>Ga0256914_1000961_pt1 | contig 27520 bp, 40 predicted proteins | sample HulkmetaG_FD_191571 | JGI IMG/M metagenome (GOLD analysis project Ga0256914, IMG submission 191571) | Hydrothermal chimney microbial communities from Main Endeavour vent field at the Juan de Fuca Ridge, Pacific Ocean - Hulk | ecosystem: Environmental > Aquatic > Marine > Hydrothermal vents ... | reverse complement strand
TGGTCGGGGTGGTGGGACTTGAACCCACGACCTCACGCACCCCATGCGTACGCGCTAGCCAACTGCGCCACACCCCGCTAAGCACTAATAATTATTTATTATCGTATTCTTCGTCAAATACATTACTTAACTGAGAAATTTTAACACCATCACCATTATAATTCCAATCAATTTTAGGTGGTATATAATTTGGAACTCTAAAGTCATCTATTCTTTTAATGTCTTTTTTACTTAATTTTAAGTTAATTGACTTAAGATTTTCGTCTATATGCTCTTTATTTTCACTTTTAACTAATGGTAAATAACCTTTTGCAATTAACCAACTTAAGATAACCTGATTTTGAGTAGCATCATACTCGTTAGCAAGTTCATTCAATAATGGCCAATTTCTTTTAGCAGTTCTATTTCTTCTTAATGGTTGATAAATCACATTTAATATATTGTTTTTAGTTGCATATGGAATTACACCGTTATCATAATTTTCACGGGTTTCAAAATTAAAACCAATCTCATGTGCAAAAGTTGCATCTTTAAATTCCCTATAAAAATCTTCTAAATAATTTTTATTTAAATTGGTTACACTTACAAATTTAGTAATTTTATTTTGCAATGCTTTATGCAAAAATTCATACATTCTAGCTTTATCATATTTTATAAACATTTCGTGAGTAAATTGAATAGCATTGACATATTCAGTATTAAATATTTCTAAAAATCGCCTATTCTCATCTTCAATGTCGCTTACTGATTCATTAGTATACGGATATATAGCTTGCACCAAAAATATATCTTGTCTATTAACACCAAATTCTTTTAGGGCAATAGAAAGCAATTTTGCAGAATATCCATCAGCATAGAATAAATTACCTTCTATATAATTCATACCCTTAGACAACATATGAATTAGAGCGTCTACTTGTTTTTTATCATTATTATTTGAATCTTTATGCAACAACCCACCAATACCCCATGTTCCAATGCCTATTGGAAATAATTTTAAATCTTTGTAATCAATGTATTTGGGAGTTTTTACAGACATACTGCAACAATTATATCAAATTGAGCATATAAAAATATGTGTAAATCAACTTGTGTAAAATATGATTTTAACGCTTTGAATATTGAGGTTTCTTTCTTGCTTTTCTGAAGAAAGGTTTCTTTCGCTCAACTTGTCGTGGATCTCTTGTTAGTAACCCGGCGGTTCTTAATACTGCTTTATTTTCTGAATCTAATTCTACCAATGCTCTTGCTAAGCCTAGCCTTACTGCACCTAATTGTCCACTTTTACCTCCTCCATGCACTTTTATTGAAGCACTAAATTTAGATTGAGGATGTGAAATTCCTATTGCATGAAATGGCTTTACCCATTCTAGAGTTTCTTCTCTGCTTGTAAAGTATTCTTTAATCGGCTTACCATTTACCGTGAACTCTCCCTTTTCATCATATAACCATACTCTGGCAACTGATTCCTTTCTTCTACCAGTACCAGCATAAAATTTCTTTTTACCTTTTGTAACTTTTTTTGTTGTTGTTTCTTCTTTTAATGGTTTTTCTTTTGCTTCTGCCATATTTTTTATTAATTATTACTACTTTTTACTTGTGCTTCATGTGGGTGTTCTGCACCCTCGTATATTTTAAGATTTGCTAATCTTGCTTTTCTTAATTTGTTTTTAGGTAACATCCCTTTTACAGCTAAATAAATTAATTTATTTGGGTTTTTTGCCCTGATTTGTGATGCCGTTAATGATTTTAAGTTACCAACTTTTCTTGAATGTCTGTAATATACTTTCCCCAATTCTTTATTTCCTGTTAATACTACTTTTTTAGAATTTGTTACTATCACGCCGTCCCCCATATTCATATTTGGCGAATAATTTACTTTGTGTTTTCCCATTAACAATTCAACAATTTCATTTGCTAATTGCCCTAATACTCTATTTTCAGCATCGAGGTGGTGCCATTTTTTTACTACTTCTTTCTTTTTTGTTGCACTAGTTGTTTTTGTCATTTTTATTTACCTTTCTTTTCAACTTTTTCTTTTTTACTAGTTGTATTTTCTTTTTTTGTAGTCTTTTTATCTACAACATCTTTTTTAGTCGGGTTTTTATTAGTTTTTTGTGTATCCACCTTAGGTTGCACAACTTCAACAAATGATATTTCCGCCATTTGTGCAGCATCACCTTTTCTTACTTCGGTTCGTCTAATTCTTAAATAACCACCATTTACTTTTTTGTATTTTGGTGCAATATCCTTTAATAATTTATCTACTAATTTTTTGTCATCAATTCTCTGAATAAGTAATCTTCTTGTTGCTAAATCGTTCTTTTTTGCTTTTGTTACCAGTTTTTCAACCTTTGGTCTTATATATTTTGCTTTCATTAAGGTTGTTTCTACAGATCCATATGCAATGATTTGTTTAATCAAACCTCTTTCTAAGGCTATTCTTCCATCTCTATCTCTGTTTAATTTTGTCTTTTTTACTCTATGTCTCATATTTATTATGAGGAATTCAAACTAACTTACTTTTTTAAACCCTCTTTCTCTAATAAAGCAATGATTTCTCTTATTGATTTCTCACCAAGGTTTCTAACCCTTAACAATTCGTCTTCAGATCTTTCAGATAAATCTGCTAAAGTATTTATTCCTGCTTTTTTAAGTGCGTTTACAGTTCTTGTTGGAAGTCTAAGTTCTTCTAATGAAACTTCTTCTAACGCAATCCCGCTTTGTGTTGTTACACCCGCCGCATTTGCTTGTGCTTCCTTTTCATCTTCTAATGCTGAAGCTTGAGCTAATAACGCATCTTGTTCATCGTTATATTCTTCTCCTGTTTCAACTTTATAGAAAAACTCTTTTAATATCTTTGCTGCATTTCTAACCGCTTCTTCTGGTTCAACAGAACCATCTGTTTCAACTGTTAATACCAATTTATCAAAATTATCATCTCTTCCAACTCTTGCTACATCAACATCATAACTTACATTAACAATTGGTGTGTAATTAGCATCTAATAAAATCGTACCTCTTGGGACATCGGCATCTTCATCAACTTGTTCATATCCATAACCTGGTTTAACAAGTAAAGTGGCTTTAAATGTATCTTTTGCTGTATTTAATGTGGTTATAACAAAATCCTTGTTTATTATTTCAACTCCTGCATCTTCTGAAATATCGCCTGCTGTAACATCCCCTGGTCCTTTTACATCAATCTTAAGCTCTACTGTATCGTCTAATTCAAATTCTGGTGACATTTTAACAATAACTTTCTTTAACTTTAATAATATTTGTAATACATCATCAGTTGCACCCTCTATTGTTGAAAATTCATGTGAAACCCCATCAATAGAAACAGATACAATAGCAGCTCCTCTTGTTGAGGAAAAAAGTGTTCTTCTTAAACCACTACCTATTGTATATCCAAACCCCTTAACTAATGGTGTTATTTCAAAAACCCCTTTTGTTGAGGTTTTTTCTACTGTATTAAAATTTATTTTTTTAAGATTATACATATCTTTTTTTAACACTAACAGAAAGATAATTAGGTCTCTCTATTAGCGTGAATAATATTCAACTATTAATTGCTCATTGATTTCTGAACTAATATCATCTCTTTCTGGCAATCTTGATATCTTTATTCCCTTTTTGTTTTTATCCCATTCTAACCAAGCGGGCATTTCAGCGTCATCCTTCGGTTTTGCTTCAACAAAGTCACATTCTACCATATCTCCCGTATTAACTTGGTATGATGGAATTGTAACCACATTCCCATTTACTTTAACTTTTCCTTGTCTAACTAATTTTCTAGCATGCATTCTTGACAATCCTAATCCACTTGAATATACAACATTGTCTAACCTTCTTTCTAACATCTGAAGTAGTAATTGCCCTGTAACACCTTTTTTTCTTGCTGCTTTATCATAATATCTTCTGAATTGTGTTTCTAAAACACCGTAGATTCTCTTTACTTTTTGTTTTTCTCTTAAGTGTCTACCATAATCAGATAGTCTTCTTCTTCGTAATGGACCATGTTGTCCAGGTGGATACGATCTTTTATTCATAGGACATTTATCGCTATAACATTTTGCACCTTTTAAGAACAACTTTGTGCCTTCTCGTCTGCATAATTTACATTTTGGTCCTAAGTATCGTGACATTTTATATTCTCCTTCGTTTCTTTGGTCTACACCCATTATGTGCAATAGGTGTAATATCTACTATTTTGTTTATAACTAACCCACCGTTTCTAATAGCCTTTACGGCTTGTGATTTTCCACTTCCTATACCTTTTATGTACGCTGTAACTTCCTTCATTCCTAAAGATACTGCTTCTTTTGCTGCATTTTCACCAACAACTGAAGCCGCATAAGGTGTTGATTTTCTTGATCCTTTAAATCCACTTGTTCCTCCTGATGCCCAACATACTGTATTGCCATCTAAATCTGTAACTGTAACAATTGTATTATTATATCCTGAAAATACATATACATTTCCAATTTGTGGAATTTGCTTGGTTCTCTTTGTCTTTTTAACTGTTTTTTTAGCTTTTGCCATAATATAAAATAGTCACGACTAAACTACCGTGACAATTCATCTAATAACTAAGTTTTAGCTGCCGCTTTTGGATTTGCTCCACCAACAGCAACTCTTTTACCTCTTTTTGTTCTTGCATTTTTTTGTGTTTTCTGACCTCTTACCGGCAAGTTTCTAATATGCCTAATTCCCCTATAACATTGAATATCTTTTAATCTCTTAATATTTTGACTTACAACTCTTCTTAATTCACCTTCAACCATGTATTGCCCTTTTTCTATCACATTTCTAATAGAAGCTAACTGTTCATCTGTTAAGTCTTTTGCTCTTATATTTTCATCAACTTTAGCTCTTTCTAATATTTCTTTAGATGTAGACAGTCCAATTCCATAAATATATGTTAATGCTATTACGATTCTTTTATTATTTGGAATATCAACTCCTGCTATTCTTGGCATAGTTATCCTTGTCGTTGCTTGTGCTTTGGATTTGCACTACAAATTATGTAAACTTTCCCCTTTCGGCGAACTACTTTACAATGTCTACATCTTTTTTTTACGCTTGCTTTTACTTTCATTTTTTTAATCTATATGTAATACGACCGTTTTCTAAATCGTATTTACTAAATTCTACTTTTACCCTATCACCAGGCAATATATATATCTTAAACTTTCTCAATTTTCCAGCGATGTATCCGACAATTTCTTTGTCTTCATCATCTAACTTTATCTTAAATTTTCCATCAGGCAAAGCTTCTACAACAGTGCCCGTATATTCGATTAAATCTTTTTTAGCCATAAATATACTGTGCGTTTTGCCAAACGGCATTGCAGGAAAAGGTCTTATAAGTTAAGAACCTAGTTTACTGCATTATTGTAGCACAATTGTTAAAATTGTCGATATCTTAATCGTTATGTTGATTTGTCTATAAAATAGCAAATTTATACTACAATCAAAATAAAAAACAATACATCACTTAATTGTGCGACTTTTAATATAATATAGTAATATTTCGCATAGTCAATAACTATTTCGTTAAAATCACTGGACCATTTTCAGTTACAATTACTGTATGTTCAAACATACCTGTTTTGCTTTTATCTTTTGTAACAATAGACCATCCGTCGCTTTTGTCAACAAACCATTCTCCATCACCCATTGCATACATAACTTCAATAGCCAATCCCATGTTTTTCTTAATTTTCTTACCAGATCCTTCATATCCATGGCATGGAATATGTGGGTCCATATGAGCATCATAGCCTATTCCATGCCCCCCGTATCCATCCATCACTGAATACCCAGTACTTTCCACTATATCCTGCATTACAGACGATATATCACCTATCCTATTTTTGGGGTATGCTCTTTCAATTGCAGAATTTAAAGCATATACTCCTGTTTTTAAAAACCTTTCCACCTCAGAATCACTGTTTGAAAATTGATCCCTAATTGTATCTATAGAATCATATTTTTCTTTAACAGATATTGTCCAACAATGATCTATATAATGATCTTTATACTTTACCCCAAGGTCAATTGATACAATATCATCAACTTTTAAGACAGTATCGTTGGGAATTCCATGCAACCATACTTCATTAACAGAAATACACGATGCATATTTATAGTCATCAACTTCTTTAAACCACGGTTCGACACCATATTTATCCATTTTATCTTGTATAAAATCGTTTATTTCTATGGTTTTTGTTCCAGCTACAGATATAAACAAGGCAGAATTCATGATATCAACCGCATATTTAGCTGCTTCTTGCATTATATCTATTGATTCTTTGGATAATATATTATTCATAATTATTTCTTCTCACTTCTTCTAAATATTCATTCATTATATCTTGCAACTCGTCTTGAATTTCCTCTATTGTTCTTTCTCCATCAATTCTTACAAGAACTCCTAAGTCCTTATATGCTTCCAATAATGGTGCAGTTTCTGAAAAATAAATATCTAATCTCTTTTTTACTGCTTCTTCACTTTCATCAGGTCTGTTTTCAATCTCTCTTCTGAGTTTTATTCTGTTTAAACATTCATTTAAAGATACATCTAAATAAAAAACTTTTACTAATGAATAGTCGTTTATTTTTAAGAATTCCAAAAAATCTTTTAATTGGTTTTTATTTCTGGGAAATCCATCAATTAAGAATCCGAAATGCTCTGATTTATTCATCTCATCAAACAGCATTTTTTCTATAATATCATCAGGAACAAGCTCGCCTTTTAATTGATAAAACTGAATCTTTTTAGCTAATTCAGTACCATTTTTACTTTCTCTACGCACAAGTTCACCTGTTGATATAAATTTATAATCTAAATAATCTGCTAAAAGTTTTGCCTGAGTAGATTTACCAGAACCTTGCGGTCCTAATACAAGTATTATTTCTTTTTTCATATACAATCTTTAAACTTTTTATAATCCAGGTATTCCTAGATCACCCATTTTACCTCTCATTTGTTTAGCTACTTTCTTTTGCGACTCTTTTACTGCCTTATTAAATAATTTCTTCAATTCTGGCATTTCTTCACCATCTTTATAAACTGCTACTACGGTTTGGTCACCTCGCATAATGATTCTGTAATCACCTTCAAAAACTTCAACTTGTATTTTTTCCATTTCTTTTTTCATTGCATCTGCTTGTTTTTTTAATGCATATAAGTCTTTCATTTGACCTAATTTATCTATCATAATTTATTAGCCAATATAATTAACGTGTGAATGTTTCGTATTCACGCGTAATTACTTGCGCTTCAATTTGTTTAACTGTTTCTAATACTACTGAAACTACAATAAGTAACCCTGTACCACCAATTGCCAAAGATGTTATACCCGTAAAGTTTTGCACAACTAATGGCAAAACAGCTATAGCACCTAAAAAGATTCCACCTGCGAAAGTTAATCTAGTTATTATGTAACTTAGATAATTTTCTGTAGATTTACCCGGCCTAACGCCTGGAATAAATCCACCAGACCGTCTTACATCATCAGCAATTTTTTCGGGATTAAATGTAACCGCAGTATAGAAATAAGTAAAAATAAATACTAAGAAAAAGTACAACACGGTATAAAACGGTTTACCAGGAGTAAAGTTCATAGATAACCACAACCCAAAATCTTGTAATTGTTGAGAACTAGTTTGCTGTAAATAACCTGCAAAAAAGCTTGGTAATAATACGATGGAAACTGCAAAAATTATAGGAATAACACCCGCTTGATTTATTTTAACTGGTATATAACTTGACCCTCCGCCTGTTGTTTTACTTCCAGATACTCTTGCGGAATACTGAATTTCGATTTTGCGATATGCCTCGTTTACATAAACAACTCCGGCAATAACAACTAATGAAATGGCTACAAATACTAATATATTAAACATTTGTGCAGCATCTGCTCCAACTAAGGTTATATTGCTTAAACTAGAAGGAATTCTTGCTAATATACCTGCAAATATAATAATAGAGACACCATTTCCAACACCATAATCTGTTATTAAATTAGCTATCCACATAAGTAAAAACGCACCACCAGTCATAATAGTAACCATCATTAATATATCAAATGGCCCCATATTTCCCATTATTGATAAATTACCAACTTGTTGTTTTGAAAATATAAAATATAAACCATATGATTGAATTATTGCCAATGGTAATGTCAGAAATTGTGTATATTGATTTATTTTTTCTCTACCGTACTGTCCCTCTTTTGATAATTCTTCTAACTGAGGCACAACCATTGTTAATAGTTGCATTATAATCGATGCTGTAATATAAGGGCCAACACCCAAGGATATAATTGAAACTTGAGATAATCCACCACCAGAAAATAAATTTATCACATTAAACAGTTGGTTTTGTTCAAATATTGTTTTTATTGCGTTTAAATCAACGTTTGGTACTGGAATATGAACTAAAAATCTGTACAATGCCAAAATTGCAAATGTTACAAATATTTTTTTTCTTACATCCGGAATGTGAAATGCCTTTTTTATTACATCAATCATACTTATAAAATGAGTGTATCACACAAATTTTAGTTGCTAAACCGTAAAATATTATTAGCAACTAAATTTATAATAAACTTTATAGATTATATTGTAAGATTAACAACAAGAGAAGAATTTTATTGAGCTTTTCCACCAGCTTTTTCTATTTTTTCTTTAGCCTTTTTGGAATATGTAAACCCAGAAAATTCTACCTTTTTTGTAATCTCACCTTTGGACAATATTTTAATCTCATCGTACAATCCTGCTTCTATTACACCACTATCCATAAGTAATTCTGGTGTAATTTTATCTGTTTCATTTATTACTGCAACTAAATCATAAAAGTTAACAGCTACTACATCTTTTTTGTTGGGATTATTAAACCCTTTTCTATAAGGCAATCTTCTAACTAATGGTGTTTGTCCACCCTCAAACCAAACTCTTGTTTTTCCACCTGATCTAGACTTTTGACCCTTCATACCTCGTGTTGCAGTGTGACCTCCTTTTGTTGACCCATAACCTCGCCCAACTCTTTTTGCCTTTTTGGGAATTCCATCTTTTTTTGTTAGATTTGATAATATCTTGCTCATATTAATCCTTTCTTAAACTTTTTAATGCTTTTACTAATGCATACGAGTTATTAATTTGATTGTTAGTACCAATTATTTTTGCCGATACATTTTTGTATCCCGCTAATTCTAGTATATGTCTTAAACTTCCTCCCGCTATAATACCTGCACCTTCTGGAGCTGGTTTTAAATATAACACTGATGACCCATCTTTAATATAAACTTCGTGAGGTATACTACCGCTTTCAGTAATTGGAACATTAAACATTTCTTTTCTTGCTTTATCTTTTGCTTTTTGAATTGCCAATGTATTTTCTTTTGATTTTGCTATTGCAACACCGACATTTCCGTTATGATCACCTGCCACAGCTAAAACTGAAAAATGAAAAGATGATCCACCAGCTCTTTTTGTAGAAACTCTTCTAACTTTAAGTAATCTTTCTTCGATTCCGGTTTCTTCTTGATTGTCAAAGTTTTTATTCTTCGGTGAAACTTCTTTTTTCTTTATTTCTTTTTTTGTTGTTTCTTTTTTAATGTCTTTCATGTTAAATCAAATATTTAAACTTAAAATTTTACACCTGCTTTTCGAATTCCATCTGCTAAAGCTTTTACTCTACCATGGTATCTGTAAGAAGATCTGTCAAATACTCCTGTATTAATTCCTTTCTTTATTAGTAATTTTCCAAAATTCTCTCCGACTAAGATTGCTTGTTCGGTTTTGGTCTTGTTTAAGTCTTTTTTATCAAGTTTTAATGAAGAAAAAGATGTAATCGTAACACCTTTTACATCGTCTATTGCTTGTACATATATATATTTATTAGATCTAAAAACGTTAAATCTTGGTTTTTTCGCATTACCACGAATTTTATTTCGTATTTTTGCTTGTCTTCGTTCTCTTGTAGTTTTATATAAATTAACCATAATTATTAATAACTATTACGCTGCTGACTTAGCGGCTTTGCCTTGTTTTCTTCTAATTATTTCATCAACATATTTGATTCCTTTGCCTTTATATGGTTCAGGTTTTCGTATTGCTCTAATGTTTGCAGCCACTTGACCGACTTGTTGTTTATCAATTCCCGACACTTTTATCTTTGTATTACCCTCGACATCAAATGTAATTCCTTCTGGTGCCTCAACTATTACATCATGCGAATATCCAACAAATAACTTGAGATTATTACCAACTTTTTCGACACGATAGCCTATTCCAACTAATTCCAATTCTTTTGAAAAGCCCTCGGTAACACCTATTATACAGTTTTGGATTAATGATCTTACTAATCCCCAATATGCCTTTGCATTCTCTTCATTCTCATCTTTTATGCTTAAAATTACTTGATTATCTTTAACTTCCACATTAACCATTGGCATATTATTTACAGATAATTCACCCTTTGGACCTTTCACTTTAATTTTGTCATCTTCAATTGTTACTTCAACTCCGCTTGGTATATCAATTGGAGTTTTTCCTAATTTACTCATAATATTAAAAAACTTTACAAATAACTTCTCCTCCTAACTTTTTTCTTTTTGCTTCTGTGCTAGACATAACACCTCTTGATGTTGATATAACATACATACCATAACCACTTAATACCGGCTTGATTTCATCATATTTTTTATAAACTCTTAAACTTGGTTTAGATACTCTTGATATGTGCTGAATAGCAGGTTTACCCTCAGCATTATATTTTAATTTCAAGCTCAACCCTTTGTATGCCTTATTATCATATTTAAATACTTTTACATCTTCTATATACCCCTCATCTTTAAGTACTTTAGCAATGTTTTCTAATTTTTTAGAATAAGGCATTTCAACAACTGCATCTTGCCTTTCTTGGGCATTTCGTATTCTTGTTAACATGTCTGATATTGAATCTGTCATCATATTACCAGCTTGCTTTTCGTACTCCAGGAAGTACACCTTGGTGAGCGAGTTCCCGGAAACAAATTCTACATAATTTAAACTTTCTCATGTAACCATGCGATCTACCACATCTTTCACATCTGTTATATTCTCTCACTTTATATTTTTTCGGTTTTTTCCATTTTTCTACTTGTGATTTCTTTGGCATAATTTTCTTAAACTATTTTTTACTTTGATTAACTTTTTGATTTTCACTTTTGACATCTTTGAATGGCATATATAAAGCTTTTAATAATTTATATCCTTCCTCATCATTTTTAGCACTTGTACTAATTGTAACTTGTAACGGTTTTATATATGACACTTTATTAGCGTCAATCTCTGGAAATATAATGTGCTCTGTAAACCCAATATTATAATTCCCATTTCCATCAAAAGACTTAGGTGAAATTCCCCTAAAATCCTTCATTCTAGGAAAAACTATTTTAACAAGTTTTTCATAAAAATCCCACATTCTATCGCCTCTTAATGTTACAGAGATACCCGCTAACTGCCCTTGTCTTAACTTAAAGTTAGAAATAGATACCTTTGCTTTTCTTAACGATGGTTTTTGTCCAGAAATCATAGTAACATCGTTTATCGCTTCTTCAATAAACTGTTTATTATCTCTGTTTCTTCCAACACCCATATTTATTACAATCTTCTTTAATTTAGGAACAGCTAACTTAGAACTCAAATTAAGTTCTTTCATCAATTGTTCTGAAATTGTTTTTTGATACTCTTCTTTTAAAGTCATAATTATTTAATAACTTCTCCACATTTTTTGCAATATCTATACTTTTTGTTGTTTTCTACTTTATATCCTACCCTTGTAGGTTTTCCACACTTTGGACATACTAACATAACATTTGATATATCAATAGGTCTATTTACTTTAATAATCCCTCCTCCTGCCTTAGCTGTGGGCTTCATATGTTTTGTAACAACATTAACACCTTCAACCAAAACTTTAGACTCGTCTGAATAAACTCTTTCAACAGTCCCTTTTTTACCTTTATATTTACCTGTTATTACCATTACGGTATCACCTTTTTTTATTTTCATAATTTACCAAACTTCAGGAGCTAATGACACAATTTTATTGTAGCCATTATCTCTTAACTCACGGGCAACTGGTCCAAAAATTCTAGTTGCTCTTGGTGCCTTGTTTTTATCTATAACAACTGCAGCATTATCATCAAACCTTATATACGAACCGTCTCTTCTTCTAATTTCTTTTCTAGTTCTAACAATTACAGCTCTAACAACTTCATGATCTTTAACATTTGTACCTACACCCGTAGTACCTCTTACTGAACAGGTTACTACATCTCCAATTTGAGCAAATCTCTTTTTTGAATACCCGGGAATTCCGATTACATTTAATCTTTTTGCTCCCGAGTTATCTGCACATTTTAATACCGATTGTTTTTGTATCATGACAACTTTTCAATAACTATAAAATTTTTATGCTTACTTATCGGTGCTACTTCTCTTATTACAACTGTGTCACCCTCTTTTAAATCAATTCCATCATAATGTACTTTATATTTTTTATGTGAAGTATATCTTTTGTTATACTTCTTATGTTTTTTTGCTGTACCAACCTCAACAACACATGTTTTTTGCATTTTGGTTGATACAACTTTTCCCGTTAATGTTTTACCCTTCATTTAATACCTCCTTTTCACGAATTACTGTTTTTATTTGCGCAATTTCTTTTTTTAATTTTTTTACAATCGATGTGTTTTTTTCTTTTCCAATTTTAAGCTCTAACTTTTTATCAATTAATTCTTTATTCTTTTCTACAAGTGTTTTTTGTAATTCTTTTTTATCTTGTTGTCTTAATTCTTTTACCGTCATAATTAATCCTCATCTGAAACAAATACTGTTTTCATTGGCAATTTTGCAGAAGCTATTCGAAACGCTTCTTTTGCCACACTTTCTTCAACACCTGCTAGTTCAAATAATATCTTTCCAGGTTTTACCCTAGCTGTATATTGATCGACAGCACCTTTTCCCTTACCCATTCTAACTTCTAAAGGTTTTTTAGTTACAGGCCTATCTGGAAAAACTCTAATGTATACCTTTCCACCTCTTTTTGTTGTACCTGTTATAGCTCTTCTTGCAGCTTCAATTTGCCGTGATGTTAGATAACCTCTCTCTACTGCTTTTAACCCATATTCACCAAAATTTAATTCATAGCCACGAGTACTTATACCTCTGTTTTTTCCTCTCATCTGCTTTCTGTATTTTGTCTTTTTTGGCATTAACATAATAATCTCCTTAGTATAAAACTATTTTTCTTCTCCTTTATAAATCCAAACTTTTATTCCTATCGTTCCACCTCTTGTGTAAGCTACTGTTTTTGCATAATCAATATCAGCCCTTAATGTTTGCGTAGGAACAGGTCCTCTTGATGTTGTTATAACTGTTCCCATACTATTTGGGCCAAATAAAGTTCCACCGGCCTCAATTTTTATACCCTTAGCCCCTGACTCCATTGCTTTATCTGCCGCTACATTAATCGCCCTCTTAGGGCTAACTCTTTTTTCAATTTGCATAGCTATAGTTTCTGCCACAACAGGTGCACTTAATTCTGGTTGTTTTACTTCTTCTATCAAAAGATCTATGTCATCCTTTGTTATCTTTTTTATGCTTTCTCTTATTTGCGACAATCCAGTACCTTTTCTTCCAATAACAACCCCAGGTCTTGTTACGCGAATTATTATTTTAACAGATTTTATTGATCTTTCAATCAAAATTGAATCTAACCCTGCTGTTCTTAGTTTTTTTCGCAACACAGCTCTTATTTTGGCATCTTCAACAACTCTATCTGCATATCTATCACCTTCAGCAAACCATGAAGATAACCATGGTTTTGTAATACCAACTCTTAAACCTATTGGGTCTATTTTTCTACTCATTAGGTTCCTCCTTCTTTTCTATTTTTTTAGAACTATTTATCACTCCTAATTCAATTGTTATATTTGACCATCTCTTTAGTATTGGATGAATATGTCCGTGTGAACCATATCTGTACCTTTTTAAAGTTAAACCTTTTCCCAATTTAACATCTTTTACATATAAGTTATCCATTTCATATCCTTTTTGATTTGCATTTGCTACTGCAGACATTAAAACCTTTTTTAAAATTTTCGATGCTTTATTGTTGTAAAAAGTAAGTTTATTTAATGCTGGTCTTACTTCGTTTCCTCTGATTTCATTAGCAGTTAACCTAACTTTACTCGGAGAAATATGAGCATTTTTGTAGGTACTTTTAATAACTTCTTTTTTTGTTGCGTTACTTTTTTCTTTTAACATAATTATTTACCTTTCTTTTTAGCATGCGATCTAAACGTTCTTGTTGGAGCAAATTCACCCAACTTATGCCCAACCATAGATTCAGTTACATAAACAGGTATATGCTTTTTACCATTATGAACCTCAAATGTTAAACCAACCATTTCTGGCGTAATACTTGAAGATCTTGCCCATGTTTTAATAGGCGTTCGATCACCTGTTTCTTTTGCCTTATTCACTTTTTTCATAAGCTTTTCGTCCACAAATGGACCTTTCTTTAATGATCTTGACATAAGTGCCTATAGTAGCAGAAAACTCTTTATTTGAAAAGATTTTTCTACTTAATTCGTCTGTCTTTAACTATATACTTATCAGTATGCTTTCTTTTTCTGGTTTTCTTACCTTTTGCTAAATTACCCCATTTATCAACAGGATGTCTACCAACTCTTCTACTGTACGAACCTGCTAATGGGTGTGAATCAGACCTTGCTTTACCTCTTGTTTTTGGCCTTTTACCCATATGATAACTTCTGCCTGCTTTACCTAATTTAACCAATTTCCATTCGTCTCTACCTAATTGTCCAATTGTAGCTTTACACTCAGATAAAAACTTTCTAACCTCGCCACTCGGCATTTTAACATTAACATATTTGCCTTCTTTTGCTGTAATATAAGCTGCTGTACCAGCACTTCTTACAAATTTACCACCAGCATTTGGATATAATTCGATATTATGGATTGGTAAACCAATTGGTATATTCTTCATTTGCATAGCGTTTCCAACCTTTGCTTCTAACTTTTCCCCAGACATAACAACATCACCTACATTTAGTTCAGTAGGTCGCAGAATATATGCCTTATCTCCATCTACATAAGAAATTAACGCTATGTCACATGTTCTATTTGGATCGTAATCTATAGAGACCACTTTACCCTCAACATTAAATTTATTTCTTTTAAAATCTATTTGCCGGTACCTCTTTTTTGCACCAACTCTTTTTTGGTATACCGAAATTCTACCGTGTGATCTTCCAGCATCTCTTTTGACAACTTTACTAAACTTCTTTAGTATTCTTTTGTCTGCTTTTTTATTACTGGCTTCAGAAATCAATATTGTTTGATTTCTCCGTCCTGGACTTGTTGGTTTATATTTTTTTATCATTACTTACCTCCTTCGAAAATTTTAATACTGTTTTTTTCTGCAAGTTGAACTACAGCTTTTTTTGTATCTTTTGATCTGTACTGCAACCTTCTGCCGACTAAACTTCTTTTTAATCTACCACGATTTTTTAAAACATTTACTTGTTCTACCTTAACATCAAAAATATCTTCAACTGCTTTTTTAATTTGTCCTTTTGTTGCATCGTTTGCAACTTCAAATGTATACTTATTCTCTAGCTCAACAAGCTTTATGCTTTTTTCTGTAATTATTGGACCGATTATTACCTTTCTATAATTCATAATTACGCAACTTTCTTAGAAACTAAATCAACTGACTTACCTTCAAAAACAACAACATCGGCTAGTAATAAATCATAAGCCGACAACTCATCCACATTTCTTACAAAAACGCCTTTTATATTTCTAAACGACTTATTTACTAAATCTGATTTATCATGAACGATCAACACTTTACCGTTCAATTTAGCATTTTTTAAGAATTTATTTGCATCTTTTGTTGATATTTCTTTAGAATCTTTTAAATAATCCACCACTAACAATTGATTCTCTTTTGCTTTAATCAATAAAGAATCATTAAATACTCTTTTTTTCATTTTTTTATTCAACGATTTATTCCAATTCTTAGGAACAGGCCCATGAATAACACCACCGCCTCTCCACAATGGCGATCTGATAGAACCAGCTCTTGCTCTTCCCGTACCTTTTTGCCTCCACGGTTTTCTTCCACCACCTCTAACTTCAGATTTAGTCTTCACCTTAGCTGTACCTTGCCTTTGATTTAATTGATAAATCCGCACATATTGAGCTATTAAGTCTGTGTTAATCTCCCAATCTTTTATGGGGAAATCAACCTCTTTTATTTCTTTGCCTTGTTTATCTATTACTTTAATTTTCATTTGTATTTTCAATATATAAATAAACTTTTCCTCCTTTACTTCCTGGAACGGATCCTAATACCCTAACCGCATTTCTACCTTTATCTAACCCTACTATCTTTGTTTTTGTAGTAACCTTGTGATTTCCCATTCTTCCTGCCATCTTTTTACCGGGAATAACTCTACCTTGTCCTTGTGTACCAATCGAACCCGGTGATCTACGCTTTATCTGACCATGAGTATTTGGTCCAGCTCTAAAACCCCATCTTTTTACAGTACCAGCAAACCCTTTACCTTTTGCATTTCCAACAACTAATACATGTTTGATTTCCTCATAATTAGATAAGTCGTCGATCTTTACATCTTCAACAATTTCAAGCACAGTAAACGGTATAACTTTTCCGTCTTCATTGAATTGCTGTGACATTTCTTTTTTTACAGCTTCGTATACAGTATATTCAGTTTTATTGACAGTTTTTATTCTATTCATAGCAATAATATATTCATTAGCAGGGAATAATTCTATTGTTTTATCTCTATCCCAACGCCTGTAGGCAGTTTCAAATTAGATAACTCAGATATAGTATTTGCAGTCGGCTCAATAATATCAATAATTCTTTTATGCGTTCTTCTTTCAAATTGTTCAAACGATCTTTTATCGTTAGAAGCAGCTCTTTGATAACTAAAAATTTCTGTTTTTGTTGGCAATGGAATTGGACCAGAAATTTTAGCACCTGTTCGTATAGCTACTTCAGCAATTCTTTGAGCACTTTGGTCAATCGTATTTGTATCATACGACTTAAGTAATACTCTGAGTTTGTTTTTGCCATTTTTTTTCTTATCCGCCATAATGTGCTTTATACTCAAGAAGCCCTCTTAGTAAAGAGGGCTTCTTAGTCGAAATTCTTTTAACTACTTAAGAATTTTTGTAACAACTCCAGCACCTACTGTTTTGCTACCTTCTCTAATTGCAAATCTAAGACCCTCTTCGATTGCAATAGGTGTAATCAATTCAACTGTGATATTAACATTGTCTCCTGGCATCACCATTTCTGTACCCTCTGGTAATGTTACTGTTCCTGTAACATCAGTAGTTCTCACATAAAATTGTGGTCTATAACCATTAAAGAATGGTGTATGTCTACCACCTTCTTCTTTCTTTAGGACATAAACCTCAGCTTCGAATTTTGTATGAGGTGTTATGCTACCTGGTGCTGCAATAACTTGACCTCTTTCAATTCCATCTCTTTCTATACCTCTTAGTAAAATACCGACATTATCACCAGCTAAACCTTCGTCTAATTGTTTGTTAAACATTTCGATTCCAGTGACAACTGTCTTTTTGGTTTCTTTTATACCAACAATTTCAACCTCTTCATTAAGGTTAATTTTTCCTCTTTCAATTCTACCTGTTGCAACTGTACCTCTACCTTGAATAGAAAACACATCTTCTACTGGCATTAAGAAAGGTTTGTCTAAATCTCTTTCTGGTGTAGGAATCCATTCGTCTACTGCTTTCATTAATTCTTTTATACTCTCAATAGCTTCTGCATCGCCTTCCAACGCTTTTAGTGCAGAACCAACAATAATTGGTGTTTCTCTTTCGTATCCGTACTTTTCTAATAAATCTCTTACTTCTTCTTCAACGAGTTCAATCAAGCTTTTATCTTCTACCATATCTGCTTTATTTAAGAAAACCACAAGCTTAGGAACACCTACTTGCCTTGCAAGCAATATATGTTCTCTTGTTTGAGGCATAGGACCATCGGTTGCTGCAACAACCAAAATTGCACCATCCATTTGAGCTGCACCTGTAATCATATTTTTGATATAGTCAGCGTGACCTGGTGCATCAATGTGTGCGTAGTGTCTTTTATCTGTTTCATACTCAACATGAGATACATTAATTGTAATACCTCTTGCTTTTTCTTCTGGAGCATTATCGATTTGATCGAACGCTTTGAAGTTTGCCTTACCTTCATCAGCAAGGACTTTGGTAATTGCCGCAGTTAACGTTGTTTTACCATGGTCTACATGTCCAATGGTACCGATGTTGACATGCGGTTTTGATCTGTCAAATTTGTCAGCCATTTTTAATTTAAACATGAGAGAGGCAAAACAACTACTTTTTACCTTCTCAACAATAAATAACTAAATTTTATACTTTATTTTTAAAGTCAAATGTTATTCTAACAGAAATTAAAGCAAATTCAACACTAATCTTTAATTTCAACACAAGTTTAAAGAATACTACAAAACGAATCGTAACGCAACGCTATTATTTTGTTGTTATAACAGCATTTTTCTTAAATAATCTGCTACTTATAAACACCTAATCATTATGCGGAAGTTTTTAATTTTTCTGCTATATTAGCAGGAACTACTTCATAATGACTTGGCTCAATTGACGGTGCCGCTCTTCCTTGCGTTAAACCTCTCAAAATTGTTACATAACCAAATAGTTCTGACAATGGAGCCAATGCTTTAACTACTTGTATGTTACCTCTTTGCTCCGTACCTTCAATCATGCCTCTTTTTGAAGATAAATCTCCTATAACATCACCAACAAATTCTTCTGGTGTAACAACTTCAACTTTCATAATAGGCTCTAATAGTACCAATCCTGCGCTTTTAGCTGCTTGCTGAAATGCTTCTCTCGCAGCTAACTGGAATGCAATTTCAGATGAATCAACTTCATGATATGAACCGTCATACAATTCCACCTCAACATCAACAACAGGATAGCCCCATTCTACACCTTTTTCCATAGCCGCTTTAACACCTTTTTCTACTGCTGGAATATATTCTCTAGGAATCGTACCACCTACAATACTATTTACAAATTTAAACCCTTCACCTCTTTCTAACGGTTTAACTCTTAACCAAACATGTCCATATTGCCCCCTACCACCAGATTGCTTAATATACTTACCTTCTGCTTCTGCTGTTCCAGTTATTGTTTCTCTATATGCAACTTTAGGTGCTCCAACATTAACATCTACGCCCATATCTCTTCTTAGTGTCTCAACCTTTATTTCTAATTGAAACTCACCGACACCAGAAATAATAGTTTGCCCTGAATCATCATCTGTACTAACTTTAAAAGTAGGATCCTCATCAGTTAATTTTTTCAAAGCAATACCCATTTTCTCTTGATCAGATTTGGTTTTTGGCTCAATTGCCATCGAGATAACAGGTTCAGCAAAAGATATACTTTCTAATACAACATTCATACCTTCTTCTGTTATTGTGTCACCTGTAGCAGTATCCTTTAAGCCAACAACTGCTGCAATTTCCCCTGCATAGACTTGCTTTATCTCTTCTCTGTCATTTGCATGCATTAAAACGATTCTACCAACTCTTTCTTTTTTACCCTTTGTAGTGTTATAAATATACGATCCAGACTGAAGTGTACCTGAATATACGCGAATGTATACTAACCTACCAACATACGGATCGGTCATAACTTTAAAAGCCAATGCAACAAATGGTTCATTTTTGTCTGGTTTGCAAATATATGTTTCACCGGTTTTTGTATCAACACCTTGAGCAGGCATTGTATCTAATGGTGATGGTAAATAATCCACAACCGCATCGAGTAAATGTTCTACAGCTACACCTCTATAATCCCCACCAAAAACTGGATAAAATTCTATTTCTAAACTTGTCGTACTTTTTCTAATAGCTTCTTTTATTTCATCAACTGATAATTCTGCACCAGATAAATACTTTTCCATAAGTTCTTCATCTGCTTCTATTGCCTTTTCTATCATTTGAGTTCTGTATATTTGAGCTTCACTTTTCATATCCTCTGGAATTTCTTCTTCTGTTAATTCTTTATCTGTATAATCTTTGTATGTATATGCTTTCATAGTAACTAAATCCACCCAACCTCTAACTTCTTTTTCTTTTCCAATAGGTAACATGACCGGGTATGCATGCTCGGTAAGCCTTGATTTTACTGATTCTAATGTTTTATAAAAATCTCCTCCAATTTGATTTATTTTATTAAAAGCAAACATTCTAGGAACTTTATATTTATCTGCCTGTCGCCACACGGTTTCGGTTTGTGCCTCAACACCCATTTTTGAATCTAAAACAACGATTGCTCCATCTAAAACCCTCAAGGACCTTTCTACTTCTGCTGTAAAATCAACATGCCCAGGCGTATCAATAATATTAATTCTATGATCTCTCCAAAAAGAAGTAACAGCAGCTGAAACAATTGTAACCCCCCTTTCTCTTTCTTGATCCATCCAATCTGTAGTTGTGTCACCTTCGTGAACAACACCTATTTTATGTCGCAATCCTGTTGCGTATAAAATCGCCTCTGTTGCAGTTGTTTTACCTGCATCAATGTGTGCGATAATTCCAATATTTCTAATTTTTTCAATTGGGTATTGTTGTGCCTTATCGGCTACATGAACTTCTGCCATAAATATATTTATTACGCATAGTTACAGTATCTATAACCTACTATAATATGCGTGAAAACTACTTCGAATATCATTCGAAAACTATTCACAAGTTTCTATATATATAATAGAAAAACTAACGGCATAAATTTTAGTTACTAAAACAATAACTAAAACTTAGCGACTGTAATTATTACACGAATAAACTCAAAGGGCAATAACTTTTACAATGTGATATACTCTCAAATTAGTTAGTTATCCTGCTTAACATTTGTATTATAATCACAATTAACAATGATTGATCCGAAAAAACCATCCGACAGATTTTTTATGTTTTTACCTGGCTTTTTGTCGTGGGCAATGATTTTAATGCCTCTTTGGCTGGGTTATTTATATCCAAAAGCGGCTACATTTATATTAACATTTATTGCTATCTACTGGTTATACATGGCTGTTACCCATGCATATGGGCTATTAAAAGGATATAAAACATTTCAAGAGGCGATTAAAACTAAATGGATTAAGAAAGTTGAGAAATTAGATTTCGAAAAACTTCCCAATAAAAAAACTTTGCCTGATAGTTATGAGGGCTTAAAACATATTCTTTTAATTCCAACTTATAAAGAAACAATAGAAATATTAGAACCTACATTTAAGGGAATTATGAACCAAACTGTTGGTAGAGATAAAATAATTGTAATTGTTGGAACTGAAGAAGCCGGTGAAGAAATTGTAACAAAAGCATTAGATGAAATTAAAGAAAAATATGGAGATAAATTACCTAGAATAATGCAATTTATACACCCCAAAGGGTTGCCACACGAAATAGTTGGTGTTGCGTCACCAAATAGAACCTGGGCTGCTAAACATGGTATAGAGCAATTAAAAAAAGAAGGAATAAAAGTTAAGAATTGCATTTTTACAACATTTGATTCTGATGCAACCTTACATCCTGAATTTCTTGCTTGTGTAACTTATAATTACTTAACCGATGAGAAAAGATATAACAGATTTTACGAAACAGCTGTTCATTTATTTTCCAATAATATATGGGAAGTTCCACTACTTGCTAGAATAGAAGCCGTTAACTTAACGCTTGGGCTTCTCTCTAGTTGGACTACTCAATCAAGGTTATCTGAAACTTTTGCATGTTATTCGGTTGCATTAGATACACTTATCGCTGCTGATTATTGGGATGTAAGATTTATTGATGATACTTTATTTTACTGGAGAGCATTTGAAGTTAGAAAAGGCGATTTTTCTGCAAAATATTTTCACATACCAATTTATAGCGATGCTACAGGCGGAGCTAATTATGTACTAGCACATAAGAATTTGTTTAAGCAATTAGTAAGGTGGGGCTGGGGAAGTGTATCTACGGCAATTGCATTTAAGATGTTCTTTACAAAAAAATTAGAAAATCTAACCACTGACCAAAAATTAGTTTGGTTATACTTAAAGATAGAAAGACATCTATTAGTAAGAACTTCAGTATTTTTAATTACATTCGGCTTTACAATTTTAACTTTTGTTAATACTAATTTTAGATTACAAGCTGCAACATATGGTTTACCTAAAATTATTAGTATATTTTTAACTGCTGGTGTTTTTATGTTTATTCCTCTAACTTATGTTAAACAAAAGCTATACCCTGTTCCTAAAACATTTCCAAAATGGAGAAAATACACTTCATTGTTAGAAGCACCATTTGTAATGATAAATATGTTAACTTATGGCTTAATACCCTGGCTTTATGCTGAAACTATGATGATGTTTGGATACTTACCAAAAGTCACGCACTATACTGAAAAAACTAGAGAACCTAAAAAACATAAGGTTGAAGTACCTGCTTAGATTATTTGCGATATTTTAAAATAATTCTGGTTGATCTTTATCCGTTGATGAATCAAGATCATTTGGATTTTCATTACTGAGTTCCCCGTAATAATCTTTCTGATAAAAACTTCTTTTTAGCCATTTATGATAATCAGTGAAATCATTACCGGTTTGATATTCTTTTTCTATATGTTTTACGGCTTGATTCATACTTGCACTAGCATCATCAATTTGGCTTAAAACTAATGATTCTATTAATTGTGGAACTACTGGGCTTCCATGTTCTAATGATCCTTGATGGCTTAAAATCATATGATAAACCTTATTTTTTAAATCTTCAGGAAAATCCGGAATTTGACTTATTAGTTTATCAACAAATAATAAACCCTGCCCAATATGAGCAACTAATCTTCCTGAATTGGTTCTGATTATAGTGGCACCAACAATATCAAGTTCATTTAATTTACCAACATCATGGAAAAATATACCAGTAAAAAGTAAATCTCTGTCTAAATTAGGATATAATTTTAAGTAAGGTTTGGATAACTCATTCATTTCCCAAACATGCTCAATTAACCCGCCGACATAACCATGATGTACATACTCGGCAGCTGGGAAATTTACAAATTTATCACGGTATTCATCATTATTCCAAAATAGTTCTAATAATTTCTTAAGATGAGGGTTTTTTGTTTTTGAAATTTCGCTAGAAAGATCGCTCATCATTTGATCTCTATCTCTTGTTGTTACCACCAAAAATTCCTCTGGTGCAATATCATCAACTACTTCTAATTTTTCAACAATAATTTGCGGTTTTCCTGCATATTCTTGTACCTTGCCTGTAATTGCTACAATATCGCCATTTTTAGCATTTGTGTCGATGTTTGGAATTGCTTCTGTCCACGCCTTTGCTCTTATTCGTCCAGTTTTATCTCCAAGCTCGATATTAAAATATGGCTTTTGCTGTTTACTAAGTTTTTTCTCTAATTCTAATAAAGCAAATGGTTCATCTATTAACTTTTGGTCTAACTGTAAATCAGTAATATTGTTTTTCTTTTGCATAGTTACATTATAATACATTATTTAAGGTAACTATAGACTTTTAATCTAATAGGTTTTTATCTTTCAAAGAGATGAAATCAGTATCAGATAATATCAAATGATCTATGAGAGGAATTCCAATCGTATAAGATACATCAAGTAATCTTCTTGTTAAACGAAGATCGTCTGATGACGGTTCTATATCACCTGAAGGGTGGTTGTGTGCAATAACTACATAAGTTGCGAGTCTATCTATAGCCACTTTAAAAACCTCTCTTGGATGTGCAATTGTTTCGTTTATAGTTCCTATTGAGACAACATCGATTGCTATTATCTTTTTTCTTGAATCTAATGAAGTTACAATTAAATGTTCTTTATTTTTTCTTAAGTAGTAAGGTCGTAACAACTTGAAAAGCGTTTTCGCGGAATATAAATCACCATTTGAAGTATTTTGCTTTATCGAATCAAGGCGGTTTACTAATTCAAATGTTGCTACTAACTGGCAAGCTTTTGTAGTACCAATACCTTTTATTTGCGTTAAATCGGTAATATTAGCGTCTTTTAATTTATTAATTTGTGGGAATTTTGAAAGTATTTCATACGCAACATCGACTACTGAAGTGTTATTTGAACCCTTGGATATAATGATTTCTAACAATTCTATTAAAGATAAAGAACTTGGGCCTTTAGATATTAACCGTTCTCTTGGCCTTTCTGCTAATGGTATATCGCGAATTGAATTTTGATTATTAAATTCGTTATATTGTTTCTTCTGCATAAGTATATTTTATGTAAATGAATTAACAGGTTTTCTACAAAAGAATTAAGAATTGTGAACAATTTAAAAGTAACAAGGAGTGAGGCTTTCTTGGTTAAAGTCAATGTTGTGAAAATAATCTAGTAGAAACAATCTACCAACGGAAATGTGCGAAAGCCTTGCGATGCGAAGCAACGAAGGCTTTCTTGGTTAAAGTCAATGTTGTGAAAATAATCTAGTAGAAACAATCTACCAACGAAAGTGTGCGAAAGCTTTATTCGCCTCCGCCATCTTATGTGTATTTATCTTCTTTGTGATAGCTGCTCCTTCGTTATTATACGCCATCTTGATTTCTTCTGTTAATTTTTCTACCATTGGTTTGCCCTTTCGTGACTTAGCAGCTTCAATTATCCATCTTAATGCTAATGTTTCTGATCTGTCATGCCTTACAGGAATTGGGATTTGATAATTTGCACCACCGATTCTTCTGCTTCTTACTTCAACCTCAGGCATAACATTTTTTACCGCGGTTTCAAAATATATTCTTGCCTCTTTTATGTCCGGATCTAAATTTTCCATCATTCCATAAACAATGTCTCTTGCGATGCTTTTTTTACCATCAACCATTACCATATTTATTAATTTAGTAACAACTCTTGATTTATATTTTGAATCTGGTTCTTTTAATCTTTTATGTACTTTTCTTGATCTTGGCATAATAATTTATAATAACTAACTAAATTAAGCTTCTTCAGCTACTCCTGCATTATTTGAACTCTTTTTAGTACCATATCTTGATCTGCTATTTTTTCTACCTTCTACACCTTGCAAATCAAATGTTCCTCTAACAATTGTATACCTTACACCAGGTAAATCTTTAACTCTACCACCTCTTACCAAAACAACAGAGTGTTCTTGTAGATTATGACCTTCTCCTGGTATGTATGCGGTTACTTCTCTACCGTTTGACAATCTAACTCTAGCAACTTTTCTTAAAGCTGAGTTTGGCTTTCTTGGTGTAGTTGTTCTAACACTTGTACATACGCCTCTCTTAAAAGGTGAATATACTTTTACATACTCTCTTTTTTTAGCGTTGTACATTACAGACAATGCTCTTGTTTTTGGTTTTCTTGTTTTTCTTTTTCTTCCTTTTCTTATTAATTGATTTATTGTTGGCATTTTTATACCTCCTCTTTTTTAAGTCGAGCGGCTTCACCTACTGGAATTCGTCGACCGATTATCACATTTTCTTTTAAACCTATAAGTTTGTCAATACTTCCTGCTATGGATCTTTCTGTAAGTACCCTGCTTGTTTCTTCGAAAGACGCGGCATCAAGCCAACTTTCTGAGTTTATGGATACCTTAGAAATTCCTAATAATAACTTCTCATAAGTTGCTTCTTGCCCACCTTTTTTAACTGCTTTTTCATTTTCTTCCCTTAATTTATAAATTGTGACTATATCACCTGGCAATAATTTAGTATCACCAGTGTCTATTATTTTAACACGATTAAACATTTGTCTAATAATAGCTTCTACATGTTTATCATCGATTTCAACACCTTGAGAAGCATAGGTTTTTTGAACTTCATTTAAGATGTACTCTTTAGTTCCTTCTTCACCAACGGTTTCATACATCTCTTGAAGATTTCTTGCACCTTGTGTAATTTGATCACCAGGCGCTACCAAATCACCATCGTTTACTGCTAAATCTGCAGTTTTATCTAATTCATATACCTCTTCTAAATCCTCCTTTTTGGTTGGGACAATTTTAACAATTAATTTATCTTCTTCTTCGTTTATTACAACCTTACCTGCTATATGTGTCATTATTGATTGATTCTTTGGTTTTCTAGCTTCAAAAAGTTCGTCAATTCTTGGCAAACCTTGTGTAATGTCTGATTGTGCAATACCACCACTATGGAATGTTCTCATTGTTAACTGAGTACCTGGTTCACCAATTGATTGTGCAGCCATAATTCCCACTGCAGCACCAATTGCAACATCTTTTTTGTAAGATAAATCTAATCCATAACATTTCGTACATACACCATATTCACTTTCACAAGTTAAAACAGATCTTATTTTAACCTCTTCCACATCAGACTCGCCTATCTTTTTAGCAATATCTTCTGTAATCAATTCGTTTCGCTTTACTATCACATTGCCTTTTTTATCTTTAATTGTTTCTGCAGCATATCTACCTACAACCCTATCATTCCATTCAACTAATGTTGTATTGTCATCTCTTTTAACGGTTCTGTAATTCTTTGTCCCACAATCTTCTTCTCTAACCAATATATCTTGAGCAACATTAACAAGCCTTCTTGTTAAATAACCGGCATCTGCTGTACCAAGTCCCTTATCCATATAATTCTTTCTGACACCTCTTGCTGATAAGAAATAATCAAAACTTGAAAGTCCGTTTGCATAATTTCCAATAACAGGAAGTTCGATTACTTTACCTTTTGGATCCGCAATTAGACCTTTCAGTGCTGCAATCTGTCTTATTTGAACAGCCGACGCTTTACCTGCTTTAGCTCTAATAATTATATTAACTGGATTCTCATGTTCCAAATTAGAAAGTATAGTTTCGTCAAAATGGTTTTCAACTTGTTTCCATACTTTAAATGACAACTTAATCATTTCATTTCTTGTAATAAGCCCCATGTAATAATTTTGCTCAATCTTACTAACTTCCTCTTTTGCTTTCTTTAACACTTCATCCATATCAGCTGGTTTTTTAGTATCAAATATTGATAAAGAAACACCTGACTTTGTGGAATATATAAATCCATATTTCTTTAAATCATCAATGAAATCGATTGTTCTTTCTACTCCAACCTTTTCTAAAGCTTCTTTTACTAATTTTTTAACACCAGATTTACCACCTATTTCCTCATTAACAAAACCGAGCTCATCTGGAACAAAACTATTAAATATAATTCTTCCTGCAGATGTTTCTATTATTTCATCACTTTTTAGGTATCTTATTTTTTGCCTAATTTCAATCACATCATTTCCTAGTGCTTGAAATACTTCTGATTCATCAGCAAATACGCTTTTATGCATTTCAAAGTTGGGATTAATACTTGTTAAATAGTA
>Ga0256914_1000960_pt1 | contig 27536 bp, 29 predicted proteins | sample HulkmetaG_FD_191571 | JGI IMG/M metagenome (GOLD analysis project Ga0256914, IMG submission 191571) | Hydrothermal chimney microbial communities from Main Endeavour vent field at the Juan de Fuca Ridge, Pacific Ocean - Hulk | ecosystem: Environmental > Aquatic > Marine > Hydrothermal vents ... | reverse complement strand
ATCAAAGAGTGAGCAACTGTAATTTTTCTATCATCATGTTCATTCATAATTTGTCTTGTGAGTGTAGCATCAACCTGTTCAAATTTATCAAAAAAGAGTTTTCCATTATAGTTTATTTTATTAATTATTTTATCTCTTTTTATATAGTAAAAGTTAGTTATCATCTTAATCAGGGTTATGTCTACTTTGTACATTTTATATCCTTAGTAAGTAGGTCTATCATAAATTATAAAATTTTTAGCCAATTCTTTCAACTCGTTTTTTATCTTCATTTGAAGTTCAGTATTGTTTATATCATCCAATATATCGGCAATTTTATTTGCAATTAATTCAAACTCTTTTTCTTTCATACCTCTGCTTGTAAGTGCAGGCGAACCGATTCTGACTCCGCTTGTTACAAAAGGGCTTCTTGTTTCTCCGGGAACTGTATTTTTATTGACTGTGATACCTGCATTTCCAAGTGCAATATCAGCATCTTTTCCGCTAAATTCCTTATCAAGAAATGAAACCAATATAAGATGATTGTCTGTACCGCCGCTTACTATATTATACCCTCTTTTTAATAAAACTTCAGCTAAAATCTTTGCATTTGTTTTTATCTGCTTTGCATAATCTTTCCAGCTTGGTTTTAGATTGTATCCGAAGCCTACTGCTTTAGCGGCAATAACATGTACTAAAGGACCTCCTTGAATACCGGGAAAAATTGCACTATTGATTTTTTTTGCCAAATCTTCATCATTTGTCAAAATAAGTCCTCCTCTTGGACCTCTTAGAGTCTTGTGCGTAGTTGTTGTTACTACATGGCAATGAGGAAATGGATGAGGGTGTTCTCCCGCAACAACAAGACCGGCTATATGAGCTACATCAGCAAAAAGATATGCTCCTACTTCATCTGCAATTTCTCTAAATCTTTTAAAATTTATCTCTCTTGGATAGGCACTTGCTCCGCAAACTATTATTTTTGGTTGTACAATCTTTGCAATTTTTCTAACTTCATCATAATCAATTTTGCCTTCATCGTTGACACCGTAAAAAAAACTTGAGTATGTTTTTCCTGAACTGCTGACTTTCGAGCCGTGGGTCAAATGTCCTCCTTGGCTTAGGTCCATACCGAGTATTTTGTCATATGGTTTTAAAAGTGCCTGATATACTCCCTGGTTTGCCTGAGAGCCTGAATTTGGCTGAACATTGGCAAATTTGCAGTTAAACAGTTTGCAAGCTCTGTCAATGGCCAACTGCTCAACTTTGTCGGCATATTCGCATCCGCCATAATATCTTTTATTTGGATAACCTTCAGCATATTTGTTGGTAAAAACACTTCCCATAGCTTCCATTACAGCCGGATAGGTAAAATTTTCACTGGCAATCATTTCAAGATGATTGCTTTGTCTTTTTAACTCTTCTTCGCAAAGCTTATAAATTTCAATATCATTTTCTTTTAAAAAACTCATTTTTATTCCTTATTGTCTTTTTGTTTGTTTTCTATCGGTTTCATTGCAGGAAACAGTATAACATCTCTGATTGAATGCTGGTTTGTCAAAAGCATAACCAATCTGTCTATACCAATTCCTTCACCTGCAGTTGGTGGCATAGCGTAACATAATGCTTTTACATAATCTTCATCCATTTCGTGTGCCTCATCATCTCCGGCGTTTTTTGCATCAATTTGTCCCTTAAATCTTTCATATTGGTCTATAGGGTCATTTAACTCATTAAAACCGTTTGCTATCTCTTTTCCTGCACAAAACAGTTCAAATCTCTCGGCAATATCAGGGTTTTTGTCACTTCTTCTTGAAAGTGGGCTTATTTCTATGGGAAAATCTATAATAAAAGTCGGATTTATCAATTTTTCTTCAACAAAATTATCAAACAATTCCGCTTTTAAATGACCCAAATCACTTTTTTCATTTATTTTTATACCTTTTTCCTTAAGAAAGTTTATAATTTTTTCTTTTTCATTTATAATATCCATCGGAACTTCTCCGATTTGCACCAAAGAATCATCATAGGTTATTTTTTTAAAAGGGGCACTAAAATCTATCTCCAAGTTTCCGTATTTTAAAATTTTGGGAAGGTTTAATTTTTCTAACAATGTTGTAAAAAGTTCTTCAGTCAATGCCATTAAATCTTTATAAGTATGATATGCCCAGTAAAACTCTATCATGGTAAATTCAGGATTGTGTGTTAAATCCATTCCTTCGTTTCTAAAATTTCTGTTTATCTCAAAAACGGCTTCAAATCCTCCTACGACCAATCTTTTCAGATAAAGTTCCGGTGCAATTCTTAGATATCTCTCAACTCCCAAGGCGTTGTGATATGTCACGAAAGGTTTTGCATTTGCCCCTCCTGCAATCGGGTGCATCATAGGTGTTTCCACTTCTAAAAAGTTTTTGCTTTCAAAAAAAGACCTGATTGTGCTAACCACTATACTTCTGGTTTTAAATACTTGTTTAACATCGCTGTTCATTATCATATCGAGATATCTTTGCCTGTATCTAAGTTCTTTGTCACTTAATCCGTGAAATTTCTCCGGAAGAGGTGTGATAGACTTTGTTACCAACTCAAGGCTTTTTGCATGCAGAGTTAATTCACCTGTTTTTGTTACAAAAGCAAAGCCGCAAACTTTTACAATATCTCCTACTTCTATATATTTTTTAATATCCTTAAACCACTCTTTGCCCAATGCATCCGTGCTGATATATGTTTGAAGCAAACCTTCGTTATCTTCTAATTTTAAAAAAGCAGCTTTCCCCATCATTCTTAAAAACTTTACTCTGCCGTTTACACATGCAGTTGAAGTTTCATCTCTTTTTTCCTCACTGGTACACACATAAGAAAACTTATCCAAAAACTCTCTTGTACTCATCTCTTTTTTTATATAGTGAGGATATGGATTTATCCCTTTTTGTTTTAATTCGTTTGCTTTTTGAACTCTTTGAAGCTCATATTCATTTAAATCCAATTATTTTCCTTTTATTTATGTTTTAATTTTTTTCTACACTCTTTGCAAATTCCATGAAGTTGCAAAGAGTGGCTTTTTATCAAAAAATGATATTTGTCTGCTATTTCTATTTGGCGTTTTTCTATCTGTTCATCTTCAAATTCTATAATAGTTCCGCACATATCACATATAAGATGATCGTGATGAGGTTTTATGGCAATTTCATATTTTTTACCGGATTGTCCGAAAGAGATTGAAGTTATTATTTTGTTTTGTTCTAAAAGATTCAATGTTCTATAGACTGTAGCTATGCCGATATTGAGTCTGGGATATTCTTTTTTTATAAGTATATATAAATCTTCAGGAGTAAAATGCTTGTTGTATTTGTATAAAATTTCCAGTATAACTTCTCTTTGTTTGGTATACTTGAGATTGTTGTTTTTAAGTATTTCTTTAAAATGTGTTATCAATTCTTCATAAGTATAGTTAAGCATTTAAACTTATTCCTGTTTTTTACTTGTTGTTTTGTGTGCTGTTTTGTTCGGTTGCAATATTTTGCTTTATATTATGCAATACTCTTTTACTGTCATTGAATTTTAACTTGACTATATAGTTTCCACTCTTGATAAGGTATGGGTATATGTAGGATTTTTTTAATTTGTTGTCTATATTGTCTTTAAAGATATCCATACTTCTTAGTGCAAAAATGAGTATGGAAAAAAGCAAGAAAATCTTTAGCGAACCGACCAAGAAACCCAAAACTCTGTTGAGCAGTCCAAGACCACTTAAACTTACAAGTTTTGTAAATAAAAAGCCTATAAGTACCGACATTAACCAAAAAAGAAGCAGAGTTACCAAAAAACCTATAAAATATACTGAGGATTTGTTGTTGATATGATAAATAGAACTATCTATCATATTTCCGACACTCTGAGCATATCTTGAAGCAACAAAAATACCGCCTACTATACCTATAAGACCGAATACCTCTTTTATCAATCCGCTAAACAATCCTTTGATACCGAATATCAAAAGAAGTATTCCGACAGCAAGATCAAAAAATGAGATATTTTCCATTAAATTATCTCCACTCTGTTTTTGCCGTTATCTTTTGCTTTATATAAAGCTTTATCAGCTCTTTCAATGATGCTGTCAATGGTATCTTTAGCTTTATGTGCCGTTATGCCGCCACTCATAGTAATTTTTATGGTATTGTTTTTATATATCAGTTTACTTTCACTTATAGTTTTTAAAATTCTGTTTGCTATCTTTTTAGCTTTTTGAATATCTATCCTGTTTAAAACTATAACAAATTCTTCTCCTCCGAATCTATAAGTTTTAACTTCACTTCTAAGACTGTTTTTTAGAACTTTTGCCACATATATGAGTGTTTTATCTCCTGCGATATGTCCGTAAGTATCATTGATATGCTTGAAATCATCAAGGTCAAATATAATCAAAGACAAATCGAGATTCTTGTCTTTTCCAAAATCAAGGATTGTTTCCAAATCTTTAAGTAGAGTCCTTTTGTTGTAGAGTTTTGTCAATGGATCTATGTTTGATTCTTTTTCAAGTTGAAGAATTTCTTCTTGAAGTTTTATGATAGTAGTGTCAGCTTCTTTTAAAGTTTTTAGTAAATTTTTATGAAAGTCATTAAAACTTTCCAAAAGTTTTGTATTGTCCAAATCTTCAAGGTCTTTTGTAATCTTGCTTAAGTCAATTGAACTTTTTTTGATATGTTCATTGGTTTTGCTGAATTCTTTTATGGATTCTTTGGCTATATGATAGCAACTGTCAATCATTTTCGAATCCTGATTGTCTATGATTGGCTCGATTAGATAGGAATTTTTTTTCATAAGAGCATCTATCTCTTTGTTTTTTCTATCTTTTAAAAATTCTTTAAAAGAATCCTGATAATATTTTGGGTAAGGAGGTATGTTTAAATCTTTCAATCTCTTGAAAGCATCATTACCAATATGTTTGATATAATCATTGAGTTCTGCATTTTTCACTTTTTTTCCTTATATTTATAGAACATGTTACTGATAAGTTATGCCTATAAGGTTTGCCAACTCTTGAGGTTGGGTTGAAAATCTTATTGCCGTATTTTTGTCTATGAGATTTTGCCTTATGGCTTCTACCATAGACTGTGTCTGTGTTCTCATTCCCGATTTCATTTGATTTAACTGCATTTGCGAATAAATCTGATGGATTTTGTTTTCTCTTATCAGATTGGAAACAGCCGAATTTGTAAGTAATATTTCAAGAATTGCAATTCTGCCTCCACCCATCTTTGGCAGTAAACTTTGTGAAATTATCGCCGTAAGTGAAGTTGAGAGCATATTTCGTACCTGTATCTGTTCTCCGCCTTCAAAACTGTCAACTATTCTGTTCACCGTTTGAACTGCCGAATTTGTATGTAAAGTGGCAAAAACAAGGTGGCCGGTTTCTGCTGCAGTGATGGCTGTGGAAATGGTTTCTCTGTCTCTCATTTCACCAACAAGTATGATATCCGGATCCTCTCTCAGAGAAAATTTTAAACCGTTTGCAAAACTGTATGTATCAACTCCGACATTTCTGTGTGAAAAGAGAGATTTTTTATTTTGATGGATAAATTCTACCGGGTCCTCAATAGTTATAATATGTTTCTCTTCTGTTAGATTGATTTCATTAAGCATTGCTGCAAGCGTTGTTGATTTACCGCTTCCCGTTGGTCCTGTTACAAGTATAAGACCTTTTTCTTTTTTGATTATATCTTTAAAAATTTCAGGTAGTTTCAGTTCATCAATGGAAGGTATATTCATAGGAATTGTTCTAAAAGCCGCAGCTACTTCACCATTCATAGTATAGTAATAGTTTGCCCTAAATCTTCCTATGCCCGGTAATTCTATGGCAAAGTCAAGTTCTTTATTTTCTTCAAGTTCTTTTTTTTGTTTGTCTGTTATGAGAGAGTAGCACATAGCTTCTGTGGTTTGTCCATTGAGTTTTGGCAAATCAAGAGGAGTAAGCTTTCCGTCTATTCTTATTTGGGGTTCGCTTCTGCTTACTAAGTGAAGATCCGAAGCTTTGTATTCGGATATAGTTTTTAAAAGAGCTCTTATATCTATACCGGCCATAATTTATCCTTACTCTATTATTTTTGGTACTACAAAAAAGCTATCTTCTTTTTTTGGAGCATTTTGCAGTATAATCTCTATAACTTCACTATTTTGAAAAGGTTCATCTTCTCTAAAAGGTGTTCCCCCCTCAAGTGTTGCAAAAGAGGCATCTTTATCTGTCAAGTCAAGCTCATTTAAATTTTCTACAAAGCCTACTATTTCACTTAAATTTTCTATGGTCTTATCTCGTTTTTCAGCTTTAATTTCAATACTTGATAAAATTTCCAATTTTTTTAATATTTTCTGATCAATCTTCATATATTTCCTGTCTCTTGATAAAATTTCGCTATTATATCAAAATAAATTTAAAATTATGCTTTGTAATATCGCAAATACAGGCTGTATTTATAAAAGCAAAAAATATACCAATTTACGGATTGTATATGGTATAATGCGAGTTTAATTTTAAATGTGATAATATGCTATAAATTTTTTTAAGGAAATTACTTTGAGTTTAAAAGAAGATTTAAAAGCCGTTAAAGAAGAATTAAATACTGAAGAACAGTTCTTAGAAGGGCTTATAAGAGCCGAGAGATTTTATAAAAAATATAAAAAACCTATTATTGCTTTGGTTACTATAGCAATTATTGCATTTGTTGGCTTTTCTCTTAAAACATATATTGACGAAACTAATTTAAAAGAAGCCAATATGGCATATCTCAAACTTATAAAGAATCCAAAAGATATGCAGGCTCAAAAAGTATTGAAAAAGAAAGATATCAATCTTTATTATGCATACAAATTACAGATAGCTTCCAAAAATGCTGATACGGACACCCTAAAAGAGATAAAAAATAATGCCAAAGACATATATATATCCGATTTGGCTGCCTATCAGTTGGCATCATTGAGTAAAAAACAGGAAAAATTGAGTACATATATAAATGATTCAAAAGCAGGCTTGCTGAAGAACTTTGCATTGCTTGAAGATGCCTATCTTTTGCTTAAAGATAAAAAGAATGACCAGGCAAAGATCAAGCTCTCTTCCATAGAGTTGGATTCGCCTCTTAAAAATATTGCCAAAAATTTAGAACATTTTATCAAATAACCAAGGTTTTAAAATATGAAAAAAATATTAAGTTATATAAGTGTAGCAATACTTGCTTTTTTGATTGCCGGTTGTTCGTCAAAATCGCTCTATGAGCCTCAAAAAACAGCAGGAAGTGTTAGTTATGACGGGAATTTGCCAGCTTCTATCGTAGATGTTACAAGAAGCGGTGCAACTTTGGAAAACGGACAGATAATATCAAAGAAAACAGGTCTTATGAATGTTTTTATACCTAAAAATGATAGGTTTTTAAATGTACAAAAAAGTAAAGTTATTTATACGACTCCCAAAGGAAAACTTACTATTAAAGATGAGAATGATCATATAATTTTTACTCACGATTTTTCAAAAATGATAGCAAGTGCATCTTTGAAAAAAAATATTTTGGCTTTAGTATTTTCTGACAATAGTTTAATGGCTTATGATATAAATAAAAAAGAGATAAAATTTTCCAAAAAACTTGATGATGCTTATGCTTTTGATGCCAGGATTGTTGCTCCGTACTTTTTGGGAAAACTTATAGTTTATCCGACACTTGACGGAAGGTTGGTGATAATTGATTCGTTAACTTTTAATGTTGTAAGAGATATTGTGGTAAGTTCAAAACCATACTTTAACAATATAATTTTTATGGATGTTTTAGATAACAGATTATTGGCTGCTACAGGTAGTAGAATTATATCCATAGATCCGCAATCCGTCTCTTTTATGAATATAGGAGTCAAAGATATTGTTTTTTTAGGCGAAAGGGTATTTATATTTACAAAAGATGGAAAAATTATACTGGCAAATGCAAAATTGAAAAAATTGAAAGAGAAGAAATTTAAATTTGCAAATTTTTCAACTGCAATTTATGGACAATTTATATATGTCATAGAAAAAAATGGTTATTTGATAGCTACTGATAAAGATTTGATAACAACAAATGTATATAAACTTCCAAATGCCATAGACAGCTTGATGTTTACCACAAGTGATACACTTTACTATGATAACAAATATTTTAAACTCAATAAAATTAAGTAATGTCAACAGCCCTTGAAGCTTTTATACAATATATAACGGTAGTAAAAGGACTTTCAAAAAAAAGCATAGAAGCTTACAGCAGTGATTTGAACGAATTTGAAAAATTTTTACAAAAAGATATCATAAATGCTGATATAGAGGATATTTTAAATTTTTTAGAAATTTATACCAATCAAAACACAATCAATAGAAAACTTTCTGCCATAAATACATTTTTTAAGTATTGCGAAAAAGAGGATTTTATAAACAATAGACCTATTATAAAACAGTATAAATCTTCTAAAAAATTACCGTTTTTGCTTGAGTATGATGATATAATTAATGCATTAAAACTTATAAAAAAAAAGAGTTGGATTGATTATAGAGATTATGCTTATATTGTCTTTTTGTATGCAACCGGAGTTAGAGTAAGCGAATCTATAGAAATTAAAAAAGATGATTTAAATGGAGGATGGTTGAAAATAAGAAGTGCAAAAGGAGATAAACAAAGGATTGTTCCTGTTGCGGAATTTGCATTAAAAGCTTTAGATGAGTATTTGAACAAAAGAGAAAAAAAGAGTGAGTTTGTCTGGATAAATTACCGCGGTATTAAAATGAGTAGAATTACAGCCTTTAATATAACAAAAAAATATCTCGGAGTTTCTCCTCATGTTCTTAGGCATTCATATGCGACATCTTTGGTTCTTGGCGGAGCTGATTTGAGAGTTGTTCAAGAACTTTTGGGACATACAAGCATATTGACAACTCAGATATATACTCATATTCAACAAAAAAATCTTGAACAGACTGTCCGGGATTTTCATCCTTTGTCAAGGTATGATATATGAAAGAAATAGTAGAATTTTTTTCTAAAAAAAATTTGATTTTTAAAAAATTGTATAAAATCGATATCAAGCTTCTTGGTAGCAGAAAAAAGGTAGATATATATGAAGGTGTTGATACTGCATCAAACTATATTGCTATTTTCAAGATAGATGCCAAGAGTAGATTTTTGAAAAAGAATAGTGAAGAAATTTTATTATTATTAAAAAAATTGATAAAATTACAAAATCATAATTATAAAAAAAAGATACTTCTTGTAAGTTCACCCTTGTGTTCAAAAGCAAAAGCTTATTTGGAAGATTTGAAATGGAAGGTATATAATAATGCTGTTGTGTGAAATAGGCAATACCAATATACATTTTTATAAAAAAGGTGCAAACTGGAGAAAAAAAGCAAATATTAAAAACATATCCCAGATAGAAGAAAAATTTTATTATATAAATGTTAACGAACAGTTAAAACCCAAACTTCAAAATTTGTCAAATGCAGTGGATTTGGAACCATTTATACAAATTGATACTGCCTACAAAGGTCTTGGTATAGACAGGATTGCGGCTTGTAAAGCGGTTGATGAGGGAGTGATAGTTGATGCAGGAAGTGCAATTACGGTTGATATTATGGCCGGAGGTTTGCATCTTGGAGGTTATATTATGCCGGGACTTTTTGCTTTGCAGGAATGTTTCGGATCAATTTCACCAAAATTGGATATGCCAATCAATCCCAATACACCGCTTGATTTGCTTCCTCAAAATTCACTTGAAGCCATAAGCTACGGAGCGGTAAAGCCTGTAATTCTTATGCTTAAAGAGAGTCAAAAAGATAAAAAACTGTATTTTACCGGAGGAGATGGAAAATTTTTTGCAAAATTTTTTGATAATGCGATATACGACGGAAGTCTCATTTTTAAAGGTATGCTAAATGCAATACAAGAGAAAGGAATAGCATGATAACGGTAGCTTTGCCAAAAGGAAGAATAGCTGAGGAAACTTTGGATATATTTGAAAAAATATTTGATAAAAAATTTGTATTTGAAGATAGAAAACTTGTATTAAAAGATGGAAATTTTACTTTTTTGCTTGTTAGAAATCAGGATGTTCCGACTTATGTTTTGCATCAAGCAGCTGATATAGGAGTAGTGGGAATTGATGTATTGAGTGAAAAAGAACTTGATTTGATTGATTTGCTGGATTTAAAGATAGGAAAATGCAAAGTTTGCATCGGAATGAAAAATGAAGATAAACTGGATTTGAATAAGCCAAGTATAAAAGTTGCAACCAAAATGGAAAATATAGCAAGAAAATACTTTTCTTCAAAAGCTATGGCAGCAGAAATTATCAAACTTTATGGTTCAATTGAATTAGCTCCTTTGGTTGGAATGTGTGATGCTATAGTTGATATAGTTGAAACCGGAACGACAATGAAACAAAATGGACTTAAAGTTGTAGAGACTATTATGGAATCTTCAGCTCATTTAATAGCCAATAAAAATAGTTTCATATCTAAAAAAAGTGAAATTTTAAGTTTGTATGATAAATTTTCAACTCATATTGCTTGAAAAAGATAGTTTTCCTATAACTTTTTCTATATCTTTTTTTGAAGCTTTTTGTATTGCGTCAAATGTACCGAAATAATTCAATAATTTTACTATTTTTGCTTTTCCTATGCCTTTTTGCTCCAAAAGAGAAATTTTTTTATCCTTTTTTAACTTCTGACTTCTGTGAAATTTTATTGCAAAACGGTGAGCCTCATCTCTAAGTTTTTGTATAAAAAGTTTACATTTGTCATAATCATTTAAGATAATTTCTCCATTAACTCCATATATCCTGTCTTTTGCCTTTCCTTTGCTTCGTATGGTTTTTTTACCGCTTTTTTCTTTTGATATGGCAATTATATCTATATCAACTCCAAAACTGTCACATATATTTTTTGCCAATTTCAGCAGAGTTTCTCCTCCGTCAATTACCCATAGGTCGGGCGGAGGATTTTTCTCAAAACTTTCACACCTTTTGCTTAAGAGTTCTTTCATCTGCGAATATTCGTCCGTAGATGATAAATTATAATGTCTGTATCTTGATTTTACAAAAGTATTTTCATAAAATATCATAGATCCCACAGGTGACGAACCTTGCAAATGTGAATTGTCATAAGCTTCTATGCTATAAGGTGTTTTGGATAATTTCAATTTATCTTTTAAAAGTTTCACAATAGAGATATTTTCTTTTTTTTCTTTTAAAGATTCTTCCGCATTTTGTTTTGCTATATCTATAAGTTCCTTTTTTGCTCCTCTTTTTGGGATAACAAAAGATACCTTTTTACTGCTTTTGCTATTGACGAACTCTTCTAAAAGTTTTAACTCGCTAAACTCTTTGCCAATTATAACAGTATTGGCAATTATGGGCTTGTCATCTTTGTAAAATTCAAGAATTGCACTTTTATATATCTCATCCACACTAAAACCGTTATCATTTTTTAGTATATTTGAAACTATTGATACAATTTTACCGTCTCTGACAAAAATTTTAACAAGAACTGCTTTTACCTCTTTTGTTAAAACATAAAAAAGATCAAAATGTTCGGAACTTTTTAAATCAATCTGAGAAAAAATAGTACTGTTTTTTATCCTTTGTATGGCATCGCGAACTTTGGAAGCTTCTTCGAAAAGTTCATTTTGGGCATAGAAGTTCATTTTTTTATCTAATTGTTCTATTATCAAATTTTTATTTTTTAAAAGTTGCAAAGAGTTTTCTACTATTTTCATATATTCATCTTTGCTTACTTTTCCTTCACAAGGTGCTAAACATCTTCCTATCTGATAAAAAAGACAAGCTTTTTTTCCTTTTAAAGAACCTCTTTTTTGAACAAGAGGATACAATTCATACAATGCATTTAAGATATCTCTTGCCGCTGTAGTAAAAGGACCGAAGTATTTTATATGAGAGCCTTTTTGAATGTGCCTTGTGATTTCAAATCTTGGAAAATCCTTATTTAAATCTATATAAATATAAGGATAAGTTTTATCATCTCTTAAAAGAATATTGTATTTTGGTTTTAATTGTTTTATGAGAGAATTTTCAAGTATGAGAGCATCATGTTCACTTTTTAGCACTATGTATTCAAGTGAGTTTGCCTGAGTTATCATATTGTATATGCGGGCGGACAACCTTGGAGAAGGAGACAGTTTTGGTGTAAAACAGAAGTAACTTTTTACTCTGTTTTTTAAATTTTTTGCCTTGCCTACATATAAAAGTTTTAAATTTTTATCAAAAAACTGATAAACCCCCGGTTCGTTTGGAAGATTTTGTATCTTTCTTAACATTTTTTTACAAAAGTTTCAAACTCTTGATCACTCTTTTTTTGACAGAAAACTTTATATCCTTTTTTTTCAAATTCTTCTATCAAAGGTTCAGGTTTAAAGTCGGATATGATTTTTAATATCTCTCCTTTTTTAAATTTTTTAAGTATACCAAAAGATACCGCGAGAGGATTTTTCTCTTCTTCTAAAAGTTTATCTGCATTTATAATTTCTTTGGGAATGGCATTTTTACTCCATTGGGGTATATCGTTTGTTGTGTGATTTGTAGTATTGTTAAACTCTATAGGCTTTTGTCCAACTTCTTTTCTTAATCTGTTTAAAAGCTCTTCGGGTTTCATTCCTCCAACTATGGCAGCTTGTTTTACAGTGGCAACTTTCGCCAATGTTCGTCTAAGCACAGGATTGTTAAGTTTTTTAAATTTTGGATTTATTTTTATAAGTATATCTTTCATTCCTTCATAATTATTTAATAAATCAGCAACGGTTGTACTCATTTTTATCTCTTGTTTCATTTTATTACCTTTAATTTTTTTGAAAATATATATCATTTTTACTTAAGAATACCTATAAAATTCTAATTTTTTCACCATTATGGCAAATTGGTAAACAATACGGAAATCATACTGTCTTGAAGATATATTAAACGGATAATAAGTTTTTTATTATCTCTTTTTCAATTGCCCAATCTTTTCCATCTACTGATTTTTCAGATTTTTTTGTTATACCGTCTATTGCTCCTTTTTGTAAAATATACTCCAGATAACTGTCAATTTCTTCAAAAACAGGTAACAATAGCGGGTTGATTGTTGATATCAGAGCATAAGCTCCCCAATTGGAAACAGAAGCTATCAAAGGTATATCACATTTTACAATTGAGTAAAATTTTATATTTTTTTCTTCAAAATATTCTGTAAAATTTCCCATTCCTATTTCGTTTCCCCCGTCGCCTATGCTGATAGTCGGTGTATTTAAAGAGCCTAACATAAACAATTCATCTATATCTGCCGTATAAGGTGTAATAGAGTCTAATTTGTGATTTATATACTCTTTGTTTTTGTTTTGTCCGCATCTTTCACAAGATATATGAAGTACCGGATTGTATGATTGCAATAAATCAATGTATAATTTTTTATTATCGGTTTTGACAGGTATATATATAGTTTTAATCTCTTTAAAAAAATTATTACAGTATCTATCAGTAATGACAATAGGAAAAAAATCAAGTTTTTGCAAAGCTTTTGCCAAAAAGTAGGTTCCGATAGGACCATCAGTCTCGGCACTCCCGTCTACATAAAATCCCGTATATAAAAAAACAGTTCCTCTTTTAATCTTTTTTATAAGATTTGAAGCTTTTTTATATTCATTGTCAGGATAATTTTCCTTTATTTTTTCCATACCCCTTGTGGAATATTGTAGTATAATATCATATATATTTTTCATGAGTAAAATTATATCCAAAAAAGGATAGGTGGTGCATCCAAAAGATTTAAGAAAACTGATAAGTAGTGGCAAATTTGCAAAACCTACAGCTGGAGTATGCCCCGGTTATGTGCAGACAAATATGGTAGTTTTGCATAAAAAATATAAAAATGATTTTGAAGAGTTTTGCCATTTAAACAGCAAAGCTATACCTCTTTTGGAAGTAGTTGAAAATGGTTTTAGCACATCATTTTTAGCTGATAATGCCAATCTTTTGGAAGAGCTTCCATTATATAATATCATAAAAAACGGAAAAGTAGTCGCTCAAGTAAAAGAGATAAAAGAGTTTTATTCAAAAGATTTGGTTTTTTTTCTTATAGGATGCAGTTTTACTTTTGAAAATTCACTAATTGAAGCGGGAATATCTTTGAGGCATATTGAAAATTGTCAAAATGTATCTATGTATAACACCAATATACCTCTTATAAATGCTGGGGATTTTAAAGGTAATATGGTTGTAAGTATGAGACCGATAAAAAAAGAGTCAATTGCACTTTGTTATGAAGTAACTTCCCATTTTCCCAAGATGCATGGAAGTCCCATACATCATGCAAATCCGCAAGAGATAGGCATAAAAGATATAAATTTTCCGGATTATGGAGACAAAATCGAGATAAAAAAAGAAGAAGAGCCGGTTTTTTGGCCTTGCGGGGTAACTCCACAAAATATTTTAAGAGATATGAAAATTGATTTTGCTATAACTCACACACCGGGGCATATGTTTGTAACGGATAAAAAAGATAGTGATTTTTATGAATAAATTTTAAGTACTTGACCAATGCTCAGGTACTTATCAGGAGAGAGATTGAGCATTTGATATGATAGTTTTTTTAATTTCTTGGAATATTTTTTTAAGCCTTTCATTTTTAGTAAGTATTGCAAATTTACCCTTAGCTCTCTCTTTGTAAGTAAGTTTGTTTTCTTTTATTTCTCTTGTTTTGCTTTCTATTTTATTGCTGACAAAACTTCTTATCTCTTTAAATTCCAAATCAGCACACTCGGAACTTCTTTTTTTTAACTCTTTTAATACTCCCTTTATTAAATTAACATTATAATTAAATTCCATTTTATATCCGGGATGATTTAGGACAAAAAAAAGAATGTCGTTTTTAATATAAATAAATAAAACGGCATTTTGAAGTCTTGGAGGCAGAAGAGACTTGATCTTTTCAAAACATTGTACAGTTTTTAGTTTGGCATATAAAGGTTGGTTTTTTAAATGATTTATTATATTAGAAGATTTTTTCATGTGGTTATTATAGCAAATTTACTGTTTTTTTTCAGCGGATGCGGATACAAAAGTGCCCCCGTATATCAAAATGGGGATAAGAGCAGACAATATCTTTCAAAAAACTCTATAAATAAAGAGGAAAAACATATTGCAAATATATGATATTTTAATTATCGGTGCAGGAATAGCAGGTTTAAATGCAGCTATAAATATACCAAAAGAGAAAAAAGTTTTAATTCTTTGCAAAGAAAATTCATGGGATTGCAATACTTTTTATGCTCAAGGCGGTATAAGTGTGGCGGTTGACGAATCTGATATTGAAGCCCATATACAAGATACTTTAAATGCCGGTGCCGGACTTTGTGATGAAAATGCCGTGAGAGTATTATGCAGTGAGGGCAGAGATGCTGTTTTATCTTTAACAAAAAGAGGATTTAAGTTTGATACTGACAAAAATGCAAACCTGCTTTATACCAAGGAGGCAGCTCACTCCCGCAATAGAATAGTTCATGCAGGAGGGGATGCAACCGGAAGAGAAGTGCATCTGTTTTTAATGCAAAACAATCCACATCCTCTAATGTACAAAACCACGGTAGTTAATATATTGAAAAAAGGTGATTTTATACACGGAGTGAGAGTTTATCACCAGGGAAAATTTAAAAATATATATACCAAAAATCTTATCATAGCAAGCGGAGGCATAGGTTCTCTTTATGAGTATCACACAAATGCAAGAACTATAAGTGCGGATTTGCAGGGGTTGGCATATGAATGCGGATGCGAGTTGAGAGATATGGAGATGACACAGTTTCATCCAACTGTTTTTGTCAGCATGGAAAAAGCAAGAAAGCAATTATTGAGCGAATCTTTAAGAGGTGAGGGTGCCTGTGTTGTTAATGAAAAAGGTGAAAGATTTTTATTTGATTATGATGAAAGAGGAGAGCTTAGCCCAAGAGATATAGTAAGCAGGGCTATATATGACTATAAGCAAAAACACAAAGGAGAGATAGTTTATCTCTCATTTAAAAATTTTGAAAAAGAGTTTTTTAAACAAAGATTTCCAACCATTTATTACAATCTAAAAGATTTGGGTTTTAACCTGCCTGAGGATAGAGTACCGATTTCTCCGGCTTTTCATTATTTTATGGGTGGTATAAAATGTGATATTGATGCAAAAGTAAAAAATTTTAAAAATTTATATGTTATAGGAGAGGTAGCTAACACCAGAGTACATGGTGCAAACAGGCTTGCAAGCAATTCGCTTTTGGAAGGATTGGTTTTTTCTATCAGAGCCGTAAAAAATATACTAAATAATCACTGGGATTTTATTCCGGGTAAATTTGATGAAAAAGAAGAAATTTTGTTTAAAGACGGTGATAAAGTTTTAAAAAATGAATTAAGAAAACTAATGTGGAACAAAGTCGGCATAATTAGAGAAAAAAAAGAGTTGAACGAAGCTTTAAGTAGGGTTGAAGATATGCTTTGTCAAAATATCGGCAAACTTTTAAGGCTAAGACTTTTGACTTCAAAACAAATCATAACAAGTGCACTAAAAAGAGAGAAATCTCTTGGAGCACACTATATAAAGGAGTAGTATGAGAGTAATTGCGATATTATTTGTTCTGTTTGGGACAGTTTTTGCAGGTGAAGGTATGGAAGCTGCAACTCATAGCGGAGCTATTGATCTTACAAGCAGTTGGGTCGGGATACTTTGTTTGGCTATATTCGTAATAGGATATTATCTTATAGCGGCTGAAGAGAAATTTCATATGAATAAAGCCAAACCGGCACTGTTTATCGGTACCACAATGTTTATGCTTATAGGGATATATTATGCTATAAACAATATGAGTACATTATATCTTCATGAAGAACTTGGAAAATTAATACTTGAAATTTCTGAAATATTTTTCTTTTTGTTTGTTGCTATGACTTACATAGAAACAATGATAGAAAGAAATGTTTTTGAAGTTTTAAAATACAAACTTATATCAAAGGGTTATACATATAAAAAAATATATTGGATAACAGGTCTTTTAGCATTTTTTATCTCTCCGGTTGCAGATAATTTGACAACAGCTTTGATACTCTCAACCGTTTTGGTTACCATTGACAAGACTCACAAAGAATTTTTAGTGCCGGGAGCTATCAATATAGTAGTAGCGGCAAATGCCGGAGGAGCTTGGAGTCCTTTTGGAGATATTACCACATTGATGGCTTGGACTGCAGAAAAAGGTACCGTTGTAGACTTTTTGGCACTTTTTCCGGCTTCGGTAGTTGGATGGTGGTTGACTGCTTTTTTGCTTAGCAGAGTTGTTCCTAAGGGTGAACCCCATTTTGATATAAATACTACCGAAAAATTAGAGTTGAAACCCGGAGCGAAAACAGTTATATATCTGGGTGTTTTTACTATCATCTGTGCGGTATTGAGTCATCAGTTCTTTCATTTTCCGGCTATGTGGGGTATGATGTTCGGACTTTCTCTTTTGAAAACTTACTCTTACAGAATAAAGAAAAAATGCGATAATCCTTTTAATGTGTATATAAATATGGAAAAAGTTGAACATGATACTCTTTTCTTCTTTTTCGGTATTCTTTCTGCCGTAGGTGCTTTGCATTTTTTAGGATATTTGGAATATATAGTAAAACTTTATGATATTATAGGAAATACAGCGGGGAATGTCGGAGTGGGCTTTGTTTCAGCTATTATAGATAATGTTCCGGTTATGAGTGCTATTTTGAAAGCAGATCCCAATATGAATGATGCCCAATGGATGTTGGTTACCATGACTGCGGGAATTGGCGGAAGTCTTATCAGTTTTGGAAGTGCTGCCGGCGTAGGAGTAATGGGAAAAATAAGAGGAATATATACTTTCGGCACCCATATGAAATATGCCTGGACTATATTGGTAGGATATGTAGTTAGTATCTCTATATGGTATGTACAGTTTGAAATACTTGGAATTTATTAAAAAAATAAGGAAAAATATATATGAAAAATGTACCGATAATAGTTTTGGATTTTGGATCGCAATATACTCAGCTAATTGCAAGAAAACTGAGAGAAAACGGAGTTTATTCGGAAATTGTACCGTATAATGAGGATATAAACAGTATAAAAAAGAAAAATCCAAAAGGCATTATACTATCCGGTGGGCCTGCCTCGGTATATGAAAAAAATGCATATCATCCAAATCATAAGATATTTGAACTCGGTTTACCGATACTTGGTATATGCTATGGAATGCAGCTTATTGTGCAGTATTTCGGAGGTGAAGTTATACCGGCTAACTCACATGAGTATGGAAAAGCTACACTTATATGTGAAGAACATCCTCTTTTTACCGATACTCCAAAGGAACAAACCGTATGGATGAGTCACGGTGACAGAGTAGAAAAATTGCCTGATGGTTTTAAAAAAATTGCCTACAGTGACAATTCTCCTTATGCGGCTATTGCGGATAATACAAGAAAAGTTTATGCTTTTCAATTCCATCCTGAAGTGCATCACAGTCAGTATGGTTCAAAAATGCTTAAAAATTTTGCAAAATATATTTGCGAATGTGAAAGCACTTGGAATATGGGAAGTTTTGCAAAAGAACAGATAGAAAAGTTAAAAAATGAGATAGGTGACGGTAAAGTTTTGTGTGCAGTCAGCGGAGGAGTTGACAGTTCTGTGGTTGCCGCACTTCTAAATGAAGCTATAGGCAGTAAACTTGTAGCAGTTTTTATAGATACCGGACTTTTAAGAGCAAATGAAAAAGAATCAGTGGAAAATATGTTCAAAGTAAAACTTAAAATCCCTCTTATTACCATAGATGCGACTGAAATTTATCTTGAGAGATTGAAAGGTGTAACGGATCCTGAAGAGAAGAGAAAGATTATAGGACATACTTTTATAGAACTTTTTGAAAAAGAGGCTAAAAAGCATAATGATATCAAATACTTAGCACAAGGAACACTTTATCCTGATGTTATAGAGTCCGTTTCGGTTAAAGGTCCGAGCAAGACCATCAAATCCCATCATAATGTCGGAGGTTTGCCTGAATGGATGAAGTTTGAATTGGTTGAGCCTTTAAGAGAACTTTTCAAAGATGAGGTAAGAGAACTCGGGGTTGAACTTGGTATACCAAAAGAGATGGTCGGTCGTCATCCTTTTCCGGGACCGGGATTGGCTATAAGAATTATGGGAGAAGTAAAACAAGAGAGCTTAAATCTTTTACGACAAGCTGATGTTATTATGTTGGAAGAATTAAAAGCCAGTGGTTACTACAATAAAACATGGCAAGCATTTACCGTACTTTTAAATGTAAGCAGTGTCGGTGTTATGGGAGATAACAGAACTTATGACAATACAGTATGTGTAAGAGTGGTAGAGAGTGTTGACGGTATGACGGCCACATTTGCACACCTTCCTCATGATTTGCTTGAGAGAATGAGTACAAGAATTATAAATGAGGTTGACGGTATAAACAGAGTGGTATATGATATAAGCTCCAAACCTCCTGCAACCATAGAATGGGAATAAAACCCGTTTAAAAATTGATAAAAGAGTTACAAGTGCAAAATAAAAACAGTATTTATATTCTTAGTGAAAAAAAATTTACCGGAGCTAAGAATTTACCTGTTATTAAAATAAATTTTTTAGATAAACAGATAAATTTATCAAGATATGATGCATTGGTATTTACATCTAAAAATGCAGTAGAAGCTTTGGAAAAAAACGGTATAACATGGAGAGACAAAGAGTTGTATTCCATAGGAACGGGGACTACAAAAGCTATAGAAGAAAAAGGTGCGAAAGCAACTTATACGGCAAAAAGTTCCTATGGAGATAACTTTGCACAAGAGATATCTAAAATATTAAAGGACAAGAAAGTACTTTTTCCAAGGGCAAAAGTAGTAACTTCAAAATTAAATATTATACTAAAAAGTGCCAATATTGACCTTGAAGAAGAGATTGTCTATGAAACGGTATGCAATAACAATCAGCTGAAAAAACCTGAAAAAAATAGTATAATTATCTTTTCTTCACCTTCGACCATAGAGTGCTTTTTTAAAAAATTTACCTGGGATATCAGTTATAAAGCTGTTGTTATAGGAGAAAAAACAGCCTCTTTTATGCCTTCGGAAATATCTTATATTTTATCTTCAAAACAGAATATACCTGCTTGTATAGAAGTTGCTGAAAGTTTATTGCATATTTAAGTAAAATTTTTGTAGAATACTATCAGTAATTATTCTGAATGATTCGATACCTGCTCACCAATGAGGGTCCAACAGATTTCAGTGTTTGGAAGCTGTATGCAGGCGGTGTGTCTGTGACTTCGTTTGAGCCTTTTAAAAAAGGCGAGAAGCTGCAGCCTAAAGCTTGTGTCACTTCCAAGTTTTTTGGCTTTTTCGGGCCACTTACGAGCAGACCGGTCATTCGGGTAATTACTCTCAAACCTAAATTCGGGTTAAATTTTATAGATACCCTCAAGGAAATTTAAATGACAATTCTCATTGTTGGAAGTGGCGGCAGAGAATATTCCATCGGGCTGGCTCTTCAAAAAGATAAAAATGTTAGCAAACTCTATTTTGCTCCCGGGAATGGCAAAAGTAGTGATTTGGGCGAAAATATAAATATAAAAGATTTGGATAAATTAGCAGAGTTTGCAAAAACAAATAAAATTGATCTTACCGTAGTTGGTCCTGAAGCACCTCTTACTGAAGGTATAGTTGATATTTTTAAAAAAAAGGGATTAGTTATATTCGGACCATCGAAAGATGCTGCAAAATTAGAGGGTTCAAAAGCCTTTATGAAAAATTTTCTTTCAAAAAACTCAATACCGACTGCAAAATATATACAAACTTCCGATTATGACAAAGCTTGTGCATTTATTGATAGCTTAAAAGCTCCTGCGGTAGTAAAAGCGGACGGTCTTTGTGCCGGTAAAGGTGTTATTATATCCAAAGATAAAAATGAAGCTAAAATTGAAGCCAAAAAAATGTTAAGCGGAGAAAGTTTTGCCGAAGCCGGTAAAAAGATAGTAGTTGAAGAGTTTCTTGACGGGTATGAACTTTCATTGTTTGTAATATGTGATGGAGAAAATTATAAAATTTTACCTGCGGCTCAGGATCACAAAAGACTGCTTGACGGGGATAAGGGACCAAACACGGGCGGTATGGGAGCATATGCTCCGACTCCTCTTGTAAATGACGAACTTTATGATAAAATTGAAAAAAAAATTATAAAGCCTACTTTGAAAGGTATGAAAGAACTTGGAACCCCTTATGAAGGAGTTTTGTTTATAGGACTTATGATAGTTGACGATGAACCGGTTGTTCTTGAGTATAATGTAAGATTCGGTGATCCGGAATGTGAAGTTTTAATGCCCCTTCTTAAAACACCTGCGAGTGAGCTTTTTTATAAAGCTGCTACCAAAGACCTTGATAAACTTGATATAGAGTTTTACGACAAGTATTGTGTCGGTGTAGTTATGGCAAGTGAGAATTATCCTTATAAAAGTTCAACCCCCTCTGAAATTATTGTTGATGACATACTTGAAAATGATATAAGAGATAATACTCATATATCTTATGCAGGTGTTACAAAGATTGATGGCAAGTTGTTTGCAACCGGTGGCAGAGTATTGCTTTGTATAGGGCTTGGCAATAGTATCAAGCAAGCCAGACAGAGAGCATACGGGCTTTGCGGTCAAGTTCATTTCGCAGGTAAGAAATTTAGAAGAGATATAGCATATCAAGCTTTAAGGAATTGAATTGACGCAAGAGATACTTAAAAAGCTACATAGAGAAAGATTGACTCTTGCTTCTATAAACAAAAGAGGTATAGCATTTTTTATAGACGAAATGATTATATCCATACTTTTTTATATTATTTATGCAGATAGCTTTGCAAAAGCCGGCTCTTTGGAAAGTGTTATAGAACTTACAAATATGTTGTTTTTACAGGTAATTTTACTAAAGATTATATATCATACTTTTTTTGTATGGATGTATGGAGCTACCGTGGGTAAAATACTTTTAAAGATAAAAGTAGTATCTCTTGATGAATTAGATAATCCTAATCTTATGAGTTCGTTTATTAGAGCTGTAGTTAGAATTATAAGTGAATTTTTGCTTTATCTTGGTTTTTTATGGGCATTTTTTGATAAAGCAAGACAGGCATGGCACGACAAAGCTGCAAAGACTGTGGTAATTGATGTTTAAAACTCTTTTTAGTATTATTTCGCTCTGCGTCTTTTTGTTTGCCCAAACTGACAATGTTAAGATACTTGCAAAAAATATAAACGGAGAGGGTGATACTCTTATGGCAACGGGTGATGTTGTCGTATATTCAGATAGATATGTTATAACCGCAGACAAAGCAAAATATAACAAAAAAACAAAAATGCTCAAACTTTACGGAAATATTAATATCATCAGAGACTCAAAACTTTTTGCAAGAAGTAAATATGCCGTTATAAATTTAGATGATGATTCTTCTATCTTCAATCCGCTTTTTTTAGATGATTCCGATAGTGGTATATGGATAAGGTGTGATAAAGCAAATGTCGAGGGAAATGTTTATTATACAAAAAAAGCCATAGTTTCAAGCTGTAATGTGTATAATCCTGATTGGAAAATAACTTATACAAGTGGAGATTATAGCAACAATACAAAGTATGTTACTTTGTACAATGCTCTTTTTTATATAAAAAATATTCCTGTTTTGTATACCCCTTATTTTAGATTTTCAACAGATAAAACCAGAAGAAGCGGATTGTTAAGACCGAGTTTCGGATATAGCAGTGATGATGGGATTTATTACAGACAGCCGATATATTTTGCTCCTTTTAAAAGTTGGGATTTTGAAATAGATCCCCAAATTAGAACAAAAAGAGGCGAAGGTGTATATGCAACTTTGAGATTTGCCGATTCGGCATATTCTACAGGAAGTATTACTTTTGGTGATTTCAATGAAAATGGCGATTATGTAACAAAATATAAACTTAAAAATGATAAACACTACGGATATGAGATAAATTATAACAGAAACAAGCTTTTTAGTGACTATTTTGGAGACGAATCCCAAGATGGTCTTTTGATAGATTACAAATATTTAAATGATGTTGACTATCTAAATCTTCAAAAAGAAAAAAATTATATCAGTTCAAGCCTTATTACCTCTAAAATAAATTATTTTTTAAGAAGAGACCAAGATTATGCCGGACTTTATTTTAAGTATTTTACAGATACCAGTAAAGTATCCAATCGTGATACTTTGCAGACTCTTCCGAAATTGCAGTATCATAGATTTACCGAACCGATATTGTTAGATAACCTGCTATATTCAATTGATTACAAATTTAACAATTATTATAGAAAAATAGGTATCAATGCAAAACAAAATGAAGTTTTATTCCCGATATCTTTTACATTTCCTTTACTGAATGATTATCTTAATTTTTCAGTTTCGGAAAATATGTATATGACATATATAAGTTATAGCAATGACATTATAAATCATAACAGCGGACAGTTTATAAGCAATTATCATAAATTTTCACTAAGTAGCGATTTAACCAAAAAATATGAAAGTTTTATTCATACCATAGGATTGAGTATTGATTATATAGTGCCAAGCTATGATAATAAAAAAGGATATTTTGCAGATTTTATTACATTAAACAAAGAGAAAAAAAGTATAAATTTTCAGCTTGAAGAGTTTTTCTACAATTCAAACGGTAGCCTATTTTTAACACACAGAATGTCGCAGTCATATTTTTTTGATGAGTATAATTATAAATACGGAGATTTGTTAAACGAATTGATTTATAAATTTTCAGACAGACTCAGTTTGACAAATAATTTAACATATTCACATAAAAACAATGAAATATCGGAGTTACAAACCGGAGTTACCTATACTGATCCTCTTTATACTCTCTCAATACTTCATACTTATAAACATGGCAAACAAGTTGGAGACTCCAATCTTGTAACCGCAAATATTTCAACAACATATTTTAGCAAATATAATTATTTTGCAAACATAGATTATGATATAAAAAATGGTTATACTCAAAACTGGGAGCTCGGTGTTGTTATGAAGAAAAAATGTTGGGATTACAAGATTAGTTACAAAGAGCATACAACTCCGATACTAACAAGCAGTGGTTCAAATTCTTATAAAAGACGAGGCATATACCTAACTATAAACTTTACTCCGATAGGCGGAATAAACTATAAATTTGAAAAAGATACAAGCCAGGACAGCAATGAGTGAAAAAAAACAAGATAAAAGCAAGCAGTTGTATGATGCTTTGAAAATATTGGAATTGCCGCAATTTGTATCATATAAAGAGATAAAAACAAAGTATTATGAATTATCCAAAAAATATCACCCTGATATTTACAAAGATAAAAATAAAATGGTTGAGATAAACAGTGCATATAATTTGCTTAAAGAGTATATAGAAAATTTTAAATACTCTTTTGATGAAGATGAAGTACATAAACAATATCCGGAAAATTACCATGCAGATAGATTTAGATTTTAAATTGCAAAATAGAGCCGAAAGTGCTACAAAACTTATAGAATCATTTTCTGATAAATTTATATCAAACAAAGAGAATTGGATTTTTTGTGCACTTTCTTTAAATGCCGTAGCTTTGACAAATATGCTTTCAAAAAGATTTGATATAAATTATGATATATTATTTAATGATATTTTATATGCACCGCAAAATTCCGAGTGTGAAATAGCTATTGTAGATGAGAACAGCGAACTTGTTATTCATGAGGAATTGGTAAAGAGCTTTGATATAGGTTTGGATTATGTATATGCACAGACTCAAAGAATATACGAGGAGGAAATATTAAAAAAAATATATAAATTCAGAAATGGTAAAAACCTGGTATCTTTTAAGGATATGAACCTGCTTTTTATAGATGACGAAGCGAACTCTTTAAGAGCAATGGTAAGTATAAAGTCAGCTTTAAAAAAAGATGTAAAAAATATCTCTTATATGTGTGCCGTAATACCGAAAGAGATAGAAACTGTACTTAAAAAAAATATTGATAATGTTTTTTGTTTATATAGTACGGAAAACTATATAGACAATCAGCATTACTATATAGAAAAATTAAAAGATTTCAAAGAAGATGAGATTATGAATATTTTAGAAAATAATAAAAAATTTGTAGTAAATATGTAATAAAAAAAGGAGAAAAAATAGTGAGATGCCATATTGAAGTAGAAGTAAACAATAAAAAAGAAGAGTTTGAGATAGGTTATGTAGCAAAGCAGGCGGCCGGTTCGGTAATGATGAAAATAGGCGGAACTGTTATGATAGCTGCTGTTGCAAGAGATGAAAAACCGGTTGAAGGTGATTTTACTCCTTTGACAGTTCAGTATATAGAAAAGTCATATGCCATAGGTAAGATTCCCGGTGGTTATATAAAAAGAGAAACAAAACCCGGTGATTTTGAAACATTGACTTCAAGAGTGGTTGACAGGAGTTTAAGACCTCTTTTTCCAAAAGGTTATGCATATCCGACACAGATAACCATACTTGTTGTCAGCAGTGATGGAGAAACTGATTTGCAGACAATGGCATTAAATGCTGCTTCTGTTGCTTTGTATCTTTCAGACATACCCGTAAATAAATTGGTTTATGGTGTCAGAGTAGGAAAAGTTGATGGCAATATAGTAGTGAATCCTCAAACCTCACAGATGGAGAATAGTTCTTTAGATCTTTATGTAAGCGGATCCAAAGATGAACTTTTGATGATAGAAATGAGAGCAATTCCTACACTAAAGACTGATATAGCGCCAATCGCTGCGATAGACCCTATGGTCGATCCTACTCTTGCTGAAGAGATGGTAACGGAACAATTATCAAATGAATTAAGCAATGATGAAACCATTGAAGTTATAGAAGTTGCTTCAAAAGCAATAAAAGAGGCTACGGAAGCTTATGAAAAAGTATTTGTAGAGCTTAAAAAAGAAGATGCCCCTCTTTTGCTTAAAGACGAAAAAATTGATGATTCTATTTATACTTACATAGAAGAGTTTTATAAAGATGATGTTTACAACGCATTGTCAAATATGGCAAAAAGTGAAAGAGCGGGAGAGCTTGAAAAAATAGTTGAAAATATAATGAATGATGAAATTGCTCAGAAAGAGGAGTGGGATAAAGAAATAGTATCAAAAGTTTTATCAGCTTTTAAGAGAGAAGTTGTAAGAAAAATGATAGTACATGATAAAAAAAGAGCTGATGGAAGAAGCTTAACTGAAGTAAGACCTATCAGTATAGATACCAATATCTTGCCAAGAGTTCACGGAAGCTGTCTTTTTACAAGAGGTCAAACACAAGCACTTGTAACAGTTACCATAGGAAGCGATAATGATGCTCAAATGTTTGATCTTTTAACAAGCGAAGGACCAAATTATGATAAATTTATGGTAAATTATAATTTTCCTGGTTTTTCAGTTGGTGAAGCAAGTCCTATGAGAGCTCCCGGAAGAAGAGAACTCGGTCATGGTAATTTGGCAAAAAGAGCATTGGCACCTTTAAATGATATGAGTTACCCTCAAGTTATAAGAGTAGTTTCTGAAATTTTAGAATCAAACGGTTCATCTTCTATGGCAACAGTTTGTGGCGGTTCTTTGGCATTAAGGGCAGCAGGCGTACCTACTAAAAAGTTAGTTGCAGGTATTGCTATGGGATTGGTTTTTGAAGATGATAAGTATGCAATTCTGACTGATATAATGGGTTTGGAAGATCATGATGGAGATATGGATTTTAAAGTAGCCGGTACAAGAGATGGTATAACGGCACTTCAAATGGATATAAAACTTGGAGGAATTGAAACACATATATTAAAAGAAGCTTTAGAACAGGCAAAAGAAGGCAGAGATCATATACTTGGCATCATGGAAGAAGCAGACAAAAAGATAGTGGTAAACGAAGATCTTTTGCCAACCACCGAAGTATTTGGGGTTCATCCGTCCAAAATTGTTGATATTATAGGAAAAGCAGGATCAACCATAAGAGAAATCATTGAAAAATTTAATGTTTCTATAGATCTTGATAGAGAAAAGGGTGAAGTAAAAGTAGGTGGAACCGATAAAGCAAAAGTTAAAGCCGCATGTGATCATATAAAAGAGATAACAAGCAGAAGTAGTGGTTCAAGAGATCATAGAAGAGATAGAAAAACTGTAGAATTTAAAAAAGGTGAAGAGTTTCACGGAAAAGTAAAAAAGATAGTGGAGTTTGGTGCATTTGTTGAGCTTAAAGACGGTGTTGACGGACTTTTGCATATCTCAAAAGTTGCAAAAGACAAGCATACTAAAATGCAGGATATATTGCATGAAGGTGATATGATAGATGTTGTTGTACTGTCCCAAAAAGGACATAAAGTAGAGTTGGATCTTAAAAAATAAGTCAACTTTAACAAAAAAAAAGGTAAAATACGCCGAACAAAGTGATAAGTAGGGATACGCAAGCCGAACGGACTTTGTCAA
>Ga0256914_1000959_pt1 | contig 27564 bp, 20 predicted proteins | sample HulkmetaG_FD_191571 | JGI IMG/M metagenome (GOLD analysis project Ga0256914, IMG submission 191571) | Hydrothermal chimney microbial communities from Main Endeavour vent field at the Juan de Fuca Ridge, Pacific Ocean - Hulk | ecosystem: Environmental > Aquatic > Marine > Hydrothermal vents ... | reverse complement strand
GACCGAAAACAGCCGGATACCTTCTGCTGAACTTTTGTCATGCGGATATCGCTTTCACCGGGATTATTTGTAAACGGAACATCGTCATTATCCATAAACCTGAGTGTATCCTGTTCATAATTTTTCATCCGTTCCAACAAGTTTCCGGATTTTGTCTCACCCGACCCCGTCGTCCTTTTTTCGGTTTGATGGGTTCCGGGCATCCAGTGCACCACACCGGCATCAGTAACCTTGCGATTGATGGTTTCCAGCAGATTTTTCAGCTTGTTCGCCCACTGTTGGCCGTCCTGCTCAAAGGCCCTGGTCAGTTCCCGTAAATGATGGGCGTTGCACAATGCGTGGGTACAATCGAACTTATAGTAAGGTTTCCAGTGGTCATGGCACAAGGTCCCTTTGAACTGCGGCAATATGCCCATATCGTTCATGGCAATTGATCCCCTTTTTTTATGGGGACCGTAAAATGTCCGGTCGTTATTGGATACGCAGTGCAACCAGAGTCTTTTACCACCGATATTGATGCCGGTTTCATCGGCATGTGCCATGTCTGAAGCGGCCAACTCGTTTTTGCCCCCGTTTTCAAAATCAGCCAGCAACTCAAAGGCTTCCTGGTTGAAATTGAAAATCGATTCTTCACTGACCGGCATATGGAGCTGGTCGGCGAAATAGTCCTGGATCCTGTTATAGGGTATGAGTTGAAATTGTGACATATAGACCGAATGTGCCTTGACCCCTGTCCTGTACTGGACCGCTTTGCTGACACCTTCAGGAAAAGAGGCAACAAACCGGTCGCCTTTTTCATTTTCAAGTATCTGGGATAGGTATTCGGTCATGATCCTTGAAATATCGCGAACACCTGGCGAGACTCGAAACCCGCCTCCCGGTATTTTCCGGAAGGCAGTTTACAGCGGTCAATGTCTATGCACTCAACTCGATCAGGATTAGCAACCTTTTTCAGTGTAGTGGCGACATGACCCTTTTGGCCGCCGGCCTTTTCATGGCCGGTGACAACTGCTTCTCGTCACAAAGAAGGAGCTGCGCCTTTTTAACCGTGGCCTCGGTGTCAATGTTTTCGATTTTTATTTGGCAATAAGGCCTTCGGATCACCCTGCCAGAGGCTCCTGCTCCCAAGATATGGAGAGTATTCGTCCGGGATTATATCCTGGATTTTTACAAGGAAACCATGTCAATTCTTTTTTTACTTCTTTTTCGTTCTTTTCGCTGAAGAGTTACGGTTTTTTTATGAATTTATCGGGATTTAGAGGTGATTTGGTGTGTATACAGAACACTTTGGTTTAAAATTAAAACCTTTTGAAAACACTCCTGATCCTTCCTTCCTTTTTTTGTCTGAGCAGCATAGGGAAGTTATGGCTTCCCTTGTTTATGGAATTGATTCGGCAAAAGGATTTATTTTGATTGCCGGTGAAGTCGGAACAGGCAAGACAACGATTATTAATGCCCTTTTAAAAGATCTTAAATCTTCTTATCTCATTATCCATATAGTTGATCCTCATGTGCTTTTTGATGATCTGGTTTTCTCATTGGCAAAAAAGCTGAACATAGGCGTAGAGGGCAGAAACAGGCTTGATATACTGGAGGAGATAAAAGATAAACTTGTAGATATTGACAGTAATAACGGACGGGTTGTATTTGTTATTGATGAGGCGCATCTTTTATCTGCAAAATCCCTTGGAGAGATAAGGCTACTGTCCAATATTGAAACTGCAAGAAGAAAACTTTTACAGATAGTACTTGTGGGGCAGACAGAGATATACAAAAAACTTCAGACAGATGACTTGAAATCACTGAGACAGCGCATAGTCATAAACCGTACACTTGAACCATTAGACAGGAAAGAAACAGAAAGATATATTGAGCATCGTCTGAATGTTGCAGGTGGAGATATCTCTCTCTTTCAAAAAAGGGCACTATCCCTTATATGGAAAAAGAGCAAAGGTGTTCCCCGGACTATAAATCAGGTATGTGATAATGCCCTGTTAATAGGGCTTGCCTTGAATGTAAAGACCATAGGAAAGGATATAATACAAGAAGTTGTCTGTGACATGCAGACAGGTTATGTTTGCAAGCCAGGTTTGACAAATTACTTGCATACATTCAGGCAAGGTATTCTTGTGCCGGCCTTGTTGCTTGTTGTCAGTGCTGTATCAGTCTGGCTTGTGTACACTAATGCTGATTTTTCAAATCGCAGGAATCTCCTCAGGGATACTGACCGGCATGTTTTGTTACAACAATCTGCCAAACAGATTTCCGAAAACAATACGCAATCTCTCATAACCGCTCATCCCGGTCTCAGGATCAAGGACAACAACTCTACAGCCCCAAACTGTCCTGCTGTGCAAGATAATGCCTTTGTCAAGCATCTTGCCGTTATTAAAAAAAATACAGTCTTGCGCCAGGCTGCGGGCAGCAGCCTCTTCAAGGGTAACCAGGTTTTCCGGGATCAAGGTTCTGTGGCCAGACATGCAGATGTGAATGCGGATGTTTTTGCCAGGCATTATGATCATACCAATAAAAGCAAAAAACACAATTTGGCGACAGACAATTTTAAAGATGTTGCATTTCATGATGCCTTGAGCAATAGAAAGACGTCAGAGAGAAGGCATGTCTTACCCTTTAATACCCTGTATATTCCTGAGAAAATGTATTTAATAACCATATCCGACAGTAATAGCGGGGTGCTATGGAGGGGCACATATGATAACAGGCCGCAGTTTATGGGAAATATTTCTGCAAGGTGGGATATGGGAAAGGGTTTGTTTTTTCTTGTCAGAAACAGGGACAATAAAAAAACAATATTAAATTACAGATCATTTTTGAAGGGAGATGCCATACTGCAAAGAATTTCCATAAAACTGCCCGAGCGTATGTCAACGTATCTGATTCCTGTGTATGTGTATTCTTCTGATGATCGGTTCTCTGGTACGGTAGAAGATCCTCTTGATATTGAAAAGATAGTGAGAAACTGGTCCCGGGCATGGTGCAACAAGGATGTTGGCCGTTTTATGTCTTTTTATTCGGATATCATAATAACCTTTCGTGAGGGCATGGACAAACCAATTACCTATACAAAACGGGAATTGCGTAATCTGAAAAAGAAGGTGTTTGAAAAGAGCGGTACGATTTTAATCAGTATATCTAAACCATTATGTATGATTGATCCAGAAAATCCTGATCTGGCTGTTGCTGTATTCCACGAGAAGTATGTTTCTGCAGTATATTCTGACAGTGGAACAAAGGTTCTTTATTTAAGCAGGAGCAGGAAAACAGAAGGTAGAAAATGGAGGATATTTGCAAGGTTCTGGGTAAAAGACATGTAACATTGTTACCCTCCCATATGCAGGGGGTGTATCAGCTCAATAACATGGGGATAACAGCGAACGTACCACCGGAGCAGGAGGATTTTTCTTCCGCTCCGGGTCTCCCGGCAGTCGCGTCAGAAAAACGCTCCTGCCCCTAATTTATTGAGCTGTTACCATTGGGTCCTCTATGTCAAATACGTACCGAATGAATTTCGCCTATCTGCTTATGTCACTGGAGGTGCTTTTACCTTTTTCCTTTTTTGAATATCAAAAAATAATGACACTTTTGTATGATATCTGACGGGGTTTTTGGCACTGGCCAGACCAGACAAAATTCTTGACACTGTTTGTTTATAATGTTTAGCTTTAATGAATTTTATATTATTTTATATTAGTATAAAAAACACCTTGTGTAAATTATTAATAAGGGCAAAAAAGGGGGCTGTTTTCCTTATATTACAGGCAAAGGATTGGTAAGCATACAGAAACTGTCAGCGTTGACGGCTGTTCTTTCAGTGTTTGGCTGTTGACAGATCTGAGCAATATTTTTGATACTGTCCGACTGAATAATGTGTGTATATGTTTTATTTTAGAGGTGGTTACTGAGTGTGAAAAAGCATTGCCACTAATAATTCTTGAATGGAGTCAAAAATGAGTTTAACAAGTATCAAGGCTCAGCAAAGCAGGACCTTGGAAAATATTTTTTATCAAATATTGCGGACTGCAGGGCTCTTTTTTTGTTTTCCTGTTCTCATTTTTTTAAATCGGAAAATATGTGCGCATGTTTGTAAGCTTAAAGTGTCTTGCAGGGTGTTTCAATACATTATTTCTTTTTGTGACAGATGTATCAATGTTTTGAGGAGTTTTGTTCGCAAAGTCTCAGGAATGCTTTTGCTGTCTGTGTGTGTTGCTCTTGCAGGATGCGCTGATCCGAAAATCTCCATTAATCATGATACTGTCTATGAACCTCCTGTGGCAGAGGTGGAGAATGAGTATCTGCTTGGGCCTGGTGATGTTATAGAGATTCTCTATCATTATACACCAAAACCTGCCAAAACAGCATATCATCTTGCGGTTGGAGATGTCATAAATGTTGAATTCCAATATCACGGTTATATGACAAGAAAACTGACTGTCAGGCCGGATGGCAAGGTTTCAATGCCGAGAATAGATGATGTGAAAATTCTTGGCTTGACACCGTTACAGGTAAAGGAAAAGCTTGAAAAACTGTATGCCCATGACTTTAAAAATCCCATGATTACAGTTACTATGGTTAAATATAACCGCGCAATAGAACGTCTTAGAAAGGCAATAACCACTGCGCCACGTGGCCAGAGCAAGCTTACAACAATACGTCCCGATGGTTATGTTTCCTTTCCTCTTATATCAGATATAAAGGCAGCTGGAATGAGTTTGCCTGAATTAAAAAAAATTGTAACCAAAGAATATAACAAATTTATAGACAACCTTACTGTTTCCCTGATCCTGAAGGTTATGAAGGCCAATCTTGTCTATGTGATGGGTGAGGTAAGAAAACCGGGCAATTATTTGATGCAGCATCCGATTACAGTGACTCAGGCAATATCAATGGCCGGAGGATTTAATGACACCTCTGAAAGAAGTACTGTGCTTGTGGTAACAAGAGACAAGAAAAACAGGCCAGTGGGCAGGTTGGTTAATGTCAGGGAGATACTGGAAACCGGCAATCTTGGTTTTGATATACTTGTAAGACAATATGATATAATATATGTGCCCAAGTCCCAGATTGCACGGGCAGATCTGTGGGTTGATCAATATCTGAACAAACTTATGCCTGTTTGGATACGTGCACACTATAATTTGGGAGGAACATTATTTAATACAGATCCGGTTATAGATACTGATTGACCGGTCTTGGTGTCATAATAAACGGTTATCCCTCATAGAATAATGGTTTTTAATCCCTTAGGACATGGAGTGAGTATATGCCATTAACCAGATTACATTCTCCCCGTGATTTTTTCAGGGTTTGGTTTTTTTGGAAGACTCAGGCTGTTATCGCCTTTTTTGCCATTGTAGGTCTTGTAATGTTTTATGCATATGTCTGTACTCCTGAATATGAAAGTACCGCAAAAATAGTACTTCTTCCCAGTACGGATGAGGCATCTGTCATATCTGCAAAAGAAAATATAGCACGTATCCTGCCTGTTTCCCCACAGCAGGTAAATACAGAAATAGAATTGATTTACAGCGATGACATACTGAGACAAACAGTTAAATCTTTTGGGGATGATACAGGTCTGGGGCTTGGCAGCAAAACTGTATTTGGTGCTGTTGCCGATTTTATAAAAGGGATAATAAGTAAAGTTATGGTTATTACCGGGCTGAAATTTGCTCCTTCATCCAGGTTGGGGCATGAGGTTGAATTGTTAAAGGATTCTTTGGAGGTGGAGTGCACGCCTGACTCGAATATCATCTTTGTGACCCTGCGCAGTGAAAACCCGAAATCAGCGGCTGTGGTATTGAACAGACTTCTTGATGTATATGTGAAACATCACAACAAGGTTTTTACTCAGGAAGGTGGAGTGAAATTTTTCAGTGAAAAATGGCTGGAATATGAAAAGGCCCTTAGGGAAGCGGAATCAGAGCTGAAAAAATTACAAAAGGATTCCAGTATTGTTAATCTGGCGGAACAGAACAGGACCAATATTGAGTTGCTTGGGGAATTTACTAAAAGGCTTAATTACATGGAGGTATCTTATGATGCTGCTGCAAGCAGGATAAACCTGTTGAAAAAGGCATTGGCAAAAGATGCCAACCATACTGTCATAACAAAAGAAATGAGAGATATTCCTGCCATAGTGGAACTGGAAAAGGAAATAGTTCCTCTTTTGGTAAAGCGTAGTGCCATAAGCAAGAGTTTTACACGCGCAAGCAGGGAATACAGGGATATTGACAGTCAGATTGCCATGCTCAGAGGGGAGATCAGAAACAAAGTGAAAGATGCTATCAGGACGGATGAACTGGAGCTTGACAGCCTCAGGGCCAAGAAGGAATCTCTGACAAACAAGATAGCCATACTGAAGAAAAATGCTATTGAACTTGACCAGAAAGAAAGGGCATTACAGGATTTGAAAAGAAAGATCGAACTCTACAGAAAGAATTACACGCTTTATGCCTCAAAGACTGAAAACGCACGTGTGTACGCAGAAGGCTCAAAGCGCAACCTGGCAAATGTCAGTATTGCGGAAAGGGCATATGTCCCTGAAAAGCCTGTATATCCTAACAGATTGTTGTTTTTGTTTGTTTCTTTGTTCTTTGGATTGTTTGTCGCGATCTTTTTACCTTTTGTTCTGGAGTCATTTGACAGCAGGCTTAAAACTTCTGATGATGTGATGGCTCTTTTGTCTCTGCCTGTTGTATCGAGTTTCCCTGATGTGAAAAAACATGTCTGATACGCCTTTTAACAGGGGTTTGCCCATATGGGGCTGTTCAATAATGCCTTTTTTCTGAACTATGTATTATATGAAATATTCTTGGAAGACTTGATAATGTTGACGGTCTGCTTTTGTATGGGCATAACCTGCTTGTATGGTTGAAGTGTTTTTTCAGGCCCTGATTCAGGAACAGATCGGGCATGGAGCCGTTGATAATGTTTTTTTAGAATCTCCGGCAATATTGTGCAACTGAAGAGACTTTACAGTGTTTGCGGAATCATCAATCTATGGGAGCTGTTTTTTATGGCCAAAACATATGAAGCGATGTTACAGAAAAACAGGACGGCAGATAATAGGAATTCACTGTTAGATGAATGGAAATTGCTGAACCTGGTAAGGCCGAAAGAATTAGGCGATATTGAAAAGAAAATCGATTATCTTCGGGAAAAAAGAGGTTTCAAGATATTCAATTTTACTTCCAGCATAAAAAGAGCAGGTGTTTCCACTATTGTTTTCCATCTGGTTAGATACATGGCGGATAAGAATCCGTTACGGAGGATATTGCTGTTTGATACCAATATGCAACATCCTGTTTTACATATTGCCTTTAATGTTCCCCTGGAACCTGGACTCTTAAATTTGTTTTCAGGAACCAATGACATATCATCTGTTATTCAGAAAACAGGATGGGATAATGTCAGTATTATTACAGCCGGAAACTCTGTATCAGGTTCCAATGCTTTGCAGGAAAACAGGTTCAGGGAAATAATTTCATCTGTCAGGGAAGAGTTTGACTGTATATTTATAGATTCTGCGCCCTTGCTGGAATACAGTGAGGCCATTTCTTCTGCAGGTATATCAGATGTAACCTTTCTTGTTATAGAGGCTAACCGGACAAAAAAAGAGGTTGCGGAAAAAGCAAAGCTGTTGCTTCAGGAGAGAGACTGTGGCATTGGTGGTGCCATCTTGAATCGTGCACTGTATGTAATTCCTGAAAAATTATATAATATAATATAAAAAAGGTTATCAGATCTGATCTTAGCTCCGCATTACTGTACAATCAGATGATACGACATCTTCTTGTCTTCCTTTATATAACCCTGTGCCGGAATATTAAAGAACAATTTTATGGTATATATGAGAAATTCCTTTATGTTTCACTGTGATTTATGTCCCTTGTGGTTGCAATGCAGGTATCTTAGTGAAAAGATCTTGCAATTATGTAAAGGGTATGTCTGCAGCCTTTTGTTTGTCTGCAAAACAGTGTTTGAGGTACAGGGCGCCTGCCATTTTCTGTCTGTGTGATCTTGCGTTTATGAGGCCATCAGTTAATGACTGTGAAGGTTGTTTTTCATATAGGTTACCACAAGACTGGTACTACATGGCTTCAAAGGTATTATTTCCCTGCTCATCCATGCATCCATCCATTGTGTAATTCTCAACGGCCATGGGATGATCCGCTGCTGAAGGCATTGATTGCTGCACCTGAAGGCAAGTTTGATCCTGATTATTGCACCCGACTTGTTAATGAAAAAATCAGGCAAGCAAAGGCAGACAACAAAAATCATGTTGCTATTATTTCAGCGGAAAGATTGTCTGGTCATCCTTATTCAGGCGGGTATGACAGCTTTCGTATTGCAGAGAGAATCAGGGCCTGCTGGAAAGATGCATGGATATTCTATGCAATAAGGAGACAGAGTGATATTATATGGTCCTTTTACAAGCAGCTGGTAAGGGAAGGCCTTCCCTGTTCCTTTGCAAGGTTGATTACGGTACGACATTGGGATGTTCCGGGGTTTACCCTTAGTTTTTATGAATATGATATCCTGTTAAAGAAATATCAGGATATGTTTGGCCCGAACAGGGTCTGTGTCCTTCCATATGAGATGATGCGTCTCGATATACACAGATTTTTGCACCTGTTGTGTGCTTTTCTGGATATTCCGGATATCCCTGTACCAATTACTGAAAGGGCAAACAGGGGTCTTCCAAACAGAGGTCTTGCTCTGTTCAGAGCAATGAATCATTTTTATTTTTCCGAATTCAACCCTTACCCTGTCTTTTCTTTTAATAAACATATACTGCAATTTGTCAGAAGGATCATGGAAAAGATATTTCGCACCATCCCTGATACTGCTATACCTTTAAACAGCATGCAAAGAAATCGTATTTCAGATCATTATCGGAGATCCAATATTCGTTTGCAAGGTCTGGTGGATTGGAGCCTGAAAGATTTCCGATGGTAAGGAACAATGGTGTTTTTTCTGTTGTCCCGGTATATCATAAAGACGGATATTAATGTCCGTAAATTATCATATGGTTTGCAGGATCAGGGGCCATGCCATCATATATTGACTCATTAAAATAAACCTTTAGACTGTTTTTCGGGGTTACAGGATATGCTGCGTTGCATTTCAGGATTCAGGGACGGGATACCTTGAATCCGGCTATGCCGGTTTGATTTTTGTAAGCACTCGGATTGTTTGCCCTGGAAATTATTTTCGGCAGCCTTTACAAAGCTGTCGGACTGTCGGGAGTAATAATGACTGATGACAGCAAAAACAGTTCGCTGAAAATTGTTTTTATTCTCTTCCTTGTTTTTTCAGCCAACGGTTTTTTCAGCCTTGGTCCCTGGTGGCACAGATCAGGGGTTTTTAACATAGCTGATGTTGGCAATGCTGTGTTATGGCTGTTTCTTCCAATTCTTGTTGCTTTTAACAAGGACCGCCAGGTCCTGTGGAATCCTGTTTCCGGCCTGATCGTTTTTTATCTTTTGTTTGTTTTTCTTCAGATATTTCTTGCATATGCCAATTATGGCCAGTCTTTGTTTGATGGCTTGATTGGTATTCGTCATCAGTTTTTTTATCTTTCTTTTTTTGTTTTTATACTCTTGCTTGACAGTACGGAGATTATCAGGAAGTTGCTGGACATATTGGCAATAATTGCCGTTGTCTTAGTTCTTCTTGCCATCTTGAATTACATGGGACTGCCACTTTTTTACTATAAGTGGGCTAAAGGACAGGGGATGAGGGCAGGAATTGTCCGTGCATATATTCCTGGCATGTCGCTTGTTACATTTTCTTTGATCTGGGTGTTTACAAGGTGGCTTTTTGAGGAAAAAAACAGGACACATACATTTCTCTCTTTCGTGTTTTTGTTGTCTGCCCTGTTTTTCAGGCAAACGCGTATGCGTATCCTGAGTGCAAGTGTGGTTATTACGATTATGCTGATAATGAGAAAAAGATGGCGATATCTTGTGTTTTTTGTGCTTCTTGTTTTGATTTCTGCTGGTATTGTACAGGTAACGATGAAGAAAAATATCATCACTGAGCCTTTCATACTTGCCTGTGAGAATCTTACCCAAAAAAGCGGTACATGGAGTCTTAGATTAAATCAGTTAAAAGTTGATATAAGGGAGTTCAAATATCATCCCTGGCTGGGAAGCGGTCTTTCAGCGATAAGATCTGTTACAGATAAAAAAGGAACCAGGTTGCAGCACCGTATGAGTGTCCTTTCATACAAATCAGACCTTGGATATACTCACTGGATGAAACTGTATGGTATTGTGGGGATTGTCTGGTTAATGCTTTATTTTTATTTTCAAGTAATAATGGCGGTCAAGGCACAGAGGCGTCTGAGTGGTGAAGACAGGATCCTGGCGGTTTTTGCCCTGAGTCATTTGGGGTATATCATGATGGCCTTGCTTACGCTGAACTATTTAATGGTCCCTTCCCACGTAATTATATTGATTTTAAACGCAGCCATTATTGTGAGACTCTACTGGAATTCCCATTATATGTCTGTTTCCCGTTTGTGAATCCCCTTTTTCTGCAATATCTGCACTTGTCTGCGCAGATAGGAGGCTACCGGCAGACAGGTGTCAGTCTGCGAGCTTTTTTGAGCTTGAACAAAAAAATCATTTCTGAAAACCGGAACCTGCTTTCAGGCAATAAAACTGGACACCCGACAGGTAGCAAAGTAATTGGAAAATCAGAGGCCTCCGGAATTGATCTATAGGCGGGTGCTAACCTAATGTATTCTGTTGGTAAAGATAATGCAGGGCTTTAACGTCACTCTTTCAAAGATTTGCTGTGCTTTTATATCTGTTTTGATCATTGCAATATGTATGCATGCCGTAACCGTTGAGAGTGTTTACGGGTTTCAGCCTGTATCTGATTCTTCGGGGTTTCATGTCGCTGAAAAATGGTATTCCAGATTGTTCCCAAGGAGTGGCAATGGGTTTAAATTTGTACGAGTTGACGGTTTTAGATTGCCTGATTTTTCCTATGCCGGGTATCATGGAGGGGGAAAACAGATACCTGATGTGCCTGTAAAGGTGGTTATATCTCCGATTAAAGGAGACAACACCATGCATATTCAGTCTGCGCTTGATCGGGCTGTTGGTGGTGCATTACTGCTTTTGCCGGGCATATATCGCATCAAATCGGAGATTGTTATTCCTGCACATACGGTATTAAGAGGTTCAGGAGCGGATAATACCTTTATTGATGTTGATACGGAAAAAACCAGAAGAATGTCTGCTTTGTCAGGGAATCGTTCTTTGAAGACCGTTCCAAGGATAAATCACTGGAGGGATTGTGAAAACCATGACCGATTTTCTGTTGTGGGAGATATAAAAAAGGGTTCTGTAACCATACTTCTCAAAACAGTTGCAGGTCTTGATATTGGTGACTGGGTTATAGTCAAAAACGAGGTAACAGATGCCTTTCGCAAGGAATATAATGGTGTTACAGAGATAAAGGGACAGAAAATATGGCCATCAGATGAGTCCTCTCTCAAATTTCTTCGCAGGATTACAGATATTACAGGCAACAGAATAAGGCTGGATCAGCCAATTCCGCATATTCTCAAGGCCCGTGACAGGGCCCATGTCTTGAAAACAGACTGTATGGCAGAAGAGATTGGTGTGGAGGATTTTTCTATTGGTTTCAGGACTCCTGATGATCTGGCGAGATATAAAGGGATAAAGGCTGAAAACACACCCTTTCATAATTCAACAGCCATTAGATTCGGGAATGTTGTAAATGGATGGATAAGAAATATAAAAAGTTATTCTCCTTCAGGAACTCCTATCCATTTGCATAGTCGAGGCATAGTTCTGCAAAATTCAAGATGGGTTACCGTCAAAAACTGTGATTTTGGTTATCCTATTCCTGAATTGAGGTTTGGCGGGAACGGATATGTCTATGTTATATCTATGAGCAATGACTGTTTGATACAGGATTGTACGGGCCGATCAGGACGTGATAATTATCTTTTGGCACTTTGTTCCTCCGGCAATGTTATAAGTGGCTGCAAATCCTTTGATTGTCGTGCCAGAAATGATTTTCACCATAGCCTGAATGTTGCTAATCTTATAGAAGATATGGAAATGACATCTGTTTCCCGTTACTTTGCAGGGGCATTTGTTACGAGGAATCGGGGCAGGATAAGTATGGGCGCTGGTATTACAGGATCAGACAATGTGTTTTGGAAAATCTCGATCATGACACGGGGTAAGGCCGTTGTGTCAGAGCAGGCCAATGCAGATAATGGTAAAGGCTATGTTATAGGTGCGACTGCTGTTAAAGGGCCTGATGTAACAACGGGTTCGGAATGGAGAGAATGGATCGGATATGAAGCCGGATTGCAGCCGGTTTCCCTGTATAGAGAACAGTTGAAACTCAGATTTGCCAATGAAAAATATTCTGACAGTCCTTGATGCGAAATTTTAGTAAAGTGTGGCGTTTTTATCTTTGTAGTGTCTGGGAAACGGCTTTATGAACAAGAAGATATTGCAGCTAAAACAGAGACCTTGCAGAATGAAGGATTTGCAGGAAATCTTGTTTTTTATTGTAAACATATACATAAAACATGCTTGAAGATTGCATGCCTTTTTCGTATGTGGGGGTGGCTGGAACATTCTGAATACGATCATGCCGGTTTTGTATTATGACAAAAAAAATCCGTTTGATGACTTTTAACATACGTTTTGAAAATGACCAGGATGGACAAAACTCATGGTTTTACAGAAGAGACTTGGTAGTCAAACTGATCAGACGTTATCTCCCTGATATTTTTGGAATACAGGAAGGCAGATGGAATCAGCTTCTTTACCTGCAGGATCATTTGCCGTATAAGTTTAACGCAATTGGCAGAACTGTTGACAGTACCTGTCAATATCCTACCCTGTTTATTCGGGAAGATTGTTTCAGGATTATAGAAGGTGGTGAGTTCTGGCTTTCCAAAACCCCTGATGTGCACCGGAGTAAAGATTGGGATAGTGCTTTTCCAAGAATGATAAGTTATGTAAAGACTGGATTCATAGGGACACCGGAGTCTTTTTGGGTAGCGGTTACACATCTTGATAACAAGGGCATTCAGGCACGTTACGAGCAGGCCAAGATAATTGTATCCTGGATAAAAGAAAGGAAGGGAGATCCTGTTATACTTATGGGCGATTTTAATGCTGGCCCCACATCACATATCCATGATCTGTTAACTGGATCTGAAACAGGTCTTTTTGATACATGGCAGGTCGCGGGTATGAAAGAAGATGCTGACAGTTTTACACATCATGGATTTACTGGCGTCCCTCATGATTCCAGGATTGACTGGATACTTGTCACTCCCCATTTCAAGGTCGTCCAGGTTGAAATCATCCGGGATGATTTTCATGGACACTATCCTTCAGATCATTTTCCCTGCATGGTAGATCTGTTATTTGCCATCCCTGAATAGTGCCTGTCCAGAAACAGACTGTGTTGTCTGCATACTTGCGTTTATTTCACCTCTTGAAAACAAATCAGTGCGCTTCTGTTAATTTTTGCATACCTTGATCTTGAATGGAGTCTTTTGATTTATTGCTGCATGTTTTAATGATAAAGGCAGGATCTAACCTGAACATCCCATTTCCAGTCTGAACCCATCAACTTGTTTTTGCCCGCATATGAACTTCATGAATACAGTGGAATTTTCATTTCCTTACATCTGTAGATGATATTTGGTTTCCCTGCCTTGCATAGCTGTCTCCTGTTTGCAGATAAAAAACAAATAAATTTAAGTGATTCCTATTGCATATAGATATATCATATTTATATTTATATATAAATGACAGGTGCTTGTCTTGTTGGCCGTTTTTACAGGGCCTTTGTATGGAAAGAACCATATATTTTCAGGTCGACTTGCCGGATGATCCTGACAAGGAGCTTTTCTGGATGTCGGCAGTTTTTTTATCTGGATTTCCCCATTCCTGTGGATGGGACATCGGGTTCCACTGATCTTGCGTAAATATTTTTATTTATGGAGACAGGTGATGCCTGACAGTGTAATTTGGCACTTGAAGGTTTTGGAAAATTAAAACTTCAATGTGTTCGGAGTTGGTTTGTATATGGACACATTGCAGAATCTGACAACACTGATTTGTTGAACAGACAACAGGAGGATATAACAATATGGATTTGAACAAATTTACTGTGAAATCACAGGAAGCATTACAGAATGCCCAGACCAAGGCCATAAAATATGGTCATCAGGAGGTTGATGGAGAGCATCTTTTTCTTGCGTTGATGGAACAGTCGGATGGTCTGGTGCCGCAGCTTGTAAAACGTATGAACGTACAGGTAGAGACTGTACAGCGCATGATAGAGGAAGAACTGAACAAAAAACCCCGGGTAACTGGTCCTGGTACAGAGCCCGGAAAGGTCTACATTACACAGAGACTGAACAGCCTTCTTGTAAAAGCAGAAGAGGAAGCCCAGGCGCTGAAAGATGAATATGTCTCTGTTGAACATATTTTTCTTGCCTTTACAGATGAGGGAGATTCCACACCGGCAGGGAGGATACTTCGGCAATTGGGTATTACCCGCGACGTACTTTTAAAGGCCCTTGCAGCGGTGAGAGGGCATCAGAGAGTAACAAGCGCAGATCCTGAATCTACTTACGAGGCACTTAAAAAATATGGAAGAGACCTTGTTGAGGAGGCAAGGGCAGGCAAGTTGGATCCTGTTATAGGACGGGACAGCGAAATACGCCGCGTTATAAGAATACTGAGCCGTAAAACAAAAAACAATCCTGTCCTGATTGGTGAGCCGGGTGTCGGAAAAACGGCAATTGTTGAAGGCCTGGCCCATCGTATTGTGCGTGGGGATGTCCCGGACGGTTTAAAGGACAGATCCTTGTTTGCCTTGGATATGGGAGCGCTTGTAGCAGGTGCGAAATATCGTGGTGAATTTGAAGAGCGTCTCAAGGCTGTCTTGCAGGAAATAAAGGAGTCCGAGGGTAAGATACTGTTGTTTATTGATGAGCTTCATACCATTGTTGGCGCAGGAAAAACAGAGGGATCCATGGATGCCGGCAACATGCTTAAACCCATGCTTGCAAGGGGAGAGCTGCACTGTATAGGCGCAACCACTTTGAATGAATACAGACAGTATATTGAAAAGGATACTGCATTGGAGCGTCGGTTCCAGCCTGTTATGGTCGACGAACCAAGTGTTGAAGATACCATTTCAATACTGAGGGGATTAAAGGAACGATATGAGGTCTACCATGGTGTAAAAATACATGATAGTGCACTTGTTGCCGCAGCAGTGCTTTCCCACCGCTATATATCTGACCGTTTTCTTCCTGACAAGGCTATTGATCTTGTTGACGAGGCCTGTGCCATAATTCGTACCGAAATAGATTCCATGCCTGCAGAATTGGATGAGGTCTCAAGAAGGATCATGCAACTTGAAATAGAAGAGGCAGCCCTTAAAAAGGAACATGACAAGGCCAGCAAGGAGAGATTGTCTCATATTCAGGAAGAGCTTGCCAATCTGCGTGAAAAATATAATGCAATGAATGCACAATGGGAAAGTGAAAGAGAGGCCATTAAAAAGGTTCAGACCCTGAGAGAAGAGATAGAAAAGGTGCGGCACGAGATTGAGCTTGCAGAACGCCAGTATGACCTTAACAGGGCGGCAGAACTTAAACATGGAAAACTGCCTGAACTGGAACGGCAGCTTGAGATGGAAGAAGAAAAGATTGCAGGCCAGAAAGATGGTAAACGCCTTTTAAAGGAAGAGGTGACAGAGGAGGAAATTGCCCGTATCATATCCATGTGGACCGGAATTCCGATATCAAGGCTTATGGAAGGAGAAAAAGAAAAGATACTTCGCCTGGATAAGGTTTTGCATGAAAGGGTAATAGGCCAGGATGAGGCAGTTCAACGGGTTGCAGATGCGGTTATACGGGCAAGATCAGGCATTAAAGATCCAACAAGGCCTATTGGTTCCTTTATATTCCTTGGACCAACAGGTGTAGGAAAGACCGAACTTGCCAAGACTCTTGCAAATGCCCTGTTCGATTCGGAAAACAATATGATAAGAATCGATATGAGCGAATACATGGAAAAACATACAGTATCACGTTTGATAGGTGCTCCTCCAGGATACGTAGGTTATGAAGAGGGAGGCCGTCTTACCGAGGCTGTGCGCAGAAAACCCTATTCTGTTATTCTTTTTGATGAAATAGAAAAGGCGCATCATGACGTATTTAATGTGCTGCTTCAGATATTTGATGACGGAAGACTTACAGATGGACATGGCCGTACTGTTGATTTCAAGAACACAGTTATTATCATGACAAGTAATATCGGGTCGCACTATCTGCTTGAAGGAATTACCGGTACCGGTGATATACGGGAAGATGTCAGGGAACAGGTCATGAATGAGTTAAGGCAGCATTTCAGGCCGGAGTTTCTGAACAGGGTTGATGAGATCATAATGTTTAAACCCCTTACACTTGATGAAGTGAAACAGATTGTCCAACTCATGATTAATGATCTTGCAAGGCGTCTTGAAGAGCGGCGTATCAGAATCAGCGTGTCTGAAAAAGCCCTTGAATATATTGCCAGGACAGGTTATGATCCCATATATGGCGCAAGACCTCTGAGGCGTTATATACAAAGAGAGCTTGAAACTCGTATAGGCCGTGCTCTTATAGCAGGGGATATCCTTGAAGGGGCTACAATAAAAATTGATCTGGAAAATGCTTCTCTTGTGGTATCTCATGTGAATCAGGAATAGTGAAGAAGGAGAGATAGCATGAATATTACTGTCGGCAATTCGATAAAAAAATCAGGCCGTATAATGAAACTGTTTTGCCTGCACCTTGTAATGGTATTTGTTTTTTGTGCCATTTCCCATGCTTCGTCAAAACCGGAAGGTGTTAATGAACTTGAAAAGACATCCAAGGCATTTGCGGAGATAGCAAAACAGACAAGTCCTGCTGTAGTCTTTATCAAGGTAGAGAAAACCGTCAAGGATGCAGGGGGGTATGGCCCTTTTGGACCCGGTAATCCGTTTGAGCAGTTTAACGATGATTTTTTAAGGCATTTTTTTGGAGACCGCTTCTTTGGAAGAAGGTCTCCAAGAACATACAAACGGGTTGGTTTGGGGTCAGGATTTATTATTTCTGAGGATGGTTATATACTAACCAATAACCATGTGGTAGGCAAGGCAGACAAGATTGTTGTGCGTCTTGATGATGGAAGGGAATTTAAGGCCAAGGTTGTTGGAACAGATCCCAGCTCTGATGTGGCTCTTATCAAGATCAAAGATCCCGGGAAACTCCCTTTTCTTTCTTTTGGGGACTCTGATTCGCTTGAAGTGGGAGAATGGGTTATGGCCATTGGTAATCCTTTTGGCCTGAGTCATACTGTTACTGTAGGAGTGGTAAGTGCCAAGGGAAGAAGCAGTGTCGGGATTGCAAATTATGAAAATTTCATTCAGACAGATGCTGCCATTAATCCCGGGAATTCAGGGGGCCCCCTTATAAACATGGAGGGTCAGGTTGTTGGTATTAATACCGCCATTCTGTCACGAAGTGGCGGATACATGGGAATAGGTTTTGCCATTCCCATTAACATGGTTAAAATTATAAAAAAACAACTGCTCAAAAAGGGTAAGGTTACAAGGGGATATCTTGGAGTAGTCATACAGGATTTAACTTCAGATCTCAGGGACTCGTTTCATCTTGCAGATACGGGCGGTGTCCTTGTAGCTGATGTCACTCCTGATTCTCCGGCAGATAAGGCAGGAATGAAATCCGGGGATGTTATACTGGTATATAATGGCAAGAAAGTTCACGATGTAGGGACATTGAGGAATATGGTTGCCCTGACCCCGCCTGGCACAAAGGTGGATGTAACTGTTATAAGAGATGGTAACAGGAAGAACCTCAGGGTAACAATAGGCAATCTTAAAGATGCCGCTTTTGCCAGTACAACCCAGTCCTATATTACAAAAAAGCTGGGTCTTACAGTTCAGAATCTTACAGAAGATCTTGCCCGGCAGTTTGGTTATGAAAAGAAAAGCGGTGTGCTGATTACCGAGGTGATTCCCGGGACACCTGCACAGTTGGCCAATCTGAGACCAGGGATGCTTATCCTTGAGGTAAATCGGCATCCTGTAAGAAATATAGTACAGTTTGTCAAAAGGGCCAGGGATGCAATAAGATCAAAAAAGGTGTTACTGCGAATTCAGGATGGAGAATACAGCAGGTTTGTGATACTGGAACTGGGTTAGAGCTCCATCCGGTGTTTTTTGTCTCTGCCTGCCGTGTTATTTTTCTGCCATTCAGGAAAGAAACAAGGCAGGTGGAGTGCTCTGCAGGTCCTGTTGTGCACACACATAATTATCCTTGGTAAGATGTGATTTTTTGCAAGACCTCTTGACATAAAATCTATCTGTGATAAAAAAGACACCTCTTTGGAAAAGGTGAAGATTTCAAGTCTGATCTGTGTTTGTGTCTGTTCTGTCTGCACGGCAGACAGAACAGATGCGGCAAAAGCAAGGTCTGTGCCCCCGTAGCTCAGGTGGATAGAGCACCAGATTCCTAATCTGGGTGCCGTGCGTTCGAGTCGCGCCGGGGGCACCATCTTCCCTTCCTATGATTTCCTACCTTTTATCTTATATCTTCAGACCCTTACATACAGTTCAGACTATTTTCCAGAATTGGAATCTGGACATTGTGACATGTTTGCCGTGTTCTGTGAATGGACAGGCCGTGGGTAAGACGGCGTTTTTTGGGGTATTACGGAGGAGGTTCGCTTTTTGTTATGTTGTTGTCTTTTTGTCCCTTCCCTGTTTTTCGCTCTGATGTTTTTTAACAAACAGCAATATTACTGCTGTGACAAGGGTAATAAGCGCTATAAACTGGGTTGCCGTCATATTTGTGCCTGGAAGTATACCTCTGTAGTCTCCTCTGAAACGTTCAATGGCCAGTCTTGCTGTGCTGTGAAGGATGAAAAACCAGAGAATAACCTGTCCATCGAACCTTTTTTTTGATTTCAGGATTATCAGGATAACGAAGATGACAAAACCTGCTGCAGAAGAATAAAGCTGCGTTGGATGCAGAGGGATGCCTCTTGGGGCAAGCGAATCAGGATTGGTAAATGTTATTCCAAGGATACATCGGGTTGGTTTACCATAACAACATCCTGCCATAAGACAGCCTATTCTGCCTATGGCTTGGCCAATTGCAATCCCAGGTGCCCACAGGTCTCCTGTTTTCCAAAACGAAAGGCCATGTCTTTTCAGGTAAAGGGCCATGCTGATAATTACTGCTATGACTCCTCCTGAAAAAACCAGGCCACCGTGCCACAGTTCAAATATTTCCAACGGGTTTTTGATGTAATAGGGTAATTTTATCAGGACATATAACAGTCTTGCACCTATGATGGCAGAAAGGATCATTATAAAAGCCATGTCCATGACCTGATCTGTAGTAAGGCCTTCTTTTTCTGCTGACAGGGTGGTTACGGTTATGGCGGCCGCCACGCCGAGGGCCGCCATAAGGCCATAGGTATGCAGCGTTAACGGTCCAATGGAAAAGAGATTCGGAAACATTCTGTTTCTCCGATAACGACAGTTCCATGAATGAAAATCTGTTTTCATGGCCTCTGTCTTTTGTGAGGGGTGTTAACCGGCCTGATGTTTTGTGTATGAGGTCTGCCCAAGGAAGAGATTGAAAAACAATATAATAACGCCCGTTGTAATTGCAGAATCTGCTATGTTAAAGGCGGGCCAGTGCCATGATCCCACGTGGCAGTCCAGAAAATCGACAACCCCGGAAAACCTTATGCGGTCAATAAGATTCCCCACTGCCCCTCCCATAATAAGGGCAACGGCAATGTTTATCCATGTGTTTTTTTGTCTGAAAGATACATACCATAGCATCAGCAGGATAATGGCAACAATGGTACTCCCGATAAGCAGACAGGGAATAGGGACAATGCCCTGTTTGTTCATAATCCCGAATGCAATGCCTTGGTTTTTCACAAATACCAGATTGAAGAAACCGTCTATCACAACAACAGATTCATTGGGAGCAATAAGAGCTCTGATAGCTGTTTTGGATATCTGATCTGCAAAAACTGTTATCAGGATTATAGGCAGCATCAGGCGAAAATCTTTTGTATTACCTTTAGGCATCTTTTACATATCTCCGGATGCTCCGGGTCTTCTCCAACTGAAGGATCATGTACCCAGCAGCGTTCACATTTTTTATCTGTGGATGGTCTTACCCTGATCCTCAGATCTGGTACGGTCTCGCTTCTGAAACCATCCTCAAAATCCTCTTCAGTCATATCAACAGAGGATACAATAAAAACAGATCTTAACTGATCCTTGTATGGGATAAGCCTTTCCATAAGTTTTTCGGACATGCCCAGGGTGACAGAGGCGTCAAGGGGATGTCCTATCTCCTTGTTTCTGCGTGCCAGTTCCAGTGCCTTTGAGACCTCTTTTCTTACTGTTATTATATCCTCCCATCGGGACATAAGATCATTGTTGATATACCTGTTGTTAACAGGAATAAAAAGATCCGCATGTATACTTGGAAGACGGTTTTTCCCTTTCATGTATTGCCATACCTCATCTGCTGTAAACGAAAGCACAGGAGCAATCAGCCTCACAATAACTTCAAGTATTTCGTTCATGGCAGTCTGCGCCGAGCGTCTTTCTACAGACCGGGCTAAAGATGTGTAAAGACGGTCCTTGATTATATCAAGATAAAAAGATGACAGATCCAGGACACAAAAATTGTGCAGATTATGATATACAAGATGAAAATCGAAATCATCGTATGCCTTTTGAACCCGTCTGTTAAGGGTATGAAGTCTGGCAAGTACCCATTGATCAAGTTCTTCCATTTGATCGTAGGGAACTGTATCTGTTTCAGGATCAAAGTCATGGGTGTTTCCCAGGATGTAGCGGCAGGTGTTTCTGATCCTGCGGTATGCCTCTGTAAGTCTTTGCAATATTTCTGTTGAAAGCCGTATGTTGTCACTGTAATCCTCGGCGGCTACCCACATTCTTATTATCTCTGCACCATAGCGCTTGATAAGATCTTCCGGCGCTATTACATTGCCCAGAGATTTATGCATGGCCTTTCCTGAACCATCCACAACAAAACCGTGCGTAAGTACGCTTTTGTAGGGGGCCCTGTTACGTGTACCCACTGAACACAGCAGGGAACTGTGGAACCATCCTCTATGCTGGTCACTGCCTTCAAGGTATATGTCAGCAGGACTGTCAAGATAATCCCTTGCTTCCATCACTGCGGCGTAGCTGACACCTGAATCAAACCATACATCAAGGATGTCTGTTTCCTTTACAAAACTGCCACATCCGCATGCAGGGCATTTTGTGCCTTTGGGGGCCAGATTTTCTGCAGGTTCCATAAACCATACATCTGCCCCCTTTTCTTCTACCATATGGCAGATATGGTCAAATATATCTTTGGAAAAGATTGCTTCTCCGCATTTTTCACAGTACAGTACAGTGATAGGAACCCCCCATAATCTTTGGCGTGATATGCACCAGTCCGGTCTTTTTTCTATCATGCTGTATATCCGGTTTTTACCCCATGAAGGGATCCATCTGACTTTTTCTATTTCAGCAAGGCTTTTTTTCCGGATATTGTTTTTTTCCATTGATATAAACCATTGTTCAGTAGAACGGAATATTACCGGTTTTTTGCAGCGCCAACAGTGAGGATATTCATGCGTTATAGCCTCTTCCTTGAGAAGTGCCCCCTTTTCTTCTAATTTTTCAATTACCGGACGATTTGCCTCAAAGACATTAAGTCCTGCAAAATATTCAACATCTTCAGTGAACCGTCCCCTGGAATCAACCGGAGAATAGGGCTCAAGGTTATATTCAAGCCCTGTTTCGTAGTCTTCACGCCCGTGTCCCGGGGCTGTATGTACACAGCCTGTTCCTGTATCAAGGGTAACATAGGGGGCAAGAACAATTACTGATGAGCGGTCATATATAGGATGTTTTGCCTTGAGGTTTTCAAGCCTTGATGCCTCGAACTCAACAATGGTCCTGCAGGATGAGATACCAAAAGACTCCATACACTGATCCACAAGATCTTTTGCCATAATCAGGACTTCGCCGGAGTCAGTCTGAACGGCTGCATATATGAATGAGGGGTGTATGGCAACTGCCAGATTTGCAGGCAATGTCCATGGAGTAGTTGTCCATATTACTATTGACACATCCTTGCCGCTGAGTTCAGGCAACACGTTTTTTAGGCCTGCTTTCATGGGAAACTTGACGAATATTGACGGGGATGTGTGTTCCCCGTACTCTACTTCTGCCTCTGCAAGGGCAGTCATGCATGACATGCACCAGTATATCGGTTTTTTGTTTTTGACAAGGCTTCCATTTAGTGCAAACTTGCCAAGCTCTTGTACAATGGTGGCCTCATAGTTGTAGTTCATGGTCAGATATGGATTATCCCATTCTCCGATAACGCCAAGCCGTTTGAATTCATTTCTTTGGATATCTACAAATTTCTCGGCATACCTGCGGCAGGCCTGTCTGATCTCTACCTTGGACATGTCTGTCTTTTTTTTGCCCAGTTTTTTATCTACATTATGTTCAATGGGGAGCCCATGGCAGTCCCAGCCAGGAACATACGGGGCATCAAATCCTGCCATCTGTCTGGATTTGATAATTATATCCTTGAGTATCTTGTTAAATGCAGTACCCATGTGGATATGACCGTTGGCATATGGAGGGCCGTCATGAAGCATATAGCGTTTTTTACGGCCGGCAGAAGATTTGCGAATCAGTTTGTAAAGATCTATCTCTTCCCATTTTTTAAGGAGTTCGGGTTCCCTTTTGACCAGGTTGGCCTTCATTGGAAATTTGGTTTGGGGAAGGTTAAGGGTGTCTTTGTAATTCATGGTATGTCTTTTCTCCTGATTGATAGTTTTGTTCAGACTGAGATATTCAGTGTATCTATCATGCTGTCTGCAAAACTGATGACAAAATTTCGCTGGCTTTTTGTACAGTAGCCCGAACAGTTACACTGCATGCGTGTGAGGCTGCGTATAAGAAATTCCAGTCTTACCCAGTCCCGGCCCAGTTCCACTGCAAAGGCGTGGGGTTGACAGTTTTTGTGCTCCTGTTGTTCCACACTGAGCAGGTCGTCGGGGATCCGGACCCAGAATATTTCTTCCATACCGGATTTTATTGCCTTTTCCTCCAAATACCCGCGAATACTTTTTATGTCTGATGCAGATATTTCATCAAGCAAATATGATTTCACGATTGTTTCTCATCCTGTTTTTTTGTCTGTTATCCATTCATGAATGATATGGTTTGTTTAATATCAGGGTATGCGGGGATTTTAACCGGAGTGATGTATTCCGGGATTAAAATTCGGGCATAACAGGGTGGGCAAGATCACCATTATAAATGGAGACTGTCTATCTCTTTTCCTTTTATATATGCATCAACAACAGAGTATATCCACACAGTAACAAGCCCTGCTGTAATTAGCCACAAAAGGGTACAGTCTGTATTTTCCACCTTTTTGATGACAAGTTTAAGATAGTCAGGGCCAGGCGGTGTATGCCTTATTGCAATACAGGCCTTGTGATACAGGATCGTAAGGCCGGCAACAACAAGAATCAGGGTGGAAAGCAAACACAGTGCACCCTTTTTAAGATCTTCGTTTATGAGTTGACCAAACCCGGGTATTATAAAAGCAGAACATAGGGGGGATAAAAAGGCCTTTTTCATAAGACTGTTTTTTTGGGACTCCTTATGCCTTGATATCTAAGCGGAATTTCCTGCCATCATTGTCAAGGGCAGGATTGCTGTATCTTGTATATGTGTAATATCCGCTGGAAATACCGGCAGACCGATGGCAAGAATATTTCTTGCTTTTGTATGGCAGATCTGCAGATGCCGTGTAAACATCTGTTGATCCCGGCCTGGTGCCAATTATATCAAACGAGATTTGTTTTGCAGTATCTTTACCATGTTTCATGAATATGGCATAAAGATGTGATGCAAACCGTTTGTACACTGATATGGCATCATCTGCCGGGGTATTATGCAGAAGTACTGTACAGGAACCATTGTCATCAATGGCAACCTTGTCTGTCTTTCTGACAGATTTTAAAAAGGTCTTTTCTGTTAGTGATATATCTGTTTTTCGAGGAAGATTTACCCTGATTACAGAGAATGGGATATTGTGGTCTGAGAATTTGTCATATGCCCTCCGTGCCTCATGAGCAATATCTCCCTGTATGTTTGAAATTCCCATTTTATATCGCCTGTTATAATGATATGTAAGGTTTGCTCAGTACTGTCTGTATACCGGTTTCCGTGATTTATACAGTTTTTCATCCATAAATGAAGGGGACCCGTTTTTAGGCAGCGAAACAGAGTGCCTAACAGTTGTGAACAATTTAAAACTTATGTGTGTCCGGGTTTCAGGATGAAATCTGAAATATATTATAGCATTTTATGTTATTCTAATCCAGTCCTGTTTTTTGTTGACGGATAACTGTTTTGTGGAGAAAACACGGGATTGAATCGGATTATTGATCAGTATTGATGTTTCTGGGCCTGGTGTGTGGTATTACATGGTGATGGCATATGTAGCGCCTATTCGAAAAACAGGTATTTGACTGTATGTGTTTTTACGAAACTGCTACTTGCTGATCCAACGGCTTGATGTTTCCGGATGGTTGTAAAAGATAATGCAGGAGGAACATAATATGACAGAAAAAGATGTTTCAGCGGAACTTAACAGATTTCTTGAATTGTGGGAGGATAGTGGCAAAGGTACGAAGAGGGCCTTTCTTAGCCTGAAAGATCATCTCTGTTCAATGCCCAATGTACGGTTGTCATTTCATGCAAGGCCAGGGATAACCTATTCGCTAAGGGCGTCCAATCCTGTCCATCATGACAGGGAGCTTTTTGTAATGACAGATGTTATTGATGATGAGCCTGAAAACAGGTGGCTTTCTGTCTGTTTTTATGAAGAGATGATTACAGATCCTGAAGAAAGGGGGGATGTTGTTCCTCAGGGATTGTTAGGCAAGGATGGTTACTGTTTTGATGTGGAAGAATGGGATGAAGAACTTGTGGAGTATCTGAAAAAAAGGATGGATGAGGCATATGGTTTTTCAGGAGGGGATCAGGTATGACTGATAGGCCGGTTGTAGGGATTACAATGGGGGATCCTGCAGGAATAGGTCCTGAAATAATCATCAAGGCACTTTGCAGACAGGATCTGTATGAGGTGTGCAGACCGGTTGTTCTTGGAGACAGAAATATCCTGTCTGTGGCATGTTCGTCTCTTGGTTTTGATGCTGACAGCCGTGTGCGTATAAACGGGATATCTTCTCCTTCTATGTCCAAAGGTGTTTTTAAGGAGATTGATGTTGTATCCCTGTCAGACTTGTCTCCCGGGGCCGTAATGCCGGGGAAACCCACCGTGGCCGGCGGCAGGGCAATGGTGACCTATATTGTAAAAGCGGTCAGGATGATTCAGTTTCATGAACTTGATGCCATGGTAACCTGTCCCATAAACAAGGCATTGATGCATGAAGCAGGGTACGATTATGAGGGTCACACCCAGCTTATAGCCGAGCTGACGGATACAGACGATTATGTGATGATGCTTGCAGGCAAAAAACTCAGGGTAACCCTTGTTACCATACACTGTGCCCTGAGGGATGTACCTGATCTTATCAGTAGGGAGGCGGTTTACAACACAATAAGAATAACTGATATGGCCCTTAGAACGGATTTTGCCATTGAAAATCCCAGAATTGCAGTTGCTGCCTTAAATCCGCATGCAGGAGAAGATGGCCTTTTTGGAGCAGAGGAAGAAGATATTATACGGCCTGCAATAAAGATGGCCCTGCATGACGGATCTTTTGTATATGGACCTTTTCCGCCTGATACGTTGTTTTTCAGGGCAGCCTCGTCCGAGTTTGATGCGGTTGTGGCCATGTATCATGATCAGGGCCTTATTCCTCTGAAACTGATGCATTTTTCTGATGCCGTCAATGTGACCCTTGGACTTCCCGTAATAAGGACATCCGTGGATCATGGAACTGCATATGATATAGCAGGCAAGGGAAAGGCAGACCCGTCAAGTCTTGTCGAGGCAATCAGACTTGCTGCATGTATGAAGGAAAACAGGGCTTCCAGGCAAACCTGCCTTTGAGTGGAAGGGACGTATGGCAAGACAGTCGGTCAGTTTTTCCATGTCTTTTATGTTTAAGGCCAGGATGTCTGTTATTGAAGATGATGTGAGGGCAAAGAAGAAAATACAGTCTTGAAACACAGGGAGTACTACATGAATATTCTTGATGATTTGCTGGCAACTTTGAACTTTGAAGATACAGTGAAAGATATACGTCAGGGGATATTTCATACCGGTGTTATGACCAGATATTGTGGTTTGGCTGCAACCCTTCCCCGGGATGCCTTACGGCAAAAACCTCCTCATGTCAAGGAACCCGGACTCTTGCTCGAAAAGAGCCCCCGGGAACTGGCGGATCTGGTCTATTCGGAAAGTATCCTTGAAGCGGCTATGGGGATGGCAACTGTTAATTCCCTCCTTGAAGTGGACGAAAGCCTTTGTGTAGAAGTGAATGCTGCCGAGATTATCATGGAAAAGGGGAGGGGAAAAACCGTTGCTATTGTAGGTCATTTTCCGTTTATACCACGGATCCGTGAACACGCAAAGGAACTGTGGGTCATTGAGAAAAACCCGAAAGAGGATGATTTGCCTGAGGAGCAGGCAGAAACCTTTATTCCTTTGGCAGATGTTGTTGCTATAACAGGGAGTGCTATTACAAATCATACCATTGAGCATTTGCTATGCCTGTGCAACAGGAAGGCCTTTGTGATTATGTTGGGAGATACCGTACCCCTGTCTTTTGTCTTGTTTGATTACGGGGTGAATGCCATATCAGGAACTGTAGTTGTGAATCCTGATCTGGCACTTTCCTGTGTTAGCGAGGGAGCTAATTTCAGGCAGATTAAGGGGGTGAAACGTCTTACCATGATGAGATCATAAAAAAAATGGCCCATGTCGTTGTCCGGATGGTGATGTATGTATCACTTTCTGGACAACGGCATGGGCCCTAAGGTAAAAGACTCATCAACGGCCAGTCCATGGAGAACAGGAGAAAGACTACAGTCAAGGGACATATTGCTTGAACAGCCTAAATCTTTTGTTGCTATGCCCTTTCAGGCGGTCAACTGCGTTATGTCTTTGTAAAAGTTCAATCTAAGCCTCGGATGATTCTGATTCAAGCTCTTTGATACGTTTATTGATAGCATCCAGTTCGTTTTTTATGGCCTCTGCTTCTTCTTTTAGCATGTTGACTTCTTCGTCGGGATTCATCTGGTAATAAGCACCGCGAAAAGGTCCTCTGTACCATGCGTTCGAGGCAGGGTGAACGCTGCGCCATCCAGGGCCCCTCCTGTATCCTAAACCATAACCGCCTCCAAATCCGG
>Ga0256914_1000958_pt1 | contig 27590 bp, 20 predicted proteins | sample HulkmetaG_FD_191571 | JGI IMG/M metagenome (GOLD analysis project Ga0256914, IMG submission 191571) | Hydrothermal chimney microbial communities from Main Endeavour vent field at the Juan de Fuca Ridge, Pacific Ocean - Hulk | ecosystem: Environmental > Aquatic > Marine > Hydrothermal vents ... | reverse complement strand
GGAAAACGCCACACCGGCCCAGGGAAGCACGGCCGGCACTCCCCGCCGTCTGGTGCATCTCACGCGGGCGGTGTTGGCTGTGGCACTGCTTTTTTTCATCTGGTACATCTTTTCCGACCGCTACACTCCCTATACCGACCAGGGACAGGTAGGCGGGGTGGTGGTCCCCGTGACACCGGCGGTGACGGGTTATCTCATCGAATCACGGGTGAAGCTGCACGACGAGGTGCATGCCGGCGACCTGCTTTTCCTCATCGACACCGTCCCTTATGTGCTGGCGGTGAAGCGGGCCGAGGCGGAAGTAGACCGTGTGCTGCAGGACCTGGGTGTGCAGAGTGCCACGGTGAAGGCGGCAGCGAGCAGCGTAGGAGTGGCCCGCGCCCAGCTCGACAGGGCCCGTCGCAGCTACGATCGGGCCCAGCGCATCATACGTAAGAACCCCGGCGCGCTCTCTCAGGCCGACATCGACAGGGTGGAGACCAACCTTAGCCAGGCCATGGAACGCCTGGCACAGACCGAGGCCAACCTGATCAAGGCCAAGAAACGACTGGGGCCGGCCGGCGAGAACAACCCCCAGCTGCGGCTGGCACTCAATGCGCTCAGGGATGCACGGATGAGGCTCTCCTGGACCCACCTCTATGCCCCCGCCGACGGTCATATCGAAAGCTACACCCTCACCGAAGGGATCTACTGCCAGCCCGGACAACCCCTCGCCACCCTGGTATCGGACGAACAGGTATGGATCCAGGCCAACTTCAAGGAGAACAACCTTTCGCACATGCATCCGGGCAACCGTGTGGAGTTCCTGCTCGATGTACAGCCCGGTCGTATCTTCCGTGGCCGTGTACGCAGCATCGGCTACGGGGTGAACACGGGCAACGTGATGACCCCCGGCACCCTGCCGCAGGTGAGCAAGACCACCGCCTGGCTGCGTGATCCGCAGCGTTTTCCCGTGATCATCGAGATCACCGACACGGCAGCCCTGCGATGGTGCCGCAACGGGGGTCAGACCGACGTGGTGGTATACACCGGCCATTATCCTCTGCTCGACCGCATCGCATCGTGGCGTATACGTATCAACAGCTGGCTGTCCTATGTCCGGTGACACAATGAACATAACGCTGGCAGCAACGAAAGAGAGACCGCTGCTGCGGTTCGCTTTCGGAGCCGCACTGATCATGGCGCTGGCGCTGATGATAGGCAGCAGCCTCGCCTATATCATCCCGCTGCTGGCACTCAGCTTCCTGCGGCCGGGAGCTCCCGCCCCCACGCTGCGCAGCGGTCTCACCTTCGTGGGAGTGGTGGCCCTGACCACAGGAGCAGGCCTTTTTTTTACGCAGTATTTTTATGAATACCGTCTTTTTTTCCTGCCCGTGCTGGCGCTTTTATTGCTGTGGATCTATTATACGGATGTCCTGTCTCCCTCGGTAAAACTTTTCCTGCTCATTTCCTTTCTGGCCATGCCGGTGCCCATGGAGGGAATGAGTGTGGCGTTATGGGCTTTTGCCCTCAACCGCACACTGGTAGGCGGGGCTTTTTTCACCATGGTGATGGTGATGACGGTCTGGGCCCTTTTCCCCGACCGTGAGACAGTCGCCGTAAAAGCACAGGGGGCCGGCGGGGCGCCGCCGCAGCAGCGTCTGTCGCGTGCTGCCAGGGTGTTGCTGATCACCTTCCCCGTGGTGCTGGCCTTTATCTTCTTCCAGTGGAGCGACGCCCTGCTGGTGCTCCTTTACATCGTCATCCTGGCACTGCTGCCCTCCGGCGTCAAGGCAGGCATGGGCATGGTACTGGCCAACCTGCTGGGCGGGGCGGCCACGCTGGTGGTCTACGGTCTGCTGCTGGTGGCGCCCAACCTCTTCTTTTTTCTGCTGCTCTACCTGGCTGCGGCTCTTCTTTTCGGACAGCAGATCTTTTCCGGCAAGCCCGCTGCCCAGCTCTACCAGACCGCCTTCTCAGCCTTCACCCTCCTCATCGGCGGGGTGGTGATGGGCGAGGAGACCACCGGCATAGGCACCCGGATCGTCCAGGTATTCACGGCCGTAGTGTATGTGGTGGCCGCTGACGCTTTCCTCGAGAAGGTGGCTGCCCTGCCGCTGGTGCAACGTATATCTCGCAAGGGAAAAAGGAACCTCACAACAAGCTCGGGAGCATGACCGGAATGAAAAGACACGGTTTCCTTCTTTTAATATCGGTACTGTTGATGATGACGGGCGGCTGCATGCTGGGTCCTGATTTCCAGCGTCTCTCATACCAGAGTGCAGCGCGTTTCCGTTTTGACACGGCCGCCCTCGACACGACGGTGAACCTGCGGTGGTGGGAACTCTTCGGGGATACGGTCCTGGATACGCTGATCCTGGAGGCGCTGGTGAACAATCCCGATGTGCGGGTGGCGGCGGCGCGCGTGGCGGCGGCGCGGGCCAGTCTCGGCTACACCGAGGGGATCCGCTGGCCCGAGGTGCATATGAGCGGCATGGTCAGCGGCACAGGCCTCTCGGGCAACACCTCGTCGTCGTTCCACCTCTATCCCGAGTTCTCCTGGGAGATTGGTTTCTGGGGCAAGTACCGCCGCATGAACGAGTCGGCGCGGGCCGACCTGCTGGCCAGCGAGCATGCCCACAGGATGGTGCAGCTGAGCCTGCTGACGGCCGTAGCCACCACCTATTTCACACTCCTGGCGGCGCGCGACCAGCTGGCCCTCACCGAACATACCCTCGCCTCACGCGACAGTGCCCTGCTGATCATGCAGGACAAGTATGCGGGCGGGATGATCTCCAAGATGGACCTCAACCAGGCCAAGATACAGCGGGACCTGGCAGCGGCGATGGTGCCTTACTACCGGCGGCTCATTGCTCTCAACGAGAACGCCCTGGGTGTGTTGCTGGGGCGTCCTCCCCAATCGATCCCTACGGGTGAGCCCTTCTATCAGCATCGCTACGAGCTGGACATCCCGGCGGGGCTGCCCTCGCAGCTGCTGCGGCGGCGCCCCGACATCCTGGAGGCGGAAGCACGCTATCATGCCCGGCTGGCGGAGGTGGGGGTGGCCGAAGCCATGCGCTGGCCCTCGCTGAGCCTCACCGGCCTGCTGGGCGTGGCCAGCAACGACCTCACCGCCCTCAGCGCCACCGGCCTGAGCTGGTCGGCCGGCGCCTCCCTCTTCAGCCCGCTCTACCAGTTCGGGAGGAACAAACGCCAGGTGGAAATGGCCCGCGCCCAGGCCGAAGCAGCCCTGGCCTCCTATGAAAAAAACGTCCTCCAGGCCTTCCGGGAAGTGGAGGACGCCCTCATCAACATCTCCACCTACAGGCAGGAACTGAAAGTGCAGGAATCCCGCACCCGCACCGCCATCGAATCGGAAAAAATGGCCTACGTCCGTTACGACGAAGGTTCCACCACCTATCTCGAAGTGCTCGAACAACAACGCCAGTCCTTCTCCGCCCAGCTTGACGTCCTTTTCACCCGACTCAATCTGCTGCGATCCTACATCTTTCTCTACAAAGCCCTGGGAGGAGGATGGCTCACCCCACAGGAAGAAGGATCTTCCTCACCCTCCGGATAATTTTTATTTATTTTAAATTAAATCTTTTGCTTATCTTTGAGGTGTTTCTCAAGGGACCCTTATGCTGTTATTTCTGTTCATCACCATCTTACGTACCGACAAAAGACTATTGGGTTTTTTCGTACTTTTCTTTTTTCTCCCCGTATTGGGTGTGAGCAGGGATCCAGGGGCGGGAGCCCCCTCTTGGGAGGTGCGGACTTTCGTTAAAGATCAAGGGCTCGAGGAAAGTATGGGTCATTTCCCGTTCCCAGGAAAGGAGCCGGGTATCGTTTTGAGAACAACGAACAAAAGTATTTCTGTATCATGAGAACCGTCAGACGTTTTCCTGCGTTGTTCCTACTTTTCCTGTTGTTGTTCACAGGATGCGGGCATCCTTCAGGCAGGGAGGTTCAGGAGCAGTCAGTCTTGTCAGGAAAAGGAGAGACACTTCCTTCATGGCGGGAGACCGCCACACTTCGGACCATCATCGATTATGTAACGCGGGTCACCAGTCCCGACAGCGCCGATTACATTCCTCCGGCCGACCGTATTGCGGTATTTGACAACGACGGCACTTTGTGGGCGGAGCGCCCGCTCTATTTCCAGCTGGAGTTCATTTTCGACAGGGTACGTGCTTTGGAGCCGCAGCATCCCGAATGGAAGCGCGACAAGCTGATCCAGGCAGTGGTGAAGAGAGATCTGGACCGTATCCGCAAGGCCGGTGCACCGGGCATCGCCCGGCTGATGGACATCACCCAGGCGGGCATGACCACCGAGGCCTTTACGGAGACGGTCAGGCAATGGATCGCCACGGCACACCATCCGGTAACGGGCCGGCCTTACACCGACATGGTCTACCAGCCCATGCTGGAGCTGATCCGTTATCTTGAGGTCCATGAGTTCAAGGTGTTCATCATCTCGGGCGGCGATCAGGACTTTCTCCGGGCCTGGGCACCCGAGGTGTACGGCATCCCCCGGGAGCAGATCATCGGCAGCCGCCAGCGGCTGGAATACCGGTATGAAGAAAACGGCAAGCCCGTGCTCTACCGCCTGCCGGAGATCGAGTTCCTCGATGAGGGGTCAGGCAAGGCCATTGCTATCCACCAGTTCGCGGGCCGTCGCCCCGTGATCGCTTTCGGCAACTCCGACAGCGACATCCAGATGCTCGAATACACCCGCTGGGGCAAGGAAAGATCGCTGGTGGGCTTCGTCCATCACACCGACGCCCGGAGAGAATGGGCCTACGACAGGAACTCTGCCATCGGCCGGCTCGACAAAGGTCTCGACAGAGCCAAAAAGAACGGATGGCTGCTCATCGACATAAAAAAAGACTGGAAGGTGGTCTATCCTTACGAAGAGCAATAAAATAATTTCTATTTTTACATACAACATTTAATTCTATTTCTTATTTAATTCTTTTTTCTTATGGAATCTTCTCTTTTCCCGATGAAACACATCCGGTCCACGATCCGCCACTGGTGGGTCCATCTGCTGATCGGTGTTCTGTTCGTAGTTGTAGGTATCTGGGTAGTGCGTGAGCCTGCCGGAGCCTATCTTAGTCTGGCGCTGCTCTTTGCCGTTTCGATGCTGGTATCCGGATCGTTCCAGGTGGTCTTTTCCATGGTCAACCGCTCCTCCCTGCGCGGCTGGGGTTGGATGCTCTTCATGGGCTTACTGGAACTGGTGCTGGGTGTCTATCTGCTGGGTAACTTCGCCCTGACGCTGGTGGTGCTGGAAGTGTTCGTAGGTTTCTGGATGATGTTCCGGGCCATCGACCTGATCCTTTTTGCCTTCAAGCTGAAAGCCGAGAAAGTGGCTCACTGGGGCTGGCTGCTGGTCCTGGGTATTCTGTTGCTGATCTTCTCTTTCTTCATCCTGGCCAACCCCATCTTCGGAGCGTTCTACATCATCCTGTGGACCTCCTTCTCTTTCCTTACTGCAGGGTTCACCTACATCTTCCTCTCGCTGAAGATGCGACGGGTCAACAAGATGCTCCGTGAAGAAGGATCCCACGACGAGGCTGCTTGAAGGGATACATGTACGAGCTGACAACTTAGACCTTTTTTGCCGAACCCACAAAACAAGGGACGTTTATGAAACGTATTCTGATCCTTTCCTTTTTCATGTTGATGGCTCTGCCGCTTTTGTTCGGACAAGGTGATACGCTGGTGTTACGATACCGGCGTATGGCGATCGACTATCAGCAGCAGATCAAGATGGCCGAGAGCCGTCTGAGCGGGGCCGAGTCGATGCTGGAGGCCGCAAAGTCGGATCGGTTGCCCAAGTTTGATCTCAACGGATCATACAAGTATTATGGTGTCCCTCTCAAGCTGGCTCCGCCGGCCGACGCCCCTCCGGGCACGCCGGGCGTGGAACTTCACAACCGCTACTCGGTGGATGTGACGCTCTCCCAGCCCATCATCACCGGCGGCTATCTGAAGAACACACAACTGGCTGCCATGTCGGAGGTGGAGCTGATGAAGGCTTACGTCGACCTCAACAAACAGGAGGTGATGCTTAATGCCGACATCTATTATTGGAACGCCGTATCCCGCAAAGAGATCCGCAACCTGCTCATCCGTTATCGCGACGATATCGGAAGGTTCATGAAAGTGATCGAGGATCGTGTGCAGGAAGAAGTGGTGGGTAAGAACGAACTCTACCAGGCACGTGTGCGCTACAACGATGCCGAGTACGGGGTCATCAAAGCAGAGAAAGAACTGAGGGTCAGCCTGATGGAACTCAACCGACTGTTAGGTGTTCCCGTCGACACCGTTCTGCCCGTGGCTGATTCGCTGAAAGTGGTCGACTGGCAGCGCACAGCCGGCGACATTGTCCAGCGTGCCCTCAGCCAGCGTCCGGAGCTCAGCATGCTGCAGCGCCAGATCGAGATGAACCAGTACAAGGAAAAGATCACCGCCTCAAAATACCTGCCCAACATGGGCGTTGGGGTAGGCGGCCTGTGGGGGTCTCCCAGCCCGGGACTCAAGAAGGATCCGGCCTTTAACTACAACATCCAGGCCTGGCTGAGCGTACCCATCTTCTACTGGGGCAAGAAAAAAGAAGAGGTGGCGGCCATACGTCAGAACACCGAGGTAAGCCGTCTGGAGATGCAACGTACCCTGGAGATGATCACCCTCGAAGCACAGCGCAGCTTCTATGAACTGCAAAAGTCACAGGAACAGCTCGACTTCGCTGCCAGCGCCCTGGACAATGCGACCAGGAACGTCTCGGTAATGGTCGACCGTTACAACGAAGGTCTCTCCTCGGTGCTCGAGGTGCTCGATGCCCAGCTCTACTGGCAGAAAAGCTATTTCAACTATATCCAGGCCAAATATCAGCTCAACACCTCCTACTCCGCCTTCCTCCGTGCAGTGGGGGAACTGGCTGCACAATAACCCGAAAACAAGAACATAAAAACATAAGACCATGACCAAATTTACAGCAATCATCCCGGCATTCATCGTGGCGATCCTGTTCTCTTCCTGCAGTTCGAAAGAGCCGGAGCACAAGGAGATCATCCGGCCCGTGAAGGCCATGACGGTAGGTCGTACGGCCGACCTGGCCGACCGTGGGTTCCCGGCTGTGACCAAGGCCTCCCAGGAAACGGAGGTATCGTTCCAGGTGGGAGGACCCGTGATCAGGTACAATGTGGTGGAGGGAGCTCTTGTGAAGAAAGGCGAAGTGGTGGCCGTGATCGACCCGCGGGATTATATGCTGGCCGAACAGGCGGCCCGTGCACGTTACGACCAGACCAAGGCGGAGGCCGAACGCTACCGCCGTCTCTGGGAAAAAGGATCGGTGGCCAAGAACGACTACGACCGCAAGCAGGCCGCCTTCCTCCAGGCCAAGGCCGAATGGGAGAAAGCTCTCAATGATCTGGCCGACACCAAGCTGCGTGCTCCTTTCACCGGCTACTACGGCCCCAAGCTGGTAGAGGTGGGTGAGGTGGTACAGCCCGGCGAGCCGGTAGCCATCATCTCCAACCTTTCGGTGCTTGAGGTGGTGACCGTCCTGCCGGAACAGGTGGCTGTCCAGTATCGTTACTTCGCCGACTATGAGGTGACTTTCGACACTTACCCCGGGATGGTCTTTCACGCCACACTGAAGAACCTGGAAAAAACACCGACCCCGGAGGGGTTCCGCCTTCATCTTATCCTGCAGCATACCAACGACCCCAACGACCCTGCTCAGCCGAAGATCTCGGCAGGGATGAGCTGTCGTGTCTCAATACGCCTGAAAGACAACAGCCTCGCCGCCTCTGAGATCATCGTACCCGTCTCGGCCGTAGTGCAGGGAGACACCGACGAGGTGCCCTCGGTCTGGAAACTCCACCCCCTGAGCGGCGACACCCTCCAAGTACAGAGGCAGCATGTGACCCTCGGCGGGCTCAAGAACCGCAACATGGTGGTCATCAAAAGCGGGCTCAAGAACGGCGACCACATCGTCACCGCCGGAGCCAAACGCCTGGTTGAAGGCCAGAAGGTCAAGTTGCTCAAGAAAAACCTCTAATCCTTTAAAGCCAGCATCATGAGTATTGCAGGATATGCTTTAAGGCACAAACAGGTCATCCACTTCTTCCTCATCCTGACGCTGCTGGGAGGGATCATCTCATTCAATAAGCTGGGGAAGCGGGAGGATTCGCCTTTTGTGATCAAGCAGATCATCTTCATGACCTATTACCCGGGTGCGTCGGCCCAGGAGGTGGCAGAACAAGTGACCGAGGTGATCGAACGTGAGATCCAGTCACACCCCCTGGTCGACTTCATCAAGTCGGAGTCACGGCCCGGTTTCAGCTACATCAAGGTCGACATGTACCAGTGGGTCCCCAAGGAGCGTTTCCAGCAGATCTGGGACGAGATGCGGCGCAAGATCATGAACGTGCAGCCCAAGCTGCCCAAAGAGGCCAGCACGGTAATCGTCAACGACGACTTCGGCGACGTTTACGGGATCTATTACGCCCTGACGGCCGACGCGGGCTATTCACCCTCCGAGCTGGAGGATTATGCCCAGTTCGTCAAACAGCAGCTCTCCACCGCCGAGGATGTGGCCAAGGTGAAGCTCTTCGGCATACAGAACAGGGTGGTGAATGTGTACATCTCCGACAACCGTCTGGCCAATGCCGGGGTGACACCTTTCGACATCTATCGTGCTCTTTCCACTCAGAACCAGTTCGTCAACACGGCCAAGATCCAGACAGGGGTTTTTGACGTGCGGGTGAACGCTCCCGGCACCTTCCGCAACATCGACGAGCTCAAGGACCTGGTCATCACCGGACGATCGGGCAAACAGATCCGGCTGCGTGACATCGCCACGCTCGTGGAACAAGACTACAAGGACCCGCCCGACCAGATGATGCGGCTCAACGGACTGCCGGCCATCGGCATCGGCTTCTCCACCCGTGAGGGCGGCAACTCCGTGGTGGCGGGTGAAAGCATCCGCAAGAAACTGGCCACGGTGATCCCGCAGCTGCCCGTAGGCATCGAGATGGTGAACATCTACTCCGAGGACAAGGTGGCCATGGAAGCGAACCGCACTTTCATCACCAACCTGCTGGAGTCGCTCGGAATCGTCATCGTTTTGATCCTGCTCTCCATGGGAGCCCGGGCCGGCGTGCTTATCGGCACGAGCCTCCTCTATTCCATCCTGGCCACACTGATGCTGATGCTGCCTTTCGGCATCGAGCTGCACCGCACCTCGCTGGCCGCCATCATCATCGCCATGGGGATGCTGGTGGACAACGCCATCGTGGTGACCAGCAACGCCCAGGTGAAGATCGCCAAAGGAATGCCCCGCCGTCAGGCCTTCGAGGAGGGAGCCACCAAGCCCCAATGGGGTCTTCTTGGGGCCACCATCATCGCCATCCTCTCTTTCCTGCCGCTCTATATGGCCCCCAGCAACACGGCCGAGATCATCAAGCCCCTTTTCATGGTGCTGGCCATCGCCCTGACCATGAGCTGGGTGTTCGCCCTGACACAGACCACCGTCTACGGCGACGGTATCATCAAGGCCAACAGCGGCGAGGGCGAGAACAAAGATCCCTTCGACACCCCCTTCTACCACAAACTTACCCGGTTCATCGAAGGGATCATCGCAAAAAAATACCTCACCCTGGCCGTCGTCTTCGGCCTCTTCTTCCTGAGCATGGCCGGTTTCAAGATGGTGAAACAGGATTTCTTCCCCCCCATCAACAAACCGATGTTCAAGCTCGACTATTTCCTCCCCGAGGGGGCGGACATCAAGGCCGTGAAGGCCGATGTGGAGAAGATGGAGAAGTTCCTTCTTTCCCGCAAGGATGTCAAGCTGGTGTCGGTGACCCTGGGAGCTTCGCCATTGCGTTACTATCTGGCCTCGGTCTCCTGGAGCCCGCGGCCCAACCTGGCCAACTTCCTGGTGGAGACCACCGACTACAAGGCTGCCGACTCGCTGATGGTCATTTTCCGCACCTGGGTGCTGGAGAATTTCCCCGATGCTTTGGCCATTGCCTACAAGTTCAAGGTCTCGCCCTCCCCCGATGCGATCATCGAAGCCACCTTCGACGGTCCCGATCCAAAGGTACTGCGCCAGCTGGCTGAGGAGGCCAAGGCGATCATGCGGCAGGAACCGCTGGCCATCAACATCCGCGACAGCTGGGGAGAGAAAACGATGAAGGTGGAGCCGGTATACAACCAGAACAAGGGACGTATTGCCAATGTCACACGCACGGAGATGGCACGTGCCCTGCAGCGCATCACCGACGGACAAACCATAGGCCATTACCGTGAAGGCAACTGGGTGATGCCTATCCTGCTGATGTCGAGTGACCGCAACCACTACAACTACAGCAACCTGGGGAGCCTGCCCATCCTCAACGCACGCGGTCAGCTCATCCCTCTAGAGCAGGTCACAGACAGCATCTATCTGGCCTTCGAGAACAGCGTACTGAAGAAATACAACCGGCAGTACTCCATCGCCGCTCAGTGCGATCCGGTACTGGGTGTGGGGAATGCCGAGTTGGAACAGCATCTTATCCCCAAAATCTCCAAGATCCCTCTGCCGGAGGGCTATCGTCTCTGGTGGGACGGCATCAAGTACACACAGGAGGTCACCAACAAGGCCATTGCCGGTCAGCTGCCCATTGCGGTATTGCTGATCGTCTCGATCCTGATGATCCTCTATGCCGAATGGCGCACCGTGGTGATGATCTTCTTCATGATCCCGCTGATCATGCTGGGGATCGTGCCGGCCTTCCTCCTTTCGGGCCTGTTCTTCAACTTCTTCGCCCTGCTGGGTGTGCTGGGCCTGGTGGGAATGGTGATCAAGAACGCGATCGTGTTGCTCGACGAGGCCAACCTGGAGATCAAGGAGAACGGCAAGTCGCAATACGAGGCGATCATCATCGCTACCCGCTCGAGGGCCATTCCGGTGGCCATGGCTGCCGGCACCACCATCCTGGGGATGGCCCCGCTGCTCCCCGACCCGATGTTCGGCGGCATGGCCGTCACCATCATGGGCGGACTCTTCGCTGCCACCTTCCTCACCATTATCGTCCTGCCCGCCTTTTATGCCGTGATGTTCGGACTCAGGAAAAACAAGGAAGAAAAAGCGGAAAAAGAAAACGAAGAATGATAAGTACCCCACGGCGAACCCGACAAAACTAGAAGAGAAGGCCATCCGCAGATGGCCTTCTCTCTTTTCAATCCATATTGACAACACCTCAATAAGGAGAAATTTTGCTATTTTGGCACATCTGAGGGTACCGCGCCGTACCCTGATGAAAAAGGAGAGGATATAATGGAAAAATTGGCCAATATTGTGGTACGTTTCCGCTGGCTGATCATTGCCGGCGTGCTGGTCATCACGGCTTTCCTGGGGTATCAGCTGAAGTTCCTGGAGGTGGATTCCGATATCGTACATTCACTGCCTCCCGATGATCCCGAGGTCAGGCTGTTCAATGAGGTGGGTGAGCAGTTTGGAGGCAACCAGATCGGCATGGTCATCCTCACCGCGGACAATGTGCTGGAGCCCGCCGTGCTGGACGACATCGCCATGGTCACCGACACCCTGAGCGAGATGGACGGCATCATCTCGGTGACCAGTCTCACCAACACGATGAACATCCGCATTGAAGAGGACAACTTCGAGGTGGACCTGCTCATCAACGACCGCAACCGTCCGCACGACCGCGCCTCTGCCGACTCGTTGCTACCGGAGATCACGAAGAATGACATGGTGAGCGGCACGCTCATCGCCCCCGACGGCACAGCAGCGGCGGTGATCTTCACCTTCGCCGACCGGTCGAACGCCGACTCGCTGGCGGAGAAAATCATCGAACACATCACGGCCCTGCCGCTGCATGAGGAACCCTACTTTGCGGGGTCTCCTTTCCTGGCCACCTACGTCTCGCAGGTCGTCAACCACGATCTGATGACGCTCATCCCCATTGCTTTTCTGCTGATAGCACTGATCCTCTATTTAAGCTTCCATTCGGTACGGGGCATCGTCCTGCCTATTTTAACGGCCGGACTGGCCATCGTCTGGGCCATGGGACTTTTTTCCCTGATGGGATACAAGCTCTCGATGGTGTCGAACAACGTCCCCATCATCATCCTGGCGGTAGGCAGTGCCTACGCCATCCATCTGCTCAACAGGGTCAACCAGTGTCGTGAAAAGGACATTCATAAGATCATCGCCAAGGCATTGTCGTTCATGCTGGTGCCGGTGACCCTGACGGCCCTGACGACCATGACGGGCTTCCTCTCCTTCATTTTCGGCTCCTACCTGACGATGATCCGTGATTTCGGACTTTTGGCAGCGCTGGGCACCTTCTTCGCCGGCGCCTTCGCTCTCACGCTGGTGCCTTCGTTGCTGGCTGTGGCCCCTGTCAACAAGAAAAAAGCAGGCGGACGCATGCTCTCAGGTCATAAGCGCTCTTACCTGGAAGAACATTTCCTTATCCGCCTGCGCAACGTGGTCGACCGTCATCGCGGACGTATTTTCGTCGGATGGCTTCTGCTCATCGCGGTGAGTCTCTTTGGTTTTACCCGCATCCAGAGAAGCGTGAGCGTCAGCGGATATTTCAAGAAAGACCACCCTGCGGCTCTGGGCGACCGGATCATGTCGGAAAAGTTCGGCGGTTCGAAATCGGTGTTCGTGGTCTTCAACGGCGACATGCAGAGTCCGGAGCTCCTGAAAATGATGCTCAAGACCGAAGCTTACATGAAAGCCTCCCCCTACGTACAGAGCACCCAGAGCATCGCCGATGTGATCGCCCGTCTCAACCGCGCCATGGGAGACAGCACCGACATCCCCGATGACGAGGACAAAGTGGCCCAGCTGTGGTTCCTCATAGGCCAGCAGGAAAGCATCAGCAGGCTCGTGAGTCCCGACCTCGACAAGGGCATCATCATCGCCAAGTACAATGACAACGGAAAGAACAACATTCGCGATTTCCGGCGTTACATGGAGAGTTTTTTCCGGAAGAACCTGTCGGAAGATTACACTGTCCGGATCACAGGAATGCCTTTCATCAACGCCCGTCTGGATGAAAGCCTTCTGAAGAGCCAGATCACCAGTCTCTCCCTGGCGATCGTGCTGGTGCTGGCACTGGTGAGCCTGATGTTCGGCTCATTCCGGGAGGGCCTTTTCGCCAGTATCCCCATCATCGCGACCATCATCATTCTGTTCGGCATCATGGGACTCACCGGCATTCCTCTTAACGTGGTGACGGTGTTGGTAGCCAGCATCGCCATGGGGATCGGCATCGACTATTCCATCCATTTCGTATCGCATTTCAACCATGCCGTCACCCACCACCGCAAGGTGCTCCCGGCCGTCGACGAGGCCATCATGGTGAGTGGTAACGCCATCATGGTCAACTTCATCTCGGTCTCGGCAGGTTTCCTTGTATTGATCTTCTCCCAGCTGGTGCCCATGATCTATTTCGGCATCCTGATCGCCCTGAGCATGCTGGGCTCCAGCATGGGTGCCCTCACCCTGCTGCCTTCCATCCTGCTGCTGCGGGGCAACAAGATCGAGGAGAGGAAAGAACGAAAAGGGAAAAAAGAAAAACCCTGATGGTCCCGGCAGCCTGATCCCCGGTATTGCGGGATATCTCCAGCATGCAGCACAGCGTCAGAAGGCTTCACCAAAGCCGAGGAAGTAGGTATGGCCTTCTTCCGAGAAGCTCACGTCAAAACGCAAGACCGAGCGGGAGGCTCTGTCGAAGAGGACCCGCAGGCCACCGCCCCCGGCGTAATGGAACCCTGACCACTGTATTGCGGAGACTCGGGGAGCCACCTGGCCCATCCCGGCAAAGGCAGCTCCCGAGACGATCCAGAAGAGGGGGAAACGCACCTCCGCCTGGCCACCTACCGCGCTCTTGTCCCGGAAACGACGGGAATAATATCCCCGCAGACGGTCGTTGCTGCCTACATAGGCCAGAGCCTGGATGGGTACCTCCCCGCTCTGGAAAGTGGCATACCACTGCGTGGCCAGCGTCACACGCGACCAGGGAGTGAGAAAGCCGCGAAGATCAAGCGCAAAGGTCTGATAATCGAAATCACTGCCCAGAAAAGGGGCCACCAGCGCCCAGGTGGCCTCGAGAAAAAAACCGCGATGCGTGCTCACACGATGATCCCGCGAATCATACAGATAACGAAGCTCCACGCCGGAGATCAACCCTTCGTTGGCCCGGAAATATCCCTCGTCAGGAACACTGTCGATCGCCTCGACCCGGGAATAGTGACTGAAGAGATATTTTCCCCCCACAAAGTTACCTGCTCCCAGGTCATAATAGAGGCCCGGCGAAAAAGCTATGTTGCGGAAGTCGGTAAGCACCCCGTCCTCCAGACGGGTATCGTTGCCTACCCCGTAAAACAGGGAGGGGAACCCCCTCACCCCGAACCGAAAGACACTGTTCCAGCGGTTGGCACCGTGCATCAGGTCGAAAGCTACCGAAAAGTTGTACTGTTTGTTGAGTGAATACGTGGCCAGGACGGTGACGGTCGAGTTCTTCACCAGCGAGTCGGGAAGGACACGCGACGGGATACGGAAAGCATTGTACTTGACCAGCCCGAAAGTCCAGCGTGTCTCCACGGCATAACTGACCGCCGGAAGAGGAGCATATTTGAACACGTCGTGAATGATCCCCTCCACCTTGTCGGACAAAGAAGTCCGGGAGGTATCGTTCCCGGCCATACCCTTATCAGAAGGAAAAGCAGGATAAGCCGCTCCTACAACCAGAAAAAGCAAAAGCCCAACCAAGCCTGTCACCCGCAGCATCATATTCCATGAAAAAAAGAGCTGCCCCTCAGGACAGCTCCCCTGTTCCGCATGTATCAGGTTACTCCTTTTCGGGAATGTTCCGGAGGGTCTCCACCAGGAAATCCCAGAACTTCTGCACCGAGCCGATGTGTACTTTTTCGTCGGGCGAGTGGGGATAACGGATGGTGGGGCCGAAGGAGATCATGTCGAGGCCGGGGTAGACGCCGCCCAACAGACCGCATTCCAGACCGGCATGGATGGCCTTGATTTCGGGGATCTTGCCGAACCGCTGATGGTAGATCTCTTTCATCTCCTTAAGGATGGGTGAATCCAGGTTGGGTTTCCAGCCCGGATATTCCCCGTCGAAGGTGACCTCGCCGCCTGCCAGTTCGGCGATGCTGGAGAAGACGTTCTTGAGGTCTTCCTTGGCCGTATCCACCGACGACCGGATGAGGCAGAGCTCTTCGAAGACCCCGTCGTTCATCCTGACGACAGCCACGTTGTTGGAGGTTTCCACCAGGTCCTCCATGTCGGTGCTCATGCGGATGACCCCATGAGGGCTGGCATAGAGGGCATCGAGGATCTTCATCATGCTATCTGCATCCATGACGGTGGCAGGCATCTCCGCAGGTTCGGCTTTCAGGGAGAGCCCGGGATCGGCCGAGGCCAGTTCGTCCTGCATCACCTTCTCCATTTCGGCCACATATTTCTCGAAATCATCAGCCTTATCCCCGGGCAGGGTGACCACGGCGAAGGCTTCACGGGGGATGGCATTCCGCAGGTCACCGCCGTGCATATCGGCCAGGCGCAGACCATAGCTGCGTGCAGCCTCCCACAGAAGACGGTTGAGCAGTTTGTTGGCATTGCCCCGTCCCAGCGGGATGTCGATGCCGGAATGGCCGCCCTTCAGACCGGTCAGGGCCACACGATAAGCCTTGTGTCCTTCAGGGACCGGCTCCTCACGGTAAGTGTACCGCAGGTTGGCATTGGTGCCGCCGGCACAACCCACATACAGCTCCCCCTCATCTTCGGAATCCATGTTGATGAGGATCTCGCCCTGCAGCAGGCCGGGCTTAAGACCGAAAGCACCGGTCATGCCGGTCTCCTCGTCAATGGTGAAGAGGGCCTCGAGCGGACCGTGCTGGATATCTTTCGAGGCCAGCACCGCCATGGCGGCCGCCACACCAATGCCGTTGTCGGCACCCAGCGTCGTCCCCCGCGCCGTCACCCACTCCCCGTCAACATAAGCATCGATGGGATCATTCTCGAAATCATGCTCCACATCGCTGTTCTTCTGCGGCACCATGTCCAGATGCCCCTGCAGGATCACCCCCTTGCGGTTCTCCATACCCGGAGTGGCAGGCTTACGGATGATGACGTTGCCTACCTCATCGACGATCGTCTCCAAACCAAGACGCTCCCCAAAAGAACGCATGTACTCGATCACCTTCCCCTCCTTCTTGGAAGGACGCGGGATCTGCGTCAGCTCATAAAAATATTTCCAAACCTCTCTGGGTTCCAGTTCCAGGATCTCTTTACTCATGATACTCTCTCCAATTTTAAGGTTCAACTTGATCCGGTAAAACCGGAAGATGGATGTAAAAGTAACAAATTTTCCCGCGATGGTATGATAATTGCCGGCAATTTATTTTGAACAAATCCAAATAATCAAATATTTATATCTTTGCAAGCCGGGACGGAGGACCGCTGTCCCGGGAAACGGAAAAATAATACAACAACGCACTGAAAATGAAAAAGATCTTTTTGACATTCGGGATCGCACTGACAGTGACCCTGCTTGCTTTTTCGCAGGAAGAGGGGGTGAAGTGGCTGACCATCCAGCAGGCACAGGAGCTGAACAAAAAGGAGCCGCGTAAGTTCTTCATCGATGTTTACACCGACTGGTGCGTATGGTGCAAGAAAATGGACCAGACGACTTACAAGAACCCGGTGATCGCGAAGATCCTCAACACCAAATATTACCCGGTAAAATTCAATGCCGAATCGAAGGAACCGGTCGAGTTCGCCGGTCACAAGTTCGAGTATCAACCGACAGGCAACGGACGCGGGGCCCATCAGCTGGCCATTGCGTTGTTGCAGGGCAAGCTGGCTTTTCCGTCGGTAGCTTATCTGGATGAGAAGCTTCAGTTGTTGACCGTGGTACCCGGTTATTTCACGCCCGAGGGGCTGGAACCCATCCTGCAGTATTTTGCCACCAATGCCTACAAGACCACTTCGTGGCAGGACTACCAGAAGAGTTTCGTGAGCGAGATCAAGAAGTAGGCAGGATCACATTCGCCGGGAGGGTGATCACCGGCCCGAACTGATAGATTCGCACATGCCGGGCCGCAAGGATACGGTCGTTGCATATCAGACGTACATCGGTCACCTGAGGAATGCGGTAGAAAAGCTTGTCAACAGCCTCCCATTCCGTATCGACCGGCGCCACTTCCGGGACGGCACCCAGCTTCCGGAACGACAGATACACGGGCATCCCTTCCTGGCAGGTCCCACCGTGACACACCCCCGCTGACGGAGAGAAACGGAACACTACCGGCTGCTTCGAAGGATCTTCCGGCGTGATGATGAAGCGGTAGTACCACTTTTGAGTGACCTTCTTCCCCGTAAAGAGGGCAAGGTACTCGTTTTCCAGACGTGTCATCTCCTTCACGGCAAACTCCAGTGCCTCATCCTTGGGATAGACATCATACTGTCCGGCCATCAGCTTGAAACGACGCTTTCTGATCTTTATGATGAAATTGGCTGCTTCCTCGGCTTTCTGCTCGAGTGTCTTTTCCTCCATCGTCTTGCGTATCACCGGGACCCTCACAAAGCCGGTATCCTGGAGAAGGGTACGGTAAACGGTATCTTCTTTCTCTTCAAAATTCCTTTTCACCGAGAGATCGGTAAAATAAGGCTTTCCGTCGGGTTCATCATACTCTACGCTATAGGCCGGAGGGGCTGTTTCTGAGGTGGCTGCCAGGTCGAGGATAAGACCGCTGCGCGTAAGCCGCAGGGCATTCTCTGCCAGAATCCCCCCGCTGCTCACCACAAAATAGTGCGAAGGATCGGGCTCCCGGAACGAGGAGATCCCGGCCGACACGACCTTCCACTCTGTCTTTCTCTCGGTAATGGGCGGATCGATGGTCAGGTATTTCTTAGCATATGCCCGGAAAGGCCCGGGGATGTACATGGTCTTCTCCACTGTCACCCGGACGACAAGCGAGGTCTGGGGCAAAGCATAGAGGATCTTCCCGCTGAGGGTATCCCCTGCATGGAAGGGCCGCACGGTGGTTTGGACCTCTTCGGAGGTATGACAGGCGACAAGCAGGGAAAGAAGGATGATGACGGAAGCTGCTCTTTTCATGGTCCTGATCTTTTCTGTTCACGGTCACAGTGGTCGCACCTCGAGGAAGGCTTTTCCGAGGTGTTCGACGATATCGCCGGCAATGAGGGCTTCTTCCCCCTGTTCTTTCCTGGCCAGGTCTCCGGCCAGACCATGGAGGTAAACACCGATGCGTGCCGCATCGAGGGGGTCATAGCGCTGAGCCAGCAAGCCCAGGATGATGCCTGTGAGGACATCCCCGCTGCCGCCGGTAGCCATGCCCGGATTGCCCGTCATATTGAAATGGACATCACCTGTCGGCGCAGCCACGGCGGTGTAGGCACCCTTGAGCACGACGACCACCCGGTGCTCACGGGCAAAGTCCATCGCCCGGTGCACCCGCTCATAACCTGTGTCCGAAGGCCCCGCCAGACGTTCAAACTCCCTGGGATGAGGCGTAAGGATGGTCCCCGGTGGCAGCTCGGCATACCATTCCTTATGCAGGGCCAGGATGTTGAGCGCATCGGCATCCAACACCAGTGGGACCTGCGCCGTCCGCAGCAGCTCATGCAAAGCTTTTTGTGTGTTGTTGCGCGTACCCAGGGCAGGCCCGGCCCCCACGGCCGAAAAAAGAGCCAGGTCGGGAACACCTCCGAAGAGGATATCCGACTCGTCATGGCTGATCATGGCCTCAGGCACGGCAGTCTGAAGGATGTCGTTGCCCAGCCGGGGGATGTGTACCGTCAGCAGGCCGGCACCGCTGCGCAATGCCCCCCGCGCCGCCAGCACCGCAGCTCCCATGCGACCGTACATCCCCGAAATGAGCAGAGCGTGCCCGAACGTACCCTTGTGACTGAAACGGCTGCGCCGCCGCAGAAGCGCCGACACATCCTCACACGTCGTGTAATGGTAAGGCGTGGGGGTGGCTGCAATGATGTCGGGATGCAGACCTATGTCGAGCACCACCCACTCACCCACGTAAGCCTCATTCTCAGGAAAGAAAAAAGCCAGCTTAGGGAACTGGAACGTAAGCGTCCAGCGGGCCCTCAGGATCTTTTGCGGATCGTTGTCGCGGTTGTCCTCGCCAAAAAGCCCCGTAGGCACGTCGATGGCCACAACACGGGCGCCGGAAGCGTTGATGCGGGCCACGACCGCCTCGGGCAACCCGCGCAACGGCCGTGACAACCCCGAGCCGAAGATACCATCCACCACCAGCACATCTTCGTCGATCCCGGGCAAAGCATCAACCACCTCAACGAAATGTACCGGAACCCTGCCCTGCTGCTGCAGACGCTCCAGGTTGGTACGGCAACTGGGTGAGATCTTATCGGTGAAACGCAGGAACCAATCCTCCACCTGATACCCCGCCCCGGCCAGCATACGTGCCAGCGCCAGACTGTCGCCGCCGTTGTTGCCGGGACCGGTGAAGACCATCACTTTCGTCCTCCTGTCAAAATGAGCGGTCACCCATTCGAACAAACTGCCCGCAGCCCGCTCCATCAGATCGATGTCGGCTATAGGCTCATGCTCGATGGTGTAAGCATCGATACGATGTACCTCGGATGTCCTGAACAATTTCATCGTCGTGGCTCTTTCCTCACAAAAGTAATAAAGAAGCGGGGGATTACCATAAACCGGAGACCCAAGCCCTCACGAAGATGAGGAAAATACGGAAAAGTTTGAAGAATGAAAAAGATATTTATTTTTGTCTCTGTGACTGGATCGTTAACCTAAAACCAACAGAAAATGTTCAAAGGGCACCCGAAGGGCTTATATGTAGCCTTTTTCGCCAACATGGGCGAGCGTTTCGGTTTTTACACGATGATGGCCATTCTGGTCCTTTTCCTGCAGGCCAAGTATGGCCTTTCCGCCAAGGAAGCAGGCTCCATTTACAGTACTTTTTATTTTGCGATATACGGACTGGCCCTGTTGGGAGGTATTCTTGCCGATGTTACGGGCAAGCTGATGCGCACCATCCTGGCCGGGCTGATCATCATGTTCCTGGGATATGCATTGATGGCTGTTCCCGGTTTCGGTCAGGGGGTGACCCTCACCGCCCTGGGGATCATCGCTTTCGGCAACGGTCTTTTCAAGGGCAACCTCCAGGCTCTGGTAGGCAATCTTTACGAAGACCCCAAATATGCCAAGCTGCGTGACCGCGCTTTCACCATCTTTTACATGGGCATCAACATCGGAGCTTTCTTCGCCCCCAGTGCTGCCACGGGTGTCCGTAACTGGTGGCTCAAGATCCACGGCCTGGGATACAACGCCAACCTTCCGCAGCTGGCCCACGGCTACCTGGATGGCAAGACGGTGGACCTGACCGAACTGCAGAACCTTGCCAATCAGGTCTCCTCGGCTCCGGTGACCGATCTGAAAGCTTTCGCCCAGCACTACATCGATGTCTTCAGCCAGGGTTACCACATGGCCTTTGGCGTGGCGGGTATTTCGATGGTGATCTCGCTGATCATCTACCTGGTGCTCAACAAGTATCTGCGTCAGGGCGATATCGCCGGCAGAAAGAAGGAAGAACTTCCCTCCACCATGCAGGATATCTCGCCCCGGGAGACGCGTGAACGGCTCATCGCTCTGGGGCTGGTGTTCGTAACGGTGATCTTCTTCTGGATGGCTTTCCACCAGAACGGGCTCACCCTCACCCTCTTTGCGCGCGACTACGTCCGTGAACATGTCTCTCGCTGGTCGTACATCTTCTTCGACCTGCGTTCTTTCCTGCCTCTGATCTTCGCCATTATCGGCGTGATCACGATGTTCAACCGCAGTGCCACCTCGAAAGTGCGTTTCGGTGGTGCCAGCCTGGCGGTAGCTTCGCTCATCGTCCTTTACTTTGTTGTCCAGGGATTCCAGGACCAGATGCCTATCGAGCCGGAACTGTTCCAGCACTTCAATCCCATTTTCATTGTTTTCCTCACACCGGTGGTGGTATGGTTCTTTGGCTGGCTGGACAAGAAGGGCAAAGAACCTTCCACACCCCGCAAGATCGCCATCGGCATGTTCCTGGCCTCCATCGCGTACATGCTGCTGGTGATTCCCTCCCTGCACCTACCGGCCCCCAACGTGATCGGCGCAGGGGGGTCGCCGGAACGCATCTCCGAGCAGTGGCTCATCTCCACCTACTTCATCCTCACCATCGCCGAACTGTTCCTCAGCCCCATGGGCATCTCCTTCTTCTCGAAGGTAGCACCGCCCAAGATGAAAGGTTCGATGCAGGGGGTCTGGCTGGGCGCTACCGCCGTAGGCAACCTCCTGCTCCAGGTAGGCACCTTCTTCTGGGAACGCCTTGAATTGTGGCAGGTGTGGATGATCTTCATCGCCGTCACCATCCTCTCCGGTCTGTTCATCGTCTCCATCATGAAAAAGCTGGAAAGGGTGGCAGGCTCCTGAAACACCTTTTACCCTCCTAACCGATAACACCATGACTCCTGTTAGATCGTTCCTTCGACCCCTGCTGCCGGCAGGGATGTTCTTTCTTTTCCTGCTGACGGCAGGATGTGGCCGGCAACAGAAACACCAACAACTACCCAATGTGGTGATCATCTTTATCGATGATCAGGGATATGGTGACATCGGTCCCAACGGGGCCATCGACTATCAGACGCCCAACATTGACCGTCTGGCCGCCGAAGGGATGCGGTTCACCAACTTCTACGCTGCCCAGGCTGTTTGCAGTGCCTCGCGTGCCGGTCTGCTTACGGGATGTTACCCCAATCGCATCGGCATCACGGGAGCCCTCATGCCATGGGCCAGGATCGGTCTCAGCGACAAGGAGATGACCATCGCCGAACTGCTCAAACAGAAAGGTTATGCCACCGGTATGGTGGGCAAATGGCACCTGGGTCACCTCAAACCTTTCCTGCCGCTGCAGCACGGTTTCGACGATTATCTCGGCCTCCCCTATTCCAACGACATGTGGCCCGTCGACTATGACGGAAAACCCATCACCGAGAAGTCGTCCAAGCCGTGGAAAGCCAAATATCCTCCTCTGCCGCTCATCGACGGCAACGAGAAAGTGATGGAGATCCGCACCCTCAAAGACCAGGACAAACTCACTACCCTCTACACGGAGAGGGCGTTGAAGTTCATCGAGGAACATCAATCCGAACCATTTTTCCTGTACATTGCCCATTCGATGGTCCATGTGCCGCTCGGGGTATCCGACAGGTTCCGCGGCAAGAGCAAGCAAGGTCTCTTCGGTGATGTGATGATGGAAGTCGACTGGTCGGTGGGAGAAGTGATGAATGCCCTGGACAGATATGGTCTTCGGGATAATACGCTGGTGATCTATACCAGCGACAACGGTCCGTGGCTCAACTTCGGCAACCATGCCGGTTCGACAGGGGGGTTACGTGAGGGGAAAGGCACCAGCTGGGAAGGAGGACAACGGGAGCCCTGCATCATGCGGTGGCCGGGGGTGATCCCCGCCGGCACCATATGCAACAAGCTGGCCACCACCCTCGACATCCTCCCCACCCTGGCGGCCATCACCGGCGCACCCCTCCCCGATCACAAGATCGACGGCGTCAACATCCTCCCCCTATTGAAAGGAGACCCCGACGCCGAACCCAGGAAGGTGTTCTATTACTACTACCGTCGCAACAGCCTCGAAGCTGTCAGGAAAGGCCACTGGAAACTGGTGCTCCCCCACACCTACCGCTCTTATGAGGGCGTACCACCGGGCCACGACGGATTCCCCGGCCCTTACGCCCACGACTCCACAGGACTGGCCCTCTACAACCTGCGCAGAGACCCCGGAGAGAGATACAACGTCATCGACCAGCACCCCGACGTGGTGGAGGATATCATGAAAGAGGTAAAGAAAGCCCGCGAAGACCTGGGCGACGACCTTACCGGATACCCCGGAAAAAACCGGCGCCCGCCGGGAAAGGTCAAGGATGCCGGTTCCTGATGAAAAAGAGGGTACGTATTACTTTTTTTCTTATTTTAGCTCTTCCAACTTGTAAATTACAAGGTATGGAACCTATCAACATCGAAGAGACGGAAAAGACCCCCCGTATCACGTACCTTCCAGAACAGAACAAGATCAAAATAGAAGGAAAATCCATCCCGGAAGATCCACGGGAATTCTTCAATCCCATCCTCAAATGGTTTGAAGAATTTTCGGCCGACCCACCCGACGAGACCACGGTAGAGGTCAAGCTCGAATATTTCAACACCAGCTCTTCCAAAACCTTCCTCCAAATCTTTAAAAAACTGGAAAACATCGTCAGGAAAAAGAAAAAAGTGATCATCGAATGGTATTACGAGGTAGATGACTATGACATGAAAGAGTGTGGAGAGGACTACCGCACGATGCTGAAAGTGCCGTTCAAGATGATCGAGGTGATGGAATAACCCCGTACACATCCGCCTTAATTCCCTTCAACATATGGACACGCTGGAAAAGATCACGGAGGCTCTGAAGCGCTTCCGTGATGAACGGGATTGGGCACAGTTCCACAATCCCAAGGATCTGGCCCTGGCCCTCTCGATCGAGACTGCCGAACTGAACGAGCTTTTTCTCTGGAAAAAAGAAAATGAACTGGACCAGGTCGATACGGACAGGGTGGCCGAAGAACTGGCTGACGTCCTGGCATTCGCCCTGTTACTGGCTGAACATTATGGTTTCGACATCGGAAAGATCATGGAGAAGAAGTTACGCAGCAACGCGGAAAAGTATCCGGTAAGCAAGGCTCGTGGCTCATCCCGGAAATACAACGAACTGAAATAAAAAAAGAGGACCTCCGTCCTCTTCTTTTAGTAGCGAGGGAGGGACTTGAACCCTCGGCCTCAGGATTATGAATCCTGCGCTCTAACCAGCTGAGCTACCTCGCCCCGAAAACAGCGGTGCAAATATACAATTTCCTGATAAATTGCAACGATCTCACCGACAATTTTACCGGTTCATGCCGCTATTCCAGACCCTTACCGGCGCTTCCCAAAGTATGGAAGAGAAAAGTTCATTTTCCCGATATTTTTCATATATTGCAGACAAACACACATTCCCGAACTTCAAAGATGAAAACGAAATACGAACTGGAATACACGATCAACACTTCACCCCATGTTCTGTTCAACAGGCTCTGTACAGCGGGAGGACTTTGTGAATGGTTCGCCGACGATGTTTATGTCGACGGCGACGAGTTCACTTTCGTCTGGGAAGGCACCGAACAGAAGGCCCGCATGACCGGCCTCAAAGAGAACAAATATGTCCGTTTTCACTGGCTGGATGACGACGACCCGAAAAGCTACTTCGAATTTCGTATTAACATCGACGAACTCACCAAGGACGTAGCTCTGATGGTCACCGACTTTGCCGAAGAGGATGAGAAGGATGATGCCATCGACCTGTGGAACACCCAGATCGCCGAACTCAAAAGGAACCTGGGACTCTGATCCTCTTTCTCCCGAAAAATAACTTACTTTTGTAGACGTTTCCCGGGTAAGGACCCCTGCTGCATGAAACGACTGCACCGTTATATCCTGCGTTCGTTCGTCGGACCTCTGGTACTGACGTTCTTCATCGTCATGTTCCTGATGATCATGCAGTTCCTGTGGAAATACATCGACGATCTCGTCGGCAAGGGACTGAAAGCTGATGTGTTGGCCGAGCTGCTTTTCTACCTCGCGGCCAGTTTCGTCCCGATGGCACTGCCTTTGGCCATCCTTCTGGCGGCACTGATGACTTTCGGCAATTTCGGCGAGCGCTTCGAACTCACGGCCATGAAATCTTCAGGTATCCCCCTGCAGAAGATCATGCTCCCCGTCTTTTACCTCATGCTCCTCCTCACCGCCTTCGCCTTCTATTTCGCCAACAACATTCTCCCGGTGGCCAACCTCAAATCGCGCGCCCTCATCTGGGACATCCAGCAACAACGCCCCGAACTGAACATCAAAGCCGGCGAGTTCTACAACGGCATCGAAGGATACTCCATCAAGATCGGCAGAAAGAATTTCAAAACCAACCTCCTTTACCACATCCTCATCTACGACCATACCGAGAAAAGGGGCAATGTAGCCGTCACCTACGCCGACTCGGGCAGGATGACCATCACGCCCGACAAGAAAGACCTCGTGTTCAATCTCTATCACGGACGTTCTTACTACGAGATCCAGAACAAGCAGAAACGCAGCTATGCCAGGGAACGTACCTACCCTTTCCGGCAGGACCATTTCGATGAACAGACCATCATCATCAAGCTCACAGGCTTCGGTCTGAAACGCACCGACGAGAACCTTTTCAAGAACCATTACCAGATGCTCAACCTCTCACAGCTGGAGCATTTCTCCGATTCGCTCACCGAACAGCTAAGGAAAAGAGAAAGCATGGTAAAAAGAACGATCTGGGGACAACTCTTTGGGGAAAGTCGTTTTTTCAAAAAGATGCATGAACGCGACACCACCTTGCGTCACAAGGCGGAACAAGCCGGCCCTTTCGATCTGTGGGCCGTGTATGATACTCTTCCCCCGTCGCTCAAGCAGACCGTCACCGAAAATGCACTGACCTCGGCGCAGGGAACGCGGGATTATATCCGTAACATGAGCAAGATCGTCGAGTCGCACGTCAAATACATCCGCAGGTACCAGATCGAATGGCACCGCAAGTTCACCCTCTCCCTGGCCTGCATCATCTTTTTCTTCATCGGCGCTCCGCTGGGGGCCATCATCCGTCGCGGAGGACTGGGCATGCCGGTGGTGATCTCCATCCTCTTTTTTGTCTTCTATTACATCATCTCCATGTCGGGGGAGAAATTCGTCAGAGAAGATGTTTGGTCTCCTTTCACAGGCATGTGGATCAGCACCTTCATCCTTCTGCCCATTGGCATCTACCTCACTTACAAGTCGACCAACGATGCCGCCATCATGAGCCAGGAGGCCTACACGCAGTTCTTCCAGCAGCTCTGGAAGAACATCCGTCGTTTTCTCCCTGGCAGGAAGAAAGATCCCGACGCACGATGAGGATCCTGTTCCTTTCACCCAAGCCTCCTTATCCTCCTGTGGACGGCAGCTCGCTGGCCACCTGGCAGATGGCGGAGGGTCTGGCACGGCGCGGGCATGAGGTGCAGGTCTTCCATCTCAATACGCCCAAGCATGTTTTCCCCGAAGGTACGGTCGTACCGCATGGTATCCTCTTCACTTCCGCCCGGGCCGACACCTCTTTTTCTCCGGCCGGCCTGATAGGTGCGCTGCGGCCCGGCCGGCCACCCTATCTGGTGAGCCGTTTTTCCCCGCCGGCAGCATTGCACAGGCTGGAAGAACTTTTGGAGGAACATTCCTTCGACATCATCCAGTTCGAAGGACTGATGATGGTCCCTTACCTCCCGGTGGTACGTCGTCACCAGCCGCAGGCCTTGCCCGTGTTCCGTCCCCACAATGCCGAGCACCGCATCTGGCGTACGCTGGCCGACCACACCCCCTCCCCGCTACGCAGGCTGGTCTACCGGCTCCAGGCAGCCCAGCTCCTGCGTTACGAAAGAGAGATCTCCGGGCACTTCCCTCTCATCATCCCCATCAGCGGGGAGGATGCGGCATTCTTCCGCGTGTGGGCCCCCCGGGCCCGTCTCATCACCATCCCTTACGGGGTGCCTGTTCAGGCGGGACCTCCGCTGGGAGAGCGTCGTCGCGACCTGCTTTTTCTGGGAGCTCTCGACTGGCGCCCCAACGTGCAGGGTCTCCGTTGGTTCCTGCGGCGGGTGTGGCCCCTGCTGGTTGCCGGTGAGCCCGCCTGCGTCCTGCGCATCGCCGGCCGGGCCGCAGCACCCACCCTCGTCCGCGAACTGCAGACCGCCGCAAACAACAGCGGCGGCACCATCGAGTTCCTCGGCAGGATCGACGACCCCACACCCTTCCTGTGGTCGGGCAGCCTCTTCGTGGCACCCCTGCTCGCCGGCAGCGGCATACGCATCAAGATCCTCGAAGCCATGGCCCACGGCCTGCCGGTGATCACCACCACCGTGGGCGCATCAGGCCTGCCCGTACAACCCGGCCAACACCTCCTCCTGACAGACACCCCCGAAGAGATGGCAGGCACCATCCGGTCAATCCTCCACTCCCCCCAACAAATGGAGAAGATCAGGAAAAATGCATTATCTTTCGTCAGGGAACATTTCAACCCGGAAAAGCTCCTCGACCAACTCGAACAAGCGTATCAACAGGCGTGACCTTCTGGCTACATATCCTCTTCTGGCTTCCGGCGGCACTGCTGTTCCACTCGTATGTCCTTTTCCCCGTGTTCCTCGATCATCTGTACCGGCGTCGCGGACGACGGCACATGGAGGAAGAGCAACATCCTTTCCCGAAAGTGAGCGTCCTGATCCCCGCCTACAACGAGGCCGGCGTCATCGAGGAGAAGATCCGCTCGGTCTTTGCCAGCGACTACCCCGCCGAACAACTGGAGGTGCTGGTGGCATCCGATGCTTCCACCGACCGGACGGATGCCATCGTCCGCCAGCTGACTGAGGAGTTCCC
>Ga0256914_1000957_pt1 | contig 27603 bp, 20 predicted proteins | sample HulkmetaG_FD_191571 | JGI IMG/M metagenome (GOLD analysis project Ga0256914, IMG submission 191571) | Hydrothermal chimney microbial communities from Main Endeavour vent field at the Juan de Fuca Ridge, Pacific Ocean - Hulk | ecosystem: Environmental > Aquatic > Marine > Hydrothermal vents ... | reverse complement strand
GCGGAGGCGATGAAACTGTGGCATTCTTCCGGACGGATGCTGTTGGTTTTCCGGGGGACCTCTTCCGCAGGGATGCTGTGCAAGCGGGCCAGCAGACGGGCTGTTTCACGAATGACCTCCGGCCCTAGACCGGGATGTTCACCCTCAATATATGGAAAAAGAAGGGCTGTGACGGCGGGGGTGGTCACCAACCTCTCGCCCGTCCTGGTGGCAAGAGGTACAGGAGTGGGGATGCCGTGTCGTACCAGCACCTCCGCCAGCCGTACCTCCCGCTCGACCTCCCGGCCCTGCCGCTGCCGGCAGAGACGAAGCACATAGCGCCCCTCCTCCGTCTCCACCAGAAAATTGTCATTCGCAAAACCCTGCGAGAGACGACGCCAGGACAATACCTCTCCGGCCTTGTAATATGCCCTTATGAGCCCCTCTATTTGTGTCTCGTTCTCTTGCATTCCCTGACCGGTCAGGTGTTGTATCATGCAATAGATCAGTATATTAAGCAGGTTCTACGTAGTAAGCTACGTAGATGACTACGTAGTTCTGTTGTTGTAAGTATTGGATATCAAGTTTAATAAGTGGATATTATTTGCGAAGTTTTCTGAAAGTTTGTGAGAAGATGTTGTTCCGTGTCTTTGCAGGTGGTTGATCATCAGGTGAATGTGATGTTGTATGTAGGGGTGGGTTTGCTTATGAGCGAACCTCATCTGCGGAATGTTCGGGTATATAGTTCTCGTAGGTGCCGCATACCCTGCCTGCCAGGCGGATGGCGGTACGGAGGATCTCGAGCCATGCTTCGCGCGACACTTTTTCCAGTTTTGCGGGGGTGATGCGGCGGCGGAATAGCTCATAGGCGAGGCCGGCGTTGAAGGTGTCGCCGGCACCTACCGTGCTGACCACCTTCACGGATGGAACCTCCACATCCAGCGAGAGACGCGGTGTGCGCAAAGAGACGACCCGGCTGCTGGAGGTGTGCACCAGCCAAGGAACCCGCTCCCGGATCTCCTCATAGGTCGTGTCCGCATCCGGCGTGCCGAAGATGTTCAGGAAATCCTCGTCCGACCCCCGTACCAGCGTGGCCGCGGAGAGGTTGTCCAGAATAGATGCTTTCAGATCGGACAGCTCGTCCAGGTGGGCTTTCCGGAAGTTGGGATCATACAAGATGAACGTGCCTGCCCGTCGGGCCTTTTCCAGCAGGTCATTTAGCACCGGTCTGACCCCCTTGTCCAGGGCGAAGAAAGAGCCGAAGAGCAGCATGTCCTCACCGGTGAGGGCAGGCATCTCCGTGGCCAGTCGTTCCCGGGGCGGATCCTTGTAGAACACATAACTGGCATTGTGGTCACGGTCCAGGAAGGCCAGGGCCAGCGAGGTCCGGTGGCCTGAGAAACGGGCCGCATGGGAGGTGTCCACACCGTTCTCACGCAGGAAAGTGTCGATGAGCGTGCCCACCCGGTCGCGGCCGTATTCCGTGATGAGTGACACAGGCATCCCCAGGCGCCCCAGTGAGACCGAGGTGTTCAGCATCGCCCCGCCGGGCCAGGCCGACACCGGCCGGTCATCACGGAAGGTGATGTCCACCAGGGCTTCGCCGAAAGTGAAGATACGGGCCATCAGCAGTGACCTGCCCTTACCGGTTCTTCAGCTCTGATGCACATGAACATCCATCTGCGGATAGGGGATGTTGAGCCCTTCCTGGGGGAAGGTCTTGTACACCTTCTCGTTCATGTCAAAGTAAACGCTCCAGTAGTCGGCACTCTTGACCCATACGCGTACCGTCAGGTTGACTGAGCTGTCGCCCAGTTCGGCCAGAGCGATGAACGGTTCGGGCTCTTTCAGGATACGTTCATCCTCCCCGATGAGACGCATCAGCACCGCTTTGGCTTTGTCGTAGTCGTCGCCGTACCCGATACCGAAGGTCCAGTCGACGCGCCGTTGCGGCTCGGCCGAATAGTTCGTGAGCGAACCCGTGGCCAGCTGTCCGTTGGGGATGATGATGGTCTGCTTGTCGGGCGTGTTCAGGATGGTGTTGAAGATCTGGATCGCCTTCACCGACCCCGAATAACCCTGGGCACTGATGAAATCACCTACCTTGAATGGCTTGAACAGCAGGATCATCACTCCTCCGGCAAAGTTCTGCAACGTGCCCGACAGGGCCATGCCGAGAGCCAGACCGGCTGCACCCAGGATGGCGATGAAAGAGGTCATCTGGATGCCTATCATCCCCAATACACTGATGAACAACAGGGTCTTCAGTGTCCAGGAGATGAGTGAAGTGACGAAAGGCACGAGCGACTCATCCAGCCGGCTTTTCTCCAGCCCCCGTCGTGTGGCACGCACGAGCACCTTGATCAGCCAAAGACCCAGCAACAGGGCCGCCACCGCCCCCAGGATGCGGGGGCCGTAACTGGCCGTCAGATCCAGGGCTTTCCGGTAAAAGAAGTTCATCGTTTCCATGAGAAAATGATTATTGATCCGCGTTAAAGATAGACAATTTCCGATAATGCAACCTTCAAGAGGATTGTCACTTTCCTCTTTTCCTTGTAAATTCGCATGACCCAAAAGCTGTGATCCATGGAAGATCTTTTGAAATTACAGAACGGTTCGGATGTCCGGGGCGTAGCCCTGGAGGGTGTGGCCGGTGAGGAGGTGAACCTCACCCCCTCGGTGGCCGGGCGGATCGCCTCCTCTTTTGTCACCTGGCTGGCGGAACGTCACGGCAAGGATGCTGCGGCACTGCGGGTGGCGGTAGGACGGGACCCTCGTCTCAGCGGCGAGGCACTGGCTGAAGGGGTGGCCGCGGCATTACAGGAACGCGGCGTGGAGGTGTGGGACTATGGCCTGTGCTCCACACCGGCCATGTTCATGTCGACCCTCTTGGACAACATGGACGGGGCCATCATGATCACGGCCAGCCACCTGCCCTGGAACCGCAACGGGATGAAGTTCTTCAGTCCCCGGGGAGGACTGGAGAAACAGGATATCCGGCAGATCCTGGAGCGGGCTGCCACCCTGCCACCTCTCAGCGGAAAGGCGACCGGCGTCCCCCGCAAGGATTTCCTCAGCGAATATGCTGCATGGCTGGCACATTACATACGCGAAGCCTCCGGCGGCGGGGAGAGACCGCTTGAAGGCACACGTATCCTCGTGGATGCCGGCAACGGCTCAGGAGGTTTTTTTGCCACGCAGGTGCTTGTCCCCCTGGGGGCGAATGTTGCGGGAAGCCTTTTCCTCGAGCCCGACGGTCGTTTCCCCAACCATCCTCCCAACCCCGAGGATCCGAAGGCCCTGCAGGCCCTGGCTGCGGCCGTCAAAGAACAAGAGGCCGACCTGGGGATCATCTTCGACACCGACGTCGACCGGGCAGCCCTCATCGGCCGCGGCGGCACTCCCATCAACCGCAACGCCCTGATCGCCCTCGTGGCGGCCGTGGTGCTGGAAAAATACCCCGGCAGCTGGATCGTCACCGACTCGATCACCTCCAACGGCCTGACCACCTTCATCGAGGAGGTGCTGGGAGGCCATCACCACCGCTTCAAACGGGGTTACCGCAATGTCATCAACGAGGCCATCCGTCTCGACAGCGAAGGAAAAGAATGCCATCTGGCCATGGAGACCTCCGGCCATGCGGCCATGAAAGAGAACCACTGGCTGGACGACGGTGCCTACCTGGTCTCTTTCCTGCTCACCCGGATGGCCGGACTGCGCCGCGAAGGACGGTCGCTGGAAGATCTCATCGCCGCGCTCCGTCATCCTCTGGAAGAGAAAGAGCTGCGTATACGTATCCTGGCGGAAGATTTTGCGGAATACGGGCAGCAGGTGCTGGACGATCTGAAGGCTTTTGCGGCCGGCCGGGAAGGATGGTCGCTCGTGGAACCCAACTATGAAGGGGTGCGGGTACAGTGCGATGCCGGCCACGGCGACGGCTGGTTCCTGCTGCGCCTCTCACTGCACGACCCCGTCCTGCCCCTCAACGTCGAGAGCGACCGGGCCGGCGGCGTGAAGACCATCGTACAACAGCTCAACACTTTCCTCTCCCGTTACGACCGTCTCGATAGAAGCCGCGTGGAAGCCTTCCTTAACGACGAGGAATGATCCCTGAGCAGCCGCTGGTACCCCCTCACGGATGGAAAGGGTGCAGGCCCGGACGTGCCGTTCAGGCAAGATCCTTATCAGAGAGGGCGGGTCCTCTCTTTCAGCCATTCTCTGTGTGATTCGTCCAGGTGGGATGAGAGGCGTTCATAGACCTCGCGGTGGTAATCGTTGAGCCACTGCCGTTCGGTGGGGGTGAGGAGATCCGCCTCCACCAGCCGCAGGTCGACGGGACAGAGGGTGAGCGTCTCGAAACGCAGGAAGGTGCCGTAGCTGCTTTCTTTGTCCTTCACGACGACCACAAGGTTCTCCGTGCGTATGCCGTAAGCGCCGTCGCGGTAGAGCCCCGGTTCGTCGGAGATCACCATACCCGGTTCGAGGGGGACGGGACGACCGCCGGCCTTACCGGGGTTGATGCTCTGCGGGCCTTCGTGGACGTTGAGGAAGTAGCCGACGCCGTGGCCGGTGCCGTGGCCATAGTCGAGACCTTCCTCCCACAGCGGATGACGGGCCAGCACGTCGAGCTGGTGGCCTACGGTGCCCTCCGGGAAACGCGCCATGGCCAGGTCGATCATGCCGCGCAGCACCAGGGTGAAGTCGCGCCGCTGCTCCGCGGTGGGCTCACCCAGCGCCACAGTGCGGGTGATGTCGGTGGTGCCGTCGAGATACTGTCCGCCCGAATCGACCAGGTAGAGCCCCGGCACCTCGAGGGGCAGGTCGCTCTCTGCGTCGGGGGTGTAATGGACCACCGCACCGTGCGGACCGAAAGAGGAGATGGTGGCGAAACTGGGACCGCGGAAATGTGGCTGCTCGCTCCGGAAGGCCTCCAGACGGCGGGCGGCCGTCAGCTCGGTCACCCGGCGGCGGGAGACCTCCTCTTCCAGCCACCGCAGGAAACGGACCATCGCCACGCCGTCACGGACCATCACCTCGTGCAGACGGGCCAGCTCCGTCTCGTTCTTCAACGCCTTGAGACGGGCTGCCGGCGTCAGCTCCCCGATCACCTTCACCGTGGGAGGCAGACTGCGGTAGAGGGCCAGGTTGGTGGAGGAGGGGGAGAGCCACAGGGTGCTCCTCGCCGGCAGGGCGGCCAGGTCGTCCGTCACCGCTTCGTAGTCGCGCAGCAACACCCCCTGAGCCTCCAGACGAACGAAAAGTTCACGGGGAACCTTCTCCGGCCGGATATAGAGACGAACCTCCTCGAGAGTGATGAGCCCCCACGCCATCACGACGGGGTTGTAGGCGATGTCATGGCCCCGCAGGTTGAAGGTCCAGGCCACCTCGTCCAGGGCCGTGAGCAGCAAGGCGTCACAGTCGCGTTCCAGCAGCGACGAACGGATATCCTCCACCTTCTCCTTCAGGCTCCTGCCGGCAAAGGTGACAGGATGTTCAAAGGCCGGCGCGCCGGGGAAAGAGGGACGATCCTCCCACAAAGGGGAGATCAGGTCGTGCATCCCCTCCGTGCGGATACGACGTTCGTGCAGCACCCTCTCCATCCGGCGTGCCAGGGCGACGGAAAAAAGTGTGCCGTCGAAACCCACCACCTTGCCGGCAGCCAGATGCATGGCCAGCCAGTCGAGGTATTCCGGGGTGTGGGGGATCTTCAGCTTCATCAGCCCGAAGCCCGTGCCCGCCAGCTGCTCTTCAGCCTGCAGGAAATAACGGGAATCGGTCCATACACCCGCAAAATCACGGGTCACCACCACCGTGCCGGCCGAACCCGTGAAGCCGGTGAGCCAGGCCATGATCTTCCACCGGTCGGGAAGATATTCGCTCATATGCGGATCGGATGAGGGGATCACATAAGCATCCAGGCCGGCAGAAAGCATCGCCTCCCGCAGCCGTGCCAGACGATCACGGTGCTTCTTGTTTTCGTTTTTGGTTTCCATAATGCCAAAGATAAGAGGAAAATCCTTCTTCCCGGCTTGTTGTTGTGAGGCAGATTTGACAAATTTGTCCGTCTGTTCTGACCAATGAGCTTGCAAAGAAGAACATCATGAAGAGAATGAAAGTACTGACAGGGGTTGTTCTCTTTGTGCTGGCTGCTACGATGGTGACAGCACAGAGGACGGTACTGACGATCCGGGATGCCATCGCCGGGCCCTATCTTGACCATCGCATGGCCGATCTTCCGGACCTGCAGTGGCGACCGGGAGGACATCAGCTGACCTGGCAGAAAGGGGATACCCTGATGGGCCGGGATGGGGCCTCAGGGAAAGAACATGTGCTTTTCACCCTTGGGCAGCTCAACAGTGCCACAAAAACGCTCTTTACCGATTCCCTTGCTGAACTTCCGGCCATCCGGTGGATCGACGCCGGTCGTTTCTGGTTCCGGCATGATACCACCTGGGTGGTGATGATGATGAAGGAGGAGGGGCCGGAGCTGGCTCGTTACATCCGTGTGCCGGCGCCCGCGGAGCATGCCGATTTTTGTGCGGCACGTCCGGCCGTGGCCTTCACACGGGGACCGAACCTCTTCATCGCCGAGCCGGACGGCAAAGTGACCCAGGTGACCTTCGACACTGTTCCCGGCATCGTCAACGGCCGGTCGGTGGCCCGCAATGAGTTCGGCATAGAGAAAGGTACCTTCTGGTCGCCTAAAGGTGACCGGCTGGCCTGGTACCGCAAGGACGAGCGGCGCGTCACCGACTACCCCCTGGTGGACATCAGAGCCCGCGTGGCCAGGCTCAGGAACATCAAATATCCCATGGCCGGGATGGAGAGCGAAGAGGTGCACCTGTTCGTGTATGACCTCCGCAGCGGCACCACCCGCGAGATCGAGACCCCCGGCCCCTACGACCAGTACCTTACCAACGTGGCCTGGACACCGGACGGGCATTACATCCTCATGGCCATCGTCAACAGGGAACAGAACCACATGTGGATGAATATGTATTTCGTGGAGACGGGCAAACGTATCCTCACCCTCTTCGAGGAGCGCAACGACCGTTATGTGGAGCCGCTGAAACCGGCGCGTTTCATCCATGGTTCGCTCTTCCTGTGGGAGAGCCGCCGCAACGGATACAACCATGTCTATCTCTATGACCTCACCGGCAAGCTGCACGGCGACCTGACCCCGGGCAGGTACGACGTCACGGAGGTGCTGGGGATGGATCCTTCACTGCGTTATCTTTATTGCACCACGACCGAGAAGAGCCCGCTCGAACGGCATATCGTCCGCTATGACACCCGGAAGGGACGTCATGAGCAGCTCACGCAGGGGCACGGTGTTCACCGGGGTACGCTCTCACCCGACGGACGCTATCTGCTTGACCGCTGGTCAAACCTGGAGACGCCACGCGTGATCCAGGTGCTGGAGGCCCGCCACGGCAAGGAGGTAACCACCCTGCTGCGGGCTCCCGACCCCTGGCAGGACAAGCTGCTGGGTGAGGTGGAGCTGGGGAGGCTGCCGGCTACCGACACCTCGCCGGCACTTTACTACCGCCTCATCAAACCGGTAGATTTCGACTCCACGAAAAAATACCCCGTGGTGATCTATGTATACGGCGGTCCTCATTCGCAGCTGGTGACCGACAGCTGGCTGGGACAGTCACGCATGTGGCAGCACTACATGGCCGGCCAGGGCTACGTCTCTTTCACCATCGACAACAGGGGAACACTGGGCAGAGGCTTTGACTTCGAGAGCTGTATCCATCGTCATCTGGGCGACTATGAGGTGAAAGACCAGATGCGGGGGGTGACTTACCTGAAAACACTGCCGTGGGTCGATACCACGCGTATCGGTGTGCACGGCTGGAGCTACGGAGGGTTCATGACCCTCTCCATGATGCTGAAGAACCCCGGTGTTTTCCGCGCTGCCGTGGCCGGCGGGCCTGTCACCGACTGGAAATATTACGAGGTGATGTACGGCGAGCGTTACATGGACCGTCCACAGGAGAACCCCGAAGGATACAGGCAGGCCGACCTGAAGAACTACGTCGACAACTTGCAGGGGCATCTGCTGATCATCCACGGCGCCATGGACTCGACCGTGGTGTGGCAGCACAGCCTCACCCTCCTGCGGGCCTTCATCAAGGCAGGGAAACAGGTCGATTATTTTGTATATCCCACCCATCCCCACAATGTCAGAGGCTGGGACCGTATCCACCTGATGACCAAGGTGTCGGACTATTTCGATGAGTACCTGAAGTGAAAACGTGCAGGCTTGACTTGTCCTCCGTAGCCTTGGCAAAGGAGGGGCTTGTCCTGCGAAGGAGGGAAAGACGCTCCGCCAGGGGTTAATGACAGGCGTCAGGCGAATGACAGGCCGCAGGCCGAATGACGGACTGTGCGCCGGCATGTGGTATTCCTGCACCCGACATCCAGTACCCAGCACCCAGTACCCGGAACCCTGCACCTGGCTCCGGCGGGTCGAAAGGGTCGAAGAGGTAGATATTGACGGGTTGGGGGCCAGTTTATTAAGATTGCTTCGGCGCTGACGCACCTCGCAATGGCTCCTGCGGAGCCAATGACAGGCCGAAGGCCGAATGACACCCGTAAGGCCAAATGATATTGATCAAAGGAACTTTTCCAGATAAAACCGTGTGTCGAAGATGAGGCCGTTGCGGATGACCTTGATCCTGATCAGGCTTCCCGGCTTTTTCTGAAAGATGCGGTAGATCTCGTTCATGCTCATGTGATCGGTGTTCTTGCCGTTGATCTTGTAGAGGCGGTCACCCTTCTTGAGTCCTGCACGGCAGGCGGGGGAGTTTTTCCGGATATCCGAGATGATATAATAGCGGAATCCCGGGATGGGAGCCGTAATGTAGATGCCTGCGTTGTTGGTCCGGAAAGGTTCCCGGAAGAATCGGTTGGGGTGCAGGATCATCTTTTGATGAGGGTAGTCGATCACCACATCGAAGCGACGGAGGATCTCGGAACCGAGGGTGCCGTTGCGTCCGTCTATGGTACGGACCGGCTGGAAGGCGAGGGTGTCGGGGAACCCTACCACCGGATCCGGGAAAATATAAGGACCCAGGATGAAAGAGGAGAGACGGGCAAGACGGCCGTTGATCCGGCCATTAAGGCCTGTTCCCAGATAAGTGGGTACGGAATGGGGCGGGATGGAGATCCCGGGAGAAGAGCCGGGAAGGAGCCACAACCCGAAACTCAGTCCCGTATCCACCAGCAGCCGTACGGGGACCGTGTCGCCGGCATGATCCACAATGCGGGCTTCCACATAAGGCTTGGTGGTGGCGAAAGTAAGCGGCAGTTCCGTGGTATGCCGGCGGGGACGGGGATGATAGTGATCAGGATCGTACAAAGTGATCACGTTCCTTTCATAGTCGATACGAACGATGAAGTTGCTGAAGAGACGATACCCGATCAGACCATGCACCCGCATCCCCAGGGCCTGCGAAAGCTCGAAGACATCCTGCAACAGAACGAAAACGGTCTGACCTGTGCCCTCAATGCCGGGCAGCGAAAAGGTGTTGCCAGTGGAGACCACCGCATCCACGGGTTTTCCCATCCCGAGCCCTGTTACCCTGGTAACGCGTTTGTACCGTAAAGCCAATGATTCTCCCAGAGAGAGCTCGGAGATGATGGTGTTCTCTATGCCGGTATCGAGAATGAACCGGAGGGTGTCCGAATGGTTGATCACCAGAGGGATGATGATCAGGTTGTTGACCAGCCTGAAGCGGATCTGTACCTTATGGGTCCTGGAGGAAGTGAAGAACATGCTGCCGCCGGGTAGTGACTGACCCGAAACAGGGATGATCCCTGCTCCTGCCAGCACAAGGCAAAGGAGCAACACCAGAAAGAACCACTTATGTCTCTTGACAAGGATCATCACTTCCTACCTATTAGCCGGTAGTGCTCAATTTAAGAAAAATTGTTACAAAAAGGCTCAAAAAACGGAAAGGAAAAAGGATCCGGACCTGTCATTTTGGCACAAAAAAGTTTTTTCTTCATATTGGCTCAAATCTTGTTGTGAAGAGGCGAAACCCGGCGGGAGGGCACGAACGGAAGGACGGCTGAGAAGATCCTCCGGGTTTGAGGAGAAAAAGAAAAAAGAAAGGAGAAAAGCATATGAATCTGAACAATTTTACGATCAAATCACAGGAAGCGATCCAGCAGGCTGTGGAGGTTGCCAAAGGGCTGAACAACCAGGCGATCGAGAACGGTCACCTGATGAAGGGTGTTCTTGCCATGGGGGAGAACATCACAAGCTATCTGTTCAAGAAGCTCGAGATCCCGCTGGAGCGGTTCGAGCAGGTCCTCGACAGTATCCTGGAGCGTTATCCCAAGGTGAGCGGCGGGGAGCCTTATCTCTCGAAGACCGCTTCCAAGAGCCTTGATGAGGCGCTGCGGTACTCGCGGGAGATGGGTGACCAGTTCGTCTCGATCGAGATGATCATCCTGGGCATCCTGGCCAGCGGCGATGAGGTGTCGAAGATGATGAAAGACATGGGTATGACCGAAAAAGGTCTGCTTGAGGCCATCAAAGAGCTGCGGAAAGGCTCGAAGGTGGCCGACCAGAATGCGGAGAACACCTTCGACGCCCTGAACCGCTTTGCCATCAACCTGAACGATATGGCCCGTACCGGCAAGCTCGACCCGGTGATCGGCCGTGAGGAGGAGATACGCCGTATCCTGCAGATCCTCTCGCGCCGTACCAAGAACAACCCGATCCTCATCGGTGAGCCGGGCGTGGGTAAGACGGCTATTGCCGAAGGACTGGCGCAGCGGATCGTACGGGGCGACGTGCCGGAGAACCTGAAGACGAAACAGATCTATTCGCTCGATATGGGTGCGCTGGTGGCCGGAGCCAAATACAAGGGCGAGTTCGAAGAACGTCTGAAAGGTGTCGTCAAGGAGGTGGTTGCCGCCGAGGGCGAGATCATCCTCTTCATCGACGAGATCCATACCCTCGTGGGTGCCGGCAAAGGTGAAGGGGCTATGGACGCCGCCAACATCCTGAAGCCGGCACTCGCACGGGGTGAACTGCGTGCCATCGGTGCCACCACCCTCAACGAGTATCAGAAGTACTTCGAGAAGGACAAAGCACTGGAGCGCCGTTTCCAGATCGTGATGGTCGACGAGCCCGATCCGGCCAGCGCCATCTCGATCCTGCGTGGGCTGAAGGAGCGTTACGAGAACCACCACAAGGTGCGTATCCGCGACGAGGCCATCATCGCTGCCGTGGAGCTGTCGCACCGTTACATCACCGACAGGTTCCTGCCCGACAAGGCCATCGACCTGATCGACGAGGCAGCCGCCCGTCTGCGCATGGAGATGGACTCGCTGCCGCGGGAGATCGATGACCTGGAACGCAGGATCCGTCAGCTGGAGATCGAACGGGAGGCCCTCAAACGCGAAGGCGACAAGGAGAAAACCAAAGAGATGAGCCGTGAGATCGAGAACCTCACGGAAGAGATGAACCGCCTCAAGGCCAAGTGGAAGATGGAGAAAGATGTCATCAACCAGATCCAGCAGGCCAAACAGCGCATCGAAGATCTGAAACACGAGGCCGAAGTGGCGGAACGTGACGGCAACTACGAGCGTGTCGCCGAGATACGTTACGGGCTGCTCGGTCAGGAAGAGGAGCGCATCAAGGAGCTCCAGAAAAAACTGCAGGAACTGCAGGGGGATAACCCGCTGATCCGCGAAGAGGTGACGGCCGAGGACATCGCCGAGATCGTCTCCAGCTGGACAGGTATCCCGGTGAAAAGGATGCTGCAGAGCGAACGTGAGAAGCTGCTGCATCTGGAGGAAGAGCTGCACAAGCGTGTGGTGGGCCAGGATGAGGCCATACGGGCCGTGGCCGACGCCGTGCGTCGCAGCCGCGCCGGCCTGCAGGATACCAAACGGCCCATAGGTTCCTTCATCTTCCTCGGTACCACCGGCGTCGGTAAGACCGAACTGGCCAAAGCCCTCGCCGAGGTGCTCTTCAACGATGAGAACATGATGACGCGTATCGACATGTCCGAATACCAGGAGCGTCATTCGGTGTCGCGTCTCATCGGTGCACCTCCGGGATATGTGGGTTATGAGGAAGGCGGCCAGCTCACCGAGGCGGTGCGCCGCAAGCCTTACTCGGTGGTGCTGCTCGACGAGATCGAGAAAGCCCATCCGGATGTCTTTAACATCCTGCTCCAGGTGCTCGACGACGGACGGCTGACCGACAACAAGGGACGCGTGGTGAACTTCCGAAACACCATCATCATCATGACGTCCAACCTGGGCAGCCAGCTGATCCAGGAGAACCTGAAAAGCTTCTCGGGCGAGAACCGCGAGCAGGTGATGGAACAGACACGCCGTCAGGTGATGGAACTGCTGCGCAAGACGATCCGTCCCGAGTTCCTCAACAGGGTCGACGAGATCATCATGTTCACGCCGCTGACCCACGAGGAGATCAAAGAGATCGTCCGTCTGCAGTTCAACCGCATCCGCGAGATGCTCAAGGAAAAAGATATCGACCTGGTGCTCGAAGAAGATGCGGTGGAATGGATCGCCAAGGTGGGTTTCGACCCGGTATACGGTGCACGACCCATCAAACGCGTCATCCAGCGCGAGGTGGTCAACGAACTCTCCAAAGAGCTCATCGCCGGAAAGATCGACAAGAACTCGGTCATCCGCATCAGCGTGGAGAACGACCACTTGGTGTTCCGCAACGAAAAGTGAAACACAGCCTCCGCAGGCTGATCAAAAGAAAAGGGACCGGACTTCCGGTCCCTTTTTTTATTCCCTGCAGCAGGGTTACGATGCGGAATAACTTTTCAGGCAATCTTCCACATCGGGTTCGATGTCGAAAACATTGTGCAGCTGCAGCAGCTTGAACAGTTCCATCACCTCGTCGGAGATGTTGCATATCTTCAGCGAGCCGTACTTGTTGTTGGCCGTTTTCATCAGGGAGAGCAACACCCCGAAGCCGGAACTGTCGATATACTGGATCCCCTCCAGGCTGAGGATCAGCTTGGTGTTGGGGGTGTCGTAGAGCGCGTTCAGCTGCTTCTTGGCCTCTTCCGTGATCAGGGCGTTGAACTTCTTGATGTTCTCCTTGAAACGGACGATGGTGACATCACCTTTTTTTTCAATATCGAAAAGTTCCATGGTCTGTTGTTATTTCGGGTTGATGATGGTTGGGGTCATTGCAGGAAATGTGCTTTCAGTTCTTCGCAGGCCAGGGCGGTCTCTTCGCGGAAGCGGTCGATGAACCCGCGGTACTTTTCCGTCTCTTCACCGGACTTGGCCAGCAGCTCGAATTCCTTCAGCATCTTGGCCAGATCGTCCATGCCCATGATCGCCACCGAGGATTTGGCCTTGTGAGCCTGCATTCCCAGTTCATGCCAGTTCTGCTCGCTGTAAAGCTTCTCGAAGATCTCGTTGAATTCGGGGATCTGCTGGACAAAGATCTCGACCATTTCCCGTATCAGGTCGGTATTGTTTCCCGCCATCCCATACAGATATTCCATATCCACATACCTGAACCCTTCCCCTGCCATGGTTTGCGTTTTATTTTCAAATATGAAAAAATTCTGTGAAATAAAAAACATTCGTTGTGCCATTCCGTAAAAAACTTATAGTTATTTTCGTATGTGATTGTGGTGTAAATACTAGTACCTATGGACCGGAGGTTGCTATATTTGATTGCTCTTTTGTTGCTGATCTTTCCTTATCCGCTTGTTGCCCAGGAGCTGGTGCCGGTGAAGAAAAAGGAGTTGACGAAGGGTTTGACCGAAGGAAAATGGATCTGGCATCTTCTGAAGCGCGGAGATGATCTTTTCCGTCGTGGCGCCGGAAATTATCGCATGGCTTTGCAGGACTATCTGGCTGCGCATGAGCGTGTGCCGGCAAACGCATCCCTGAACTACCGCATCGGGCTTTGTTATCTCTATACCGACCACAAAGCCAAAGCCTTGTCCTATCTGGAGTCTGCCTATGAGGAGGACAGTCTGGTTGCTCAGGACATCCACTATCGGCTGGGTCAGGCCCATCAGTACCGGTATGAGTTCAAGGAAGCTCTGGTACATTACCGGAAATTTCTTCAGGGACCGGGTCAGGTGGCAGAGACACCCATGGGGAAGGCAGTCCGCAAAAGGATACGGGAATGTGAGAGCGGCTTACGGGTGGTCAGGGACACCCTACCGGCCGAGATACACAATCTGGGTGGAGAGATCAACTCAGCCTGGGATGATTACAAGGTGGTGATATCTCCTCAGGGTGACAGGATGTTGTTCACTTCCCGTCGTCCCTGGGGCAAGGAGCAGCTGCCGAACCGTCTGGATGCCAAATACGAAGAGGATATCTATCTCTCGAAGGCCGAGGGTGGGGTATGGGGCACCGCCACACGTCTGAGCAAACCGCTCAATACACGCTACAACGATGCAGCGCTGGCTTTTTCTCCGGATGGCCGTACATTGTTCCTTTACCACGGCAAGAAAGGGGGCGGGGACATACTTATGAGTACCCGGAAAAAAGGGGAATGGAAAAAACCGCGCCGGCCACCCTGGAAGATCAACAGCCGCTGGCAGGAGAGTGCGGTGTGGGTGGCACCCGACAGCAGCACCGTCTATTTTGTCTCCAACAACAAGAGACTGTCCCACGGAGGGAAGGACATCTTCGTGATCCGCCGTGATGCCGAAGGACACTGGAGCCGTCCGCAGCCTCTGGACACCACCGTCAATACCCCCTGGGATGAGGAAAGCCCTTGGGTCACTCCCGACGGCAAGACGCTTTATTTCTCTTCGCAGGGGCATAACAGCATGGGTGGGTTCGATGTTTTCCGCAGTCACCTGCGTGACGACGGCACCTGGTCGCCCGCCGAGAACCTCGGTGTTCCGCTCAATACCCCTGATGATGATCTGTTCTATCATCCTTCGCCAGTGGACAGCCTCGTGGCTTACGTGGCGGGAATACGGGAAGAGAGTTTAGGTCTGATGGACATCTACCAGGTGAGATGGATCCCATTGGCATTGCGTGATACGATCGTGCCTCGGGTGTTGCGGATCAAGCAGGAGGAGGCAGTGCCGCCGCCGGCCCTCAACACCCTCACGCTGGCCGCCCCGGTGGTGCCCATCATTCCCAGAAAAGAGCTGATCGTCACGGGGTCCATTACCGACAAGATCACGGGAGAGCCTGTCATGGCCTCCATCGACATCATCGACATCGAGAAGAACGAGGTGACCGGCAAGACCATGTCGTCCAAGAGTACGGGACGTTATGTGATCCGCCGGAAGAACAGGGATCCTTTCGGGGTGGAGATCAATGCCCCCGGATATATGTTCCTGCTCGATATGATCGAGTTCCCGGCTTCGGACACCGTCACGGTGGTGCGGCGCGATTTCCGTCTGAACAAGATCAAGGTAGGGGAGAGTGTGGTGTTGCAGAACATCTTTTTCGAGACCGCCAAGGCGGTGATCACGCCCGTCTCCTATCCTGCGCTGGACAGGGTGATCGAGTTCATGAAGAAGAATCCCGCCATCAAGGTGGAGATCGACGGGCATACCGACAATGTGGGTTCGGAAAGCTACAACCTGCGTCTCTCACAGGCGCGTGCCCAGGCCGTGGTGGACTACCTGGTGAAACACGGTATCTCGCGCGACCGTCTGGTGGCCAAAGGATTTGGCGAGAGCCAGCCCGTGGCGCCCAACGACACCCCCGAAGGGCGGGCCAAAAACCGCCGGGTGGAGTTCAAGATCCTGGAGATGTGAACCGCTCCTTCCGTCCGTGGAAAATTGTTACATTTGTGCGGCCCTCGGGCCGCACAAATTTTTTACCCATATCCGGAAAAAGATGAAAACCACACCACTGACCAAAGTACACGAAGCGCTGGGGGCACGGATGGTGCCTTTTGCCGGCTTTCTCATGCCGATGGAATACAGCGGCATACAGGATGAACATATCAATGTCAGGAAGCGTCTGGGGGTATTCGATGTCTCGCATATGGGCGAGATCAGGGTGACGGGTCCCGGGGCGCTCGACTTCCTGCAATGGGTGACGACCAACGATGTCTCCGCCCTCTACGACGGCAAGGTGCAGTATTCGTGCATGCCGAACGGACGGGGCGGCATCGTGGATGACCTGCTGGTCTACCGCATGGGCGAAGAAGAGTATCTGCTGGTGGTCAACGCCTCGAACATCGAGAAAGACTATGCCTGGCTCACCGAACGCGGCCGGGAAAGAGGGCTCAAGGCCGGCAGGGACATCGTCAACGTCTCCGATGATATGGCACAGCTGGCCGTGCAGGGACCGCTGGCCCTGGAGGCGATGCAGCAGCTCACCGACGAGCCCGTGACCGGCATGGAATACTATACCTTCAAGGTGCTCGAGTTCGCCGATATACCGGGAACCCTTTTTTCCACCACCGGATATACCGGCGCAGGAGGGTGTGAGATCTATGTCCCCTCCGACAGGGCGGTGGACCTCTGGAATGCCGTGATGGAGGCAGGACGGGAGGCCGGCATCAAACCCGCCGGCCTGGGTGCACGTGACACCCTCCGTCTGGAGATGGGCTACTGTCTCTACGGCAACGATATCACCGACGAGACCTCACCCATCGAGGCCGGCCTGGGATGGATCACCAAATTTGTCGAAGGTAAGGACTTCATCGACCGTGACCTGCTGTGGAAACAAAAACAGGAGGGGGTGGAACGTCGCCTCAAAGGTTTTGTGCTGGATGAAAAAGGAATCCCGCGACAGCATTATCCCGTGTACAGTGAGGAGGGCGAGCAGATAGGAGAGGTGACCTCCGGCTCCATCTCGCCCATGCTGAAGAAAGGGATAGGACTGGCCTATCTGAAAAAAGGCTATTGGAAAGAGGGAACACCCATCCTCATCGGGGTGCGGAACAAGCGTCTGCGGGCGACCGTCACACGTCCTCCCTTTTACAAACCGTAGAAGTGACCCGATCCATGGAAAGAAAGAAGAACAGGGTGGAGGTCTGTTTCTCCCCCCTGTTGTATCCTTTGTATGAAGATCCTGAGAACATTGTGGTGGTGGTCGACATCCTGCGGGCCACCTCGTCGATCATCACGGCCTTCCACAACGGTGTGGATCGTCTGATACCTGTCCGTACCATCGAGGAGGCGCGGGCTTACAAGGAGAAAGGCTATCTCATTGCTGCCGAGCGGGACGGCAAGGTGCTCGACTTTGCCGACTTCGGCAATTCACCGGATAATTTCACACCGGAAAGGATCAGAGGCCGGACGATCGTTTACAGCACCACCAACGGCACACAGGCCATCCAGATGGCAGGCCGCAGCCGGCAGGTGCTGGTGGGCGGGTTCCTGAACATTTCCGCCCTGGCCCGCTACCTGCTGCAACAGAAAAGAAACGTGCTGATCCTCTGTGCCGCCTGGAAGAACAAGTTCTCCCTCGAGGATTCCGTCTTTGCCGGGGCGCTCACCGACCGTCTGCTGGAAAGCGGAGCTTTCGACACCATCTGCGACTCGGCCCATGCGGCCCGTGACCTGTGGCTCCTGGCAGAAAGCGACCTGGTGAAATACATCGACAAAGCGGCCAACCGCTCACGCCTCCGCCGCCTCGGACTGGACAGCGCGATCGAATATTGTCATACCCAGGATGTTACGGATGTGATCCCCGTCCTCGAAGGAAATACGCTCGTGAGGCTGGATAAATCGTGAAAGAGTTATCAAATTCTTGCTTTTTTGTATGGAATATTCCGCTTTTTGATGCAATTTTGTGGTGGAATCGAGAACATACCAAAGCACTGAAAAATGAAAAAACACAATTTCTACGCAGGGCCGGCTATTTTGCCGGAGTACACTGTTGACAAGGTGATCGAGGCCTGCCGTGATTTCGAGGGCATGGGCCTGGGGATTATGGAGATCTCGCACCGCAGCAAGGAGTTCACGGCGGTGATGGAGCAGGCTCAGCAGCTGTTCAAGGAGCTGCTGGATATTCCGGAAGGGTATCACGTACTTTTCGTGGGAGGTGGTGCCAGCACCCAGTTCACGGTGGTGCCGATGAACCTCCTGCAGAAAAAAGCTGCCTATCTCAATACCGGTTCGTGGGCCAGCAAGGCTATCAAGGAAGCCCGTCTCTACGGCGAGGTGGAGGTGGTCGCATCTTCCGAGGACAGGAACTTTTCGTACATTCCCAAAGATTATGAGATCCCGGCCGATGCCGACTACTTTCATATCACCACCAACAACACCATCTACGGCACCGAGTTGCACAGTGACCCCGACTCTCCCGTGCCGGTCGTGGCCGACATGTCGTCGGACATCCTCAGCCGTCCCGTGGATGTCGCCAAGTATGCCCTGATCTATGGCGGAGCACAGAAGAACCTGGCCCCTGCCGGGGTGACCTTTGTCATCGTGCGTGAGGATGTGCTGGGCAAGGTGGACAGGAAGATCCCGACCATCTTCGATTACCGCACCCACATCGACAAAGGGTCGATGTTCAATACGCCTCCGGTGCTGCCCGTTTATGCTGCCCTGCAGACCCTTATCTGGATACGTGACAACGGAGGCGTGGAGGCGATGCAGAAACGCAACCACGAGAAAGCAGCCCTCCTCTATGAAGAGATCGAACGCAACAGGCTTTTCCGTCCTACCATCACCGATGAGCAGGATCGTTCGGTGATGAACGTCTGCTGGGTGATGAACGAGGAGTATGCCGAGCATGAGAAGCCTTTCCTCGAGTTTGCCACCGAGCGGGGAATGATCGGTATCAAGGGACACCGTTCGGTGGGTGGCTTCCGTGCCTCGCTCTACAATGCCCTGCCGCTGGAGAGCGTGAAAGCCCTCATCGCAGTCATGCAGGAGTACGAGAAAAAGATTTGATCATTCTTAAAAAACTGTCGCCATGAAAGCGCTGATCGCAACCCAGAAACCCTTTGCCGCCGAGGCGGTGGAACAGATACGCAGCATCTTTGACGAGGCCGGCTATGAGACCGTGGTGCTGGAGAAGTATGCCTCCAAGGATGAGCTGCTGGCTGCCGTGAAGGATGTGGATGCCCTGATCGTCCGCAGTGACAAGGTGGATGAGGAGGTGCTGGGGGCTGCTCCTTCGCTGAAGATCGTCGTGCGGGCCGGTGCCGGCTACGACAACATCGACCTGGAGGCTGCCACGGCCCGCGGCGTGGTGGTGATGAACACCCCCGGACAGAACGCCAACGCCGTGGCCGAGCTGGCCCTCGGCATGATGGTATACATGGCCCGTAACCTTTTCAACGGCAAGCCCGGTACCGAGCTCAAGGGCAAGACCCTCGGCATCCATGCATACGGCCATGTGGGACGTGAGGTGGCCCGCATCGCCCGGGGCTTCGGCATGGAGACACTCGCTTACGATCCTTTCGTGAGCAAGACCGATATCATCAACGATGGCACCAAGCCGGTCGATACGGCCGAAGAGATGTACGAGCGCTCACAGTACGTATCGCTCCATATCCCCGCCAACGATCAGACACGCAACTCCATCAACTACAACCTGCTGAGCAGGATGCCGAAAGGAGCCACGCTGGTCAACACCGCCCGTAAGGAGATCGTCGACGAAACATCGCTGTTGCGTATGTTCCGCGAACGGGAAGATTTCCGGTACGTTTCCGACATCGCTCCCGACTGTGCGGAAGAGATCGCACGGGACTATCCCGGCAGGTTCTTCTTCACGCCCAAGAAGATGGGGGCACAGACGGCCGAGGCCAACATCAATGCCGGCGTGGCTGCCGCACGTCAGATCGTCAAGTTCTTCCAGAAAGGGGATACCACCTTCCAGGTGAACAAGTGACCGGACCGACACGAGAATGAACCAATAAAAATTACCTCCATGGCAGTGATGAGACCGTTCCGGGGGATCCGTCCTCCGGCCGAACTGGCACCGAAAGTGGCCTCGCGGCCTTACGATGTGCTCAACTCCGAAGAAGCCCGCAGGGAGGCCGAAGGGAACCCTTATTCCCTCTATCACATCATCAAGGCGGAGATCGATCTGCCCCCCGGCGTGGATGTCCACAGTGAGCAGGTGTATGAGAAAGCGAGGGAGAACTACCGCATGTTCCTCGAAAAAGGATGGCTGCGTCAGGATGAAAAAGAACATCTTTACATCTATGCCCAGACCTGGCGTGGCAGGACCCAGTACGGTCTGGTGGGCTGCGCTTCGGTGGACGATTATCTCAACGGCGTCATCCGCAAGCATGAGCTGACACGTCCCGACAAGGAGGAGGACAGGATGAAGCATGTCCTGGTGAACAATGCCAACATAGAGCCGGTCTTTTTCACCTACCGGGCTGTTTCCGAGATCGATGAGATCGTGGCCGATGTTGTGGAGAGTCAGGCACCGGAGTATGATTTTACGGCTGACGACGGCGTGCGTCATCAGTTCTGGGTCATCGATGATGAGGAGACGATCAGGCGTCTGACGGCTCTTTTTGCCGCCATTCCCTATACTTATGTGGCCGACGGCCATCACCGCACGGCAGCGGCGGCACGGGTGGGTGTCGAGAAACGCAAGAACAATCCCCACCATACGGGGGAGGAGGAGTACAATTTTTTCCTTGCCGTCCTGTTCCCGCATGATCAGCTTACCATTATCGATTACAACCGGGTGGTAAAAGATCTCAACGGGATGGATGCGGCCACTTTCCTCGAAAAGCTGGAAAAGGCTTTCGAGGTGGAGAAGAAGGGGCCTGAGCCTTACCGTCCGGCCCGGCCGCACGAGTTCTCCATGTACCTCGAAGGATCCTGGTACCGGCTGGTGGCGCGTCCCGGCACGTTCGACGATGAGGATCCCATCGGGCAGCTGGATGTGACGATCCTGTCCGATCAGGTACTGGGTCCGCTGCTCGATATCCGGGATCTGCGCAGGTCGGACCGTATCGATTTCGTGGGGGGCATACGGGGGCTGGAGGAGCTGTCACGGAGGGTGGACTCGGGTGAGATGAAAGTGGCCTTCGCACTCTATCCCGTTTCGCTTGAGCAGCTGATGCGCATCGCCGACACGGGCAACATCATGCCGCCCAAGACCACCTGGTTCGAGCCTAAACTGCGTTCCGGTCTTGTCATACACAGCCTCGACTGAACGATGATCGCAGAGAACCTGAAACGGATCAGGGAAGAGCTGCCTCCCCATGTGCGGCTGGTGGCCGTGAGCAAGACCAAACCGGCCACGGATGTGATGGAAGCTTACCGTGCCGGCCAGCGGGATTTTGGGGAGAACAAGGTACAGGAGATGGTGGCCAAAAGGGAAGAACTGCCCTCCGACATCCGCTGGCACATGATCGGCCATCTGCAGACCAACAAGGTGAAGTACATCGCGCCCTTCGTGCATCTGATCCACAGCGTCGACAGCTTCAAACTGCTGCGGACCATCGACAAGGAGGGGAGGAAGAACGACCGCGTGCTGGATGTGCTCCTGGAGGTGCATATTGCACGGGAACCGTCGAAATACGGCTTTACACGTGAAGATCTTCTTGCCATGCTGCGGGAAGGGGCGTGGCGTCAGCTTGACCATGTGCGTATATGCGGAGTGATGGGCATGGCCACCTTCACTGACGATACCGACCAGGTGAGGGAAGAATTCCGTACCCTGCGCCATTGCTTCGAAGAGCTGCGGGAAGAGTTCTTCGCCGGGGCCGGTCATTTCCGTGAGATCTCCATGGGCATGTCGGGTGATTACCGGATTGCTGTGGAGGAAGGTTCGACGATCGTGAGGATCGGCACTTTGATTTTCGGAGAAAGGAATTATCTTTAACTCCGGAACCAATCTCTGATGATCATGGCCGATCTGCGAGTCAACTACCTGGGGCTGGAGCTGGCGAGTCCGCTGGTGCCCAGCAGCTCGGGCCTGACGGCTTCGCCCGAGCGTATTCGCGAAATGGAGAAAGCCGGCGCCGGTGCCGTGGTGCTCAAGTCGCTCTTCGAAGAACAGATCCTCTACGACAGCGACCGTTATCTGGAAAGCCACTCCTCGCCGGAGGCTGAAGATTACCTGCGGGGGTATATCCGTGAACATGCCGTCGACGAGTACCTCCGCCTCATCGAGGAGACGAAAAGGAAGGTCTCCATTCCCGTGATCGCAAGTATCAACTGTGTCTCGGCCGAGGAGTGGATCGATTTTGCCGGACGTATTGAGGAGGCCGGAGCGGATGCACTGGAAGTGAACGTATATTTTTTGCCTCTGTCCGACGACCTGGAGTCGGCCGAATATGAGCACACATACTGTGAGCTGGCGGAACGCCTGAAAGAGAAGCTCACCATTCCCGTGGCCTTCAAGCTGGGCAGACAGTTCACCAACCTGACCCGTCTGGTGGCCCGCCTGGCACACAGGAAAGTGGAGGGGGTGGTGCTGTTCAACCGTTTTTATGAGCCGGACATCGACATTGAAAAGATGGAACTGACGGCCGCCCCGGTTTTCAGTCGTCCCGAAGAGCTGCGTCAGACCCTGCGTTGGATCGGTCTGCTGGCAGATCGTTTCCCGGGTCTCAGCCTGGCCGCCTCCACAGGCGTGCATGATGCGACCGCCGCCATCAAGCTGCTTCTCGCCGGTGCCGATGTGGTGCAGCTTTGTTCGGTCCTGTACGAGAAAGGGATCCCGGTGATCGAAGAGATCCTAAAGGATATCGCAGAATGGATGGAAGGCAAAGGATTCGGCAGCATCAGTGAATTCCGCGGCAGACTGAGCTATGCACGCTTGAAAGATCCGGTGATGTACGAACGCTCGCAATTCATGAAATATTTTTCCGATCACGTCTGATCCTGCAGATCGCGCAGATGTTCATCCAGGAGGGTTTCCAGTGCCTGTTGAAGAGCATATCTGGGATCATCCGCGGATACTTGCTGTTCCTTCAGGGTTTTCAGGCCTTTTTTCAGGACGGAGGGGTCGCTCAAATGAGGCAATGAACCCTCGATCACGGAAAAGGCCTCCAGGGCTGTGGCATAATCCGCGTCCAGGAAAATCGCGAGCAAGGTGTCCGTATGCCGGGAAAAGTCCAGACCCGACTGCCAGCAGGCTGTGAGGAGCTCCCGTTTTCTGTCCGGGTCCTCCACCTTCTCCAGAGCCATGATCAGCTGATCGACGGACTGTTGGTCTTTCAGGTCCCGTAAAAGGGCCAGTACAGCACTGGCTACCCCTGCATGGGGGGTGGTCGTGTACAGGCGCACCAGCGCCTCTATCAGGGTGTGATCACCATGCTCACGGATCTCCCGGATCACACCGAGGACCTCTCCTTCACCGGCTGAAAAAAGACGACTTGCCAGTCTCTTTGCCTCTCGCTTCTTCTTCTCTTCCTTCATGGATCCCGGTTGTTGTGCAAAGGTACGCTTTTTTGGAGTTCAGGAAACTTATCATAAAAACGAACGTAAAAAACTAAAAAAGAAAACGTTTTTTCTGTAACCGAAGAGAAAAGGACCGGGCTTTCCTGAACTACGGGAGAGAGCGGAGAAAGAAATGTGTTGTAAAAAAATTGTTTGGATTTAAAAAAAAGTATTATTTTTACTTTGGTATTGTTTCATTGTCAATGTTGTAAATTCCAGATTTATGAAATTACAGATGGTTAAGAGAAGTTCATTCCCAATCTTTTTCCTGGCCGTGATCACCCTTCTGATGTTCAGCTGCAAGGGGGGTGAGAAGAAGCAGGAGGCTGAGGCGGAGTCGGTGGAGGTGGATGTTGCTCAGATGGACGAGGACCTGTTCAAAAGTGTCAACGAGGCGAAAGAGGTCTTCTATTCGCTGCCTTCCCCACTGGAGACCGCCATGCTGGTCAAGTCGGCCGGAGCCGGTTACGATGAGGAACTGTTGAACCCTGTTGACAATGCCACCAAGTATTCCACCAACAAAAGCATGGCATTGAACCTGGGTATTTATACCTGCGATCTTAGTTTTGCCAGTCTGTACGATCAGACACAGGCCTCCATCGATTACATGAATGCGGCCAAGAAGATGGCCGACGGGTTGGGCATCCTGGATGCCATCAGCCAGGAGAGCATCGACCGGCTGGAGGAGAACATCAACAACCGGGATGTCATCATGGACATCATTTCCGAGACTTTCATGAACTCAAGCTCATACCTGGAGGAAAACGACCGTACGGCCATTGCTGCCATCGTCCTGGTAGGCGGATGGATCGAAGGACTGTACCTGGCCACCCAACTGGTGCCCGATACAGCCAACCTCGAAACCAACAAACTGGTACAACGGATCGTCGATCAGAAACTCTCCCTTAACATCATTCTCCGCCTGCTTGCTAACAACAAGGATAATCCCGATGTACAGGCCGTAATGAAAGATGTCGAGGCACTGAAGGCCATCTACGACAAGATCTCGATGACGGCCAGCGAAAAGGTCACCACGTCCACCGACCAGAATGATGTGACCACCATCGAGTCGTCCTCTTCTTACAAGATCACTCCCGAAGTGTTCAAAGAGCTGAAAGAGAAAGTCAAGGAAATCAGAAATAATTATATTTCATAAAACTTATTCCTATGAAAAGAGTTCTTACCCTGTTCTTATTCATATCGGCATTCTTTGTATTCGGTACGCAAAACAGTCAGGCTCAGTGCAAGGGGTTTGCGAAGAATGTCTGCAAGCTGGAGCTGGTCCCTTACACGCATGACGGGAATTACCATGCGGCCGTGCTGACAGAAGGGGAAGAAGCTGAGCTGTACAAGACCTTCTATTCTGATCAGGAGTACCGGATCGCCGTATGTGGGTCGGACAACCTGCCCGAGATCGAGTTCTCGGTCGTCGATGCTGCCCAGAATGTCCTGTATACCAACAAGGATCACGATTTCAAGAAGACGTGGGACTTCAAGCTGCAGGCAAGCCAGCAGCTGAAGATCGTCGTGAAAGTCCCCACGCGAGGGGATAAGTCGAAAGAGCCGGAAAGCGGATGTGTGGCGATCATGTTCGGATTCCGGGTGAAGTAGGGAACAAGGGAAAAAGATATGAACCACCGTGAAAGCCTGTCGATCGACGGGCTTTTTTTTTACACTTTGGGCAACTTGTCACGGATGAAAGGGGCGGTGAACGACTTACTGCAGCGGGCCAGCTCTTCGGGTGTCCCCTCGAAGACGATCCTCCCTCCACCTTCCCCTCCTTCAGGCCCCAGATCGATGATCCAGTCGGCAGCTTTGATCACCTCCGGGTTATGTTCCACCAGGATGATCGTGTTGCCTTTCTCGATCAGTGCGTTGAAAGCGTCCAGCAGCTTGCGTATGTCATGGAAGTGCAGGCCGGTGGTAGGCTCGTCGAAGATGAAAAGCGTATGGTAGCGTTCGTTCTCTTTTTTCAGGAAGGAGGCCAGCTTGACCCGCTGGCTCTCACCCCCGCTGAGGGTGCTGGAGGGCTGCCCGAGATGGATGTATCCCAACCCCACGTCAGCGAGAGGTTGCAGTTTTTCCACGATCCTGCGTTCCAGAGTCCCTTCGCTCTCGCCGAAGAAAGCCAAAGCCTCCTCCACGCTCATCTCCAGGATGTCATGGACCGATTTGCCGCGGTAGGTGACCTCCAGGATCTCTTTCTTGAAGCGTTTGCCCTGGCAGCTTTCACAGACAAGCTCCACGTCGGCCATGAACTGCATCTCCACACGGATGACCCCTTCACCCTGACATTCCTCACACCGTCCTCCTTCGACGTTGAAAGAGAAGTGTGCGGGGGTGAAATGGTTGATGCGGGCTGCCGGCTGTTCGGCGAAGAGCTTGCGTATGTCGTCCCAGGCTTTGATGTAGGTCACCGGGTTGGAGCGTGAGGAGCGGCCGATGGGGTTCTGGTCGACGAACTCCACCCTCTCGATCAGGGACAGATCGCCTTCCAGACCCAGATGACTGCCCGGTTTCTGGCCGTTCTTTTGCAGTTTTCTGGCCAGGGCGGGGTAGAGGATCTCCCCCACGAGGGTCGACTTGCCTGAACCGCTCACCCCTGTGACCACCGTCATCACCATGAGCGGGAAGCGGACGTCGATGTTCTTCAGGTTGTGCTGCGATGCGCCTTTGACCACGATCGAGCTGTTCCATTTCCTCCTCACGGCGGGCACAGGGATCTGTTCCTCCCCGTCAAGGTAGCGACGGGTGAGGCTCCGGCCGGCCCTGTGCAGTCCTTCGGGGGGGCCGGCATAGACCACCTCACCCCCCTGTTTCCCTGCCAGCGGCCCCATGTCGATGATGTGGTCGGCAGCCCGGATGAACGACTCATCGTGCTCCACGACCACCACGGTGTTGCCCATATCGCGCAGCCGTTCCAGTACACCGATCAGGCGGTGGGTGTCGCGCGGATGAAGCCCTATGCTGGGCTCATCGAGGATATACAGCGAGCCGACCAGACTGCTGCCCAGCGAGGTGGCCAGGTTAATGCGCTGCGACTCCCCTCCCGAAAGCGTAGAGGAAAGACGGTTGAGCGTCAGATAACCCAGCCCCACCTCCAGCATATAGTCCAACCGACTGCGTATCTCTTCCAGGATGCGGCCGGCAACCTCCTCCTCATGCCGCGTGAGACGCAGTCCGTCGAAAAAATCTTTCAGCTCCGTCAAAGGCAGGTCGACCAGCTCCGGGAGGGAACGTCCGCCGACCTTCACATAGGAGGCTTCCTTCCTCAGCCTTGTGCCTTGACATACGGGACAGGTCGTCTTGCCCCGGTAACGGGCCAGCATCACACGGTACTGGATCTTATATTTTTTCTCTTCCAGATAACGGAAGAACTGGTTGAGACCTTCGAAGTATTCGTTGCCCGTCCACAGGAGCCTTTTCTGTTCCCCGGTGAGCTGATAGTAGGGCCGGTGGATGGGGAAGTCGAACTTGTGGGCTACCCGGATGAGGGCATCTTTCCATTTCCTGAGCTTTTCCCCGCGCCAGCAGGCGATGGCGTCGTCGTATACCGACAGGCTTTTGTCGGGGATGACCAGGTCTTCGTCGATGCCGATGATCCTGCCGTAGCCCTCACATTCCGGACATGCCCCGAGAGGGCTGTTGAAGCTGAACATGGCCACGGAAGGCTCCTCGAAAAGGATGCCGTCGGCTTCGAAACGGGAAGAGAACTCGAGTGTCTGCATCTCCTGTTCATCGAAGACCAGTACCCGGCAGCGTCCTTCGCTCACACGGAAGGCGGTCTCGGCCGAGTCGGTGATGCGGCTGAGGCTTTCACTCTCTTCTCGTGGCACCACCCTGTCAATGAGCACAGGCAGTTCCCTGCCGTCCGGCAGGGGAATCTTCCCCTCGAGGATGTCGGTGATGCGGAGGCTTTCACTCCCGTACATCAGGCGTGTGAAGCCTTCCTGGAGAAAAAAACGCAACTGATCCTCCGTGCGTGCCGGCTCCTGGCAACGGTAGGGTGCCACCAGGGCCACCCGCCTGCCCTCCGCCGTGCGGATGAGATGATCGGCTACATCCTGGGGGGTGTCCTTTTTCACCTCCCTCCCGCTTACCGGCGAGAAAGTGCGGCCGATACGGGCATACAACAGCTTGAGATAATCATAGATCTCCGTACTGGTGCCTACGGTGGATCGCGGATTGGAGGTGTTCACCTTCTGTTCTATGGCGATGGCGGGAGGAATGTCGGCGATGAGGTCGGCTTCGGGCTTCTGCATGCGCCCCAGGAACTGACGGGCATAGGCACTCAGGCTCTCCACAT
>Ga0256914_1000956_pt1 | contig 27610 bp, 27 predicted proteins | sample HulkmetaG_FD_191571 | JGI IMG/M metagenome (GOLD analysis project Ga0256914, IMG submission 191571) | Hydrothermal chimney microbial communities from Main Endeavour vent field at the Juan de Fuca Ridge, Pacific Ocean - Hulk | ecosystem: Environmental > Aquatic > Marine > Hydrothermal vents ... | reverse complement strand
AGCGGATCAGACCAATCTTCTTGCCCTTAATGCAGCTATTGAAGCGGCTAGGGCTGGTGAGGCAGGAAGGGGATTTGCAGTGGTGGCTGATGAAGTGAGAAAGTTAGCTGAAAAGACTATGAACGCCACTAAACAGGTGTCTGAAAGCATTTCTATTATCCAGCGCTCCACTAAGGAAAGTAATGAGAGTGTAAAGATGGCATTGGAATCTGTAGAAGAAGCGGCGACCCAGGCAGGGATGTCTGGAGAGGTACTACAGGCCATTGTTTCCTTGGCAGATGATAGTGCCCTGCAGGTTAGAAATATAGCCACTGCTTCAGAAGAACAATCTGCGGCCAGTGAGGAGATAAGCCGCTCTTTGGATGAGGTCAGTTCCCTTTCCGAGGAAACCGTGGAGGCAATGGAACAATCTACCTCCTCTATTCGGGAACTTACCAGTGAGGCTGAACATCTCAAAGAGATGATTGAGGAATTGCGTACCTCTTAGGAGATCTTCAAGGGCGGTGTATCCACCTACACCGCCCTGAGTACCTCCTTTAGGTCCTCTAGTCTAAAAGGTTTTACCAATCTTCCCTTAAATCCATACCTTTTAAATTGGGCCAGCACAGGATCAGTGGAATAGCCGCTGGTAACAATGATTTTGGCAGTGGGGTCCATCTGCAGTAGCCTTTCTCCTGCCTGCCGACCGCCCATCCCTCCTGGAATGGTTAGATCCATTATCACTATATCAAAGGGGGTACCTCTTTGTTTCTCCTTCATGTACTTTTCTATGGCCTCTTCTCCGTCCCTGGCGGTCTCCACTCTACACCCCAATTCCCTTAGAAGCTCTGAGGCCACTTCCCGTATCATCTCCTCATCATCCATTAGAAGGACATAACAACTGTCATGTGTTTCCCCCTTCTCCCTTTGAAGGTCCTTTCTCTTTGTATCTCCCTGGGAGGGACGGGGATCTGCAGGTAAGAGGATATAAAATGTACTCCCTTTCCCTTCCTCTGATTCCACCCAGATCCTTCCGTGGTGTTTCTTTATAATGCTATATACTATAGAGAGGCCCAACCCACTTCCCATTTTTTTAGTGGAAAAATAAGGGTCAAAGATCTTGTCCAGGTATTCTTCAGGAATGCCACATCCCTCATCCCTTATGGATATCTTTACAAGGGGCTTACCAGATCCTCCCTCCATTTCTTCCTCTATATTAACGGCCTCAATATAGAGGTTACCCCCTACCTGCATGGCCTCCTTGGCATTTATTACCAGGTTTGCAATTACCTGAGACAATTGATTTTTGTCCCCTTTTATCTTCCAGAGGTCCTCACTAAGATGGAAATGGGCCTTTATGCTGCTACCACTGAGATGAAATCTAACAGTATCCTCTATAAGGTCTTTTATGTCCACCGAGTCCAATATGGGATCCCCTCCCCGGGCAAAGGTGAGAAGTTGATTGGCCAGATTTTTGGCCTTTTCCAGGGCAAAAAAGGCGGTTTTAAGATGGGGATATGCCCGATGCCGTGGGGATATCTTCAATCTGGCCAGTTCTAGATTTCCAAAGAGTCCCACCAGGATGTTGTTAAAATCATGGGCAATGCCTCCGGCGAGTATCCCGATAGATTCCAGCTTCTTCATCTTTAATTGTTCTTCCTCTATGCGATGTTTCTCTGTCTCATCGCGGAATACAAATACAACTCCCCTAAGCTTCCCCTTTTCGTCTTTTATAAGAGAGCCGTTACATGATATGTAATAATACCTGCCCTCTCTTGATGTGAGTATAAGATAATCTGAGATATAACGTAGTTCCCCTTCCCTGAGGACCTTCTGAACCATCTCTTCCATAATAGGGCCTTTTCCCTCTGGTTCCTCTACCTTGAGGACCTGGCATATCTTTTTCCCCTTTGCCTCCTTTATGTCCCACCCTGTAAGTTCCTCTGCTGTGGAGTTCATCTGCGTTATATTCCCATCCATATCAGTAGCTATTACCCCTTCCTTTATAGACCTGAGCATGATACGGAGATATTCTTCTCTTTCCAGAAGTGCATCCTGTATCTCCTTTTGAAAAGTAATATCTGTGTAATGTTCTACTCTTCCCCCACGATATAAACCTGTGTATATGGGCCTGCTCCAGTGTTGTAACCATCTCTCTTTTCTAACATTGTCACCTAATACATGACATTCAAATTGTTCAATATAGGTATTATTTTTATAGCTGGACAGGACCTTTTCTGAAAATTCTTCAGGATGTTCAAATAGATATTTTATATGCTCTTGTATCAATTCCCTTTTGTCCATCCATAGGATTTCATCTCTTTTCAAAGAAAAAAACTCTTCTATTGCTTTATTAATCCATACTATTTTAAAATTTGAATCCAATATAAAAACCCCTACATTTGAACTATCCAGTACATCATATAAGAGAGAGCGTAATCGCTGCTCATTTCGCTGAAGGGATCTAGTTTTCTTCTCCAGTGCCTTTTGAGCTTTTATTTTTTGCAACAGAATGTTATTAGAATTTTTAGCAAGATCTCTAAATTCAGTATATCTTAAAATAGATGGCTCTATAGGTTTGTTATATATTACAGTATCATGAAAAAGATGAAGTAATTTTTTTATCTCTTTATTAAAATGACGTGTGACTCGTCTAAATGCATAGAAAAATAGAATAAGTAAGGCTACAGTAGTTATTATGGAGTAAAAAGTAACAGATTTAAGAGAAGAAAGAAATTGATTTCGGACAATATTTATCTTTTTTTGTATCTCATCCACATATACACCACAGCATAATATCCATCCCCAGTCTTTTATCTCTCCCACAAAGGTTATCTTTGGAGAGACCTTACCTGTATCTGGATTCAACCAGCAGTAGTGTATAAAACCCCACCCTCTGGTTTCTATCACCTTTTTTGCTTCCTGTATTATTTTTACTCCATGTATATCTGTTGCATTCCACATGTTTTTTCCTATGAGAGAGGGTTGAGCACCATGCATAAGTACGGTTCCATTAAAGGATACTACAAATATATACGAATTAGGTATGTTAAAACGTATTTTTCCCAGTGCCTTTAATAGATTTGCTTTGAGTTGTTGTTCCTCTTTTTCTGGGTTCAGAATATAACCAATTATCCATCCCAGAGATGGAAGTAATTTTACATAAATAAGGCGTTTTCTGTGACTTTTCTCCTTTATTTGAATAAAATCGTCTCTTTTATCTTTCATCATATCTGATAATATCTTTTCTTTCAGTTTCCTGTCCTGACCGTTTAGTATATTCTTCCCATCCAGTGTAATTATAATATATTTTCCTTCTGTTTCTCCATAAGATATAAGTATATTTTTTGTTATCTTTATTAATTTACTCTTGTTTTTTACCTCTTTTGATAAATTCTCTATTATGTTATATGCATTTATAGCTTTTTCTCTACATTTAGTAACTAAACGTCTTTGTAGAGACATTCTGTTATAGTTTATAAAGTCAATTATGTGATTAATTCTTGACTTTATGATTTGTTTCTTTTCTACAATGAGATCTTTTTCAAATTTATTCATACTATTATTAAAAGAATGATAGTGTATTATAATATTGAGAATCACAATTAAGATACTTGGGGCGAGAATGGAAAATATTCCCCAGAATCTAACGGATCGGATAAAACTCTTTGCAGAACCCATTAGTTATATAGTCCTCCTATTTTTGGAAAAGGGATAGTTGGTACTGTTTATCTTGGATAGGAGAGCGAGCCATGGAGATGGTTTTCTTTTAGATACCTGGAAGATATGTTCATGCCCGCTACCCCTGCCACAAAAGGGATTACCTCAGGGATAGAAATTCTTCCGTTAAATTCTCCAAGGTGAGGGCCTGTAGTCAGGGGGATATCCCTTTCCCCTTTACTGATATTGGTTATCTCTTCTTCTCCATATCCGTGTGAGAGGAGAAATTCCTTAAACTCCTTCTCACTCATCTGCTCCTGGTCTTGAGTCCTCAAGAATTCCTGCATGTGACGATCCACTCCCATTTCTTCTATGAGTTTCTGGACAAACTGGGTGATGTGGTCAAAATTTATATCCCTTACCTCTTCCCCCACAAATCCATGGAAGTATTTCTTTATTATCCTTATCACTCCTTCTTTCATCTTTTGGTGGGAGAAGAGGTGTCTCACATCGCAGGGGGAGCCGTCTTTCTCATAGCCCATTTTGGTAGGGTCTTTCATTCTGAAATAGCTTCCCAGGATAAGTATCATGCTCAGGATATGGTTTCCCAGGTGTCTAAAGAGGTCCCTCTGGTTACCCTGATAAAACTCTAGATGTTCCAGGTCCCGGATACCTGATTTGCCTATGTTGGGGTACATACAGGAAGAGAGCCATCTATCCAATCTTCCTCCTCGCTCCCATAGATATATGCCTCTATCATTCCTCCTCTCTGCCTGGATCCTGTTGTGGAAGAGGGGAATAGGGGAGGTATGGATAATGCCTTTCCCTGCGAGTAATCCCAACAGATATGAGCCCCTTCCAATTATCTTAAGAAATTCCTCCCACTGGGGGAGGGTGTTATTCAGTCCATTTCCATTTGGATAGATAAAGTAATCCCTATCTACCACAAAGCATATAAAGGGCATGATACCCTCAGGGGAGGAGAAGACAAAGTGTCCCTTTATCTCCACTGGCATGGGGGGTCTAAGAGAGGGGAGACCCATATCCCTGAGATGGTGCATCCATATTACTTCTCTTTTGAGGAACTCAACATCTTGTGGATTTTTGGCCACCTTAAACACCACCACCTTCTCTTTGCATACATATACACAGGAGCGTCCCATCCAGCGACAAGAGAGGTGTTTTCTCTCCTCTCTTCCCAATACCCTTTTGAGGAGAAGACCTCTTTCTGGGAGAGGGTATGGCCTCCCTTTTATCTCCTCTGCAGGATAGGCCCTGGAATAGGTATTTATGTTACAGGGAAACATCCCAAGGGCCATGGAGCAGGGTAGAGATCGGGTATTTAATAGTCCCCTTGAAAAAGACTTGAGTATGTTATAGGCCCTTTCCCTGATGCCATCTCTTCCCTTTATAGCGATATTGGCAAGGACCTCTGCACACTCCCTGAAGAGAAATATTGACAACCTTTCTCTATCGTGGCGTCTATCCCTTAGAATCTTTTCCAGCAGTTCAACAAGATGGGAGTCTATACGGGCGGGGACCTTATCTACGATCTGGCGAATATCTTTGACTGTTAAAAAATGGGAGATATAACTCTCTCCCCTATGTCTCAGTATCCATCTAACCTCTTCCCACTGACTCATAATCTTATTGGAATGGAATCTCCCGAAGCTCCATATATAAATGGAATAGTAGTTTCTGGCAAGTCAATTTTTTTTATTTTATCTAGGATATGACATTTTCCAAAGGTGTGCATGGGCACAAAATACCTGGGCCTGACCCTGGAGAGAAAGATGTCCCCTCCTGCCAGGTTTTCCAGACGCGGGTCCCAGTTGGTAAAGGCAATATCAATCCCTTTGCTCCTAAGCTCCTCCATTATATCCTCAAAATATGCCCTTATCATAGCGGCCGCCTGCGCAGGGGTATCTGGCCAGATCCAGAGAGCCAGGTCTCCCCCATAATATATGTTTTTCCCCTCTATACTCAATAGATATGCCACTCCCTGATCATTGCTTTCAAAGGTGGAGATGGAGATCCCACCCAGGGAGTATTCTTCCTCTGGCTCCACAATAAGAGAGGAGGAGGGCAGGGCATTGGGATATTCCCGTGCCACATCAAAGGAGGCCACCACCTGAGAGGTTCTAGCTGATTGTAAGAGTTCTCTGACCTCTGGGTTGAAGTGGTCTTCGTGGCCATGTGAAAAGAATGCTATGACCTCCCTTCCCCTTATGTGTCTTTCTATGAGCTCTAATTGAAGGGGAGTGAGATGAGATCTGGCAGGTATGTCAAAGACCAATTTCCTCTCCTCTATCTCCAGGATAAAACAGCTGTGGTGTATATAGACAACAGAGCCCTTCATGGGTTCTCCTCCCTGAGATGTTATCTTTTGAACCTCATCTCCACCTCTCCCCCAATATATCTCACCTTGGAGGGGGGAATGAAAAAACGACTGCTCAATGAGGGGGCATTTTTGTATATGAATCTAAAGTATTTGAGAAAGGGCTTTTTCCAACCCTTTTCCACCACCACTGGTTCCCACACTCCAAATATAAATCTATAGGGAGAGGTCAAAACCCCAAGTTCCTCAAGGATATTAGGAACATTTAAAAGTAGTCTCATATAACCCTTTTCTATAATGACCCTCCATAACACCCCTTTCCCATTGGAGAATGTGGTTACCTTTTCCTTACGATAATTGATGCCCCAGGGTATGTCCATGTTTTTTATAGTAACCAGGACCACATTTTCTCTGAGGACCCCCATGGTGGCCTGATCTATGAGGCTTGATGGGATAATGCGCTCATTTCCACTCATGTGGACATCGCAGCCTTCCAAGATAGTAGGATGGATGGTGTGGAGTCTCTTAACAAAGGTCTCTTTTTCTTCTTTGGGTATGTTTTCATAAATAAGAAGGGACCCCTTTTCCCACGTTATCATGGTGCATATCAAGAAGATACTTATTATCATGGGGAACCACCCACCAGTGGGGATCTTTCCCAGGTTGGAGGAAAAGAAGGCAGTGTCAAACATCAAGAAAACAAGGAGGATAGGTAATATGGGGAGAAATTTTTTTATGTGGGGATAGCTCCTTAGAAAAAATATAATGCCCATCATTAATGTGGTTCCAATAAATGCCCCTGTGACCGCCAGCCCATAGGCATCCCCCAGGGCAGCAGAACTTCTAAAGATAAATACCGTGGCAAGACAGGCTATAAACATTCCCCTGTTTACTGCAGGGATATATATCTGACCAATGGTACGGGGAGAGGTGTTTATTATGTGTACCCTGGGAAACATCCTCAGTTCCATTGCCTGTTTATATGTGGAAAATCCTCCAGTTATCATTGCCTGACTGGCTATGATGGCCGCAAGGGTGGCAATAAATAGGAGATAGATATAGACAATATGAGAATATGAAGTGGCCAGTCCGTAGAAGGGGTTTTTTGCATTCTTGTGAAGTAGAAGATATGCCCCCTGTCCAAAATAGTTTAAGAGGAGACACATACCTCCAAAAAACCATGCCATCCTTATCCCAAATTTACTATAATGGGCCTCATCAGCATATAGGGCCTCTCCTCCAGTTATGCAAAGCACCACATATCCCAGGATGGGAAATATTATGCTCAAGGGGTGATGAATGAGAAATGAGATGGCATAGAAAGGGCTTATGGATTTTATTAACCACAGGCAATGTCTGAAACTCAGGATTCCAAGGGTAGCAATGGTTATAAACCATATTATTATAATGGGAGAGAAAAACCTTGCCACTTTTTCTGTGCCGTGTTTCTGTACCATAAAAAGTCCTGTTAAGATGAGTACCGCCAGGGGAAGTATATAGGGAGATAGCGATGGATACTGGACATCTACTCCCTCTACTGCGGCCAGCACAGAGATAGAGGGGGTTATTACCCCGTCACTTAACAGAAGGGCGCCACAGAGCATGGAGAGGAAGGCCGCTACTGTAAGGAGGGTCTGGATCTTTTTGTCCCTCTTCTGGGCCAGGAGTTCCTTGCCCTTCTGTCTTATAAGGCTGAGGAGGGCAAAGGTTCCCCCTTCACCATTATTGTCTAATTCCAGGGCCATCCAGGCATATTTCATGGAAAGAAAGACAAATGACCAGAATATGAGGGACAATACCCCCATTACATTAAAGGTAGTGATGGGAAGGGACTTAAAGGTAAGGGACATCACATAGAGAGGAGAGGTGCCAATATCTCCCAATACCCCTCCAATGGCGAGATAGGCAAATATCATATCCTTTAGCCAGGGGAGATTAGACTCAGCATGGTTCCTGGACAACTCTATTCTCCTTTTAAAAAGGCCATGAGATATAAGTAGCCTATTATACCATCTTTATTTACAAGTAAATCCCTTTGAGGAGACACTTTTATTTTGTCCCAATCTTGACTAATCTATCTATCTATGACATAAGACAAATCTGTGTGGTGCCTTCAGGGCTTAAAAGGGAAGCCAGTGTAAGTCTGGCACGGTCCCGCCGCTGTGACAGGGGACGAAAGCTGCTATATGCCACTGCCTCTTAAGAGGTGGGAAGGCGCAGCAAGTAGGGCGATCCTGGAGTCAGAAGACCTGCCACACATGGGGAGGTTTGTTCCACGGGCATGGGATAAACCATGAGGGGTGAAGAAAATCAGGGTGCAACCCTTCAAACCTTAAAATGGGTTTGGAGGGTTTTTTGTTTTTTTGGCCTTATAATAAAAAAATAAAAAGGAGGTTTCTTCATGAAGAGGTTAGTATGTGTTTTACTTATTGTATTTTCAATGGTATTTATGAGTAGTCCTTCAAAGGCCATGTCTGTAATGGGTAATAAAAAGGCAATCGTGCTCGCCAGTTTTGGCACCACCTATGTCCAGGCCTTGAAGGATCTGTTAAATATTCAGAGACAGGTCCAGAAGGCCTTTCCCCATACCAAGGTGTGTCTTGCCTTTACTTCCAATATTATCAGAAAGATATGGCACAAGAGACAGCACAATCCCAAGTATACGAGAAACAGAGAGATACCCAAGGAGATCCTCTATGTAAAAGGTCCATTGGCTACTATTGCAGACCTGCAGGATGAGGGATACAGGACCATTGTGGTCCAGCCCACTCATATATATGCAGGAGAAGAATATATGGACCTTTGTTCCTATGTGGCTGGGTTAAATGCCATAAAGACCATCAAGAAGAAGTACATGCCTTTTATAAAACTTGTTATAGGAAGGCCCCTCCTGGGTAAGTGGGGACCAAGATATCCCTATAGGGAGGATATAGAGAAGGCGGCAAAGGCGGTAGCAGGGGATGTGAAATTGGCCATGAAGAAGCATGCTGCACTTGTATATATGGGGCATGGTAATGAGTATTTTTCCACTGGTGCCTATATAGAACTCCAGCAGACTATGAGAAGGCTCTATCCCAAGGTCAAGGTATTTGTGGGTACTGTAGAGGGATTTCCTTCTCTGGAGGATGTGGTACATGCCCTGCTTCACTCTGGGATTAAACGGGTGGTATTAAAGCCCTTTATGGATGTGGCAGGGGATCATGCTAGAAACGATATGGCCGGAAGTGGACCAGATTCCTGGAAGTCTGTGCTGGAATCCAAGGGCATTAAGGTATATCCTGTGATAAAGGGACTTGGTTCAAACGACAATATTGCCAGGATATTTGTCCAGCACATAAAGGATGTGGCCAGGGACAATCATATTAGCCTGAGATAATCCCTGTCTTAAAATATCCCCTTCTCCATACACGGCTGCCTCTCCCCTTCCTCCCTGAGAGGGCAGCCGTGTAATCCTTTTATCTGTTTATCTGTATCCTGAAAGACCTTAATTGCCTATAGAGGAAGGAGACATCTCACCCTGTGGAGGCTTGATATCTCCACCAGGGGGATATGGGGCTCTGTGGCACATGAGGGTTTTCTAAAGGCACAGCGGGGATAGAATAGACATCCTCCCGCGGGCTCCATCTCTTGAGGCCACGGTCTGTTACCTCTGTTTTTCTTTTTTTTACCGGGAATAGATTCCATGAGCATCAGGGTATAGGGATGGCGAGGAGATTCAAACAGGTCTTCCACCCTGGCATATTCCATTATCTTTCCCCTATACATCACATATACAAAATTGCAGAAGAACCCTACCAGGTTGAGATCATGGGAGATAAAGATATAGCTTAGTCCCCTCTCCTCTCTTAGTTTCATGAGAAGATTTATTATCTGGGCCTGTACAGACACATCCAGGGCAGAGACAGGTTCGTCGCAGATAATAACTTCGGGACGAACAGAAATGGCCCTTGCTATGCCAATGCGCTGTCTTTGTCCACCACTGAATTCGTGGGGATATTTGTGGGCGGCAGAGGGAGGTAGCCCCACCATTTCCAGGAGGTGATAGATCTTCTCCATTTTCTCCCTTTTACTTAGACCCTTCTCCAGTCCATCCAGGAGTGTGGACTTGATTGGGAGTTTGGGATTTAAAGAGCTGTAGGGGTCTTGAAATACCATCTGTATCTTACGCCTTGTATTTTTTAAATCCCCTTCTTTCACTCTTGAGATGTCCTTGCCGTGGAAGAGGATCTTCCCCTCATCAGGGATGTATATCCTTATAATGGTACGTGCCAGTGTGGATTTCCCACATCCGCTCTCCCCCACTATTCCCACCACCTCCCCCTTGGGAAGCTCCAGATCCACCCCATCCACTGCCTTTATGTATCCAACTGTCTTTTTTATTATCCCTCTGGTGATGGGAAAGTATTTTTTCAGGGATGTGACCTGCAGGATATATCTGTCGTCCATGCCTATCTCCTTATCTCCCAGCATCTAACCACATGGCCTGGCCCCAAGGAGGTTATTGGTGGAAGGCTTATCTCACACTCCCTTTTTGAGAGTTCACATCTTGGATAGAAAGGACATCCTTTTCCCTTTTCTTCTGGAGATGGTACATTGCCAGGGATAAAGGGAAGGGGTCTTCCTCGTTTTTCATACGATGGACTGGATTTTAAAAGTCCCTGGGTATAGGGGTGGGCAGGATCGGTAAGGATTTGATATTTAGGGCCTTTTTCTACTACCATGCCCGCATACATGATGAGTATCTCGTCTCCCACCTCTGAGACCACAGAGAGGTCATGGGTAATATATATGGCAGATAATCCCTTTTCCTTTTTTAAACAATTAAATAGCTCCAGGATCTCTGCCTGGATGGTTACATCCAGGGCAGTTGTGGGCTCATCTGCTATTACAAGGGTAGGTCCCAGGGCAAGGGCCATTCCTATAAGGACCCTTTGTCTCATCCCCCCACTTAACTGGTGGGGATATGCATGGACCTTGTGTTGTGCATCTGGAATACTTACCTCCTGGAGTACTTCCACTACCCTATTTTCCAGGAGATGGGAGGGGATGGGGTCATGGGCCTCAAAGATTTCTCTTATCTGTTCAAATATGGTAAGCACTGGATTTAGAGATGTGAGAGGGTCCTGAAACACCATAGATATCTCCTTTCCCCTTATCCTCCTTATCTGCTCTTTCTCCAGTTCAAGGAGGTTTTGTCCCTTAAAGATCACTTTGCCTGATGCAGAGGCATTGGGGGGAAGCAGTCCCATTATGCTAAGGGCGGTCATGGTTTTTCCACATCCACTCTCTCCCACAATACACAGGGTATGTTCTGGTAAGACCTCAAAGCTTACATGCTCCACCACTGGATAGTCCCTATCCTCTGAATGGATGTGAATACACAACTCCTCTACCTTTAAGACCTCTTGGTCCATAACCCTCCTATCTCCTGGTGATTTTTGGGTTCAGGGCATCTCTTAATCCTTCTCCGAATAGATTGAAGGCCAGGACTACTATGAGGATGGCAATTCCAGGGATAAGAGTAAGCCAGGGGGCATCAAACAGATAGAATTTGCCATCAGATAAGATTCCTCCCCATGTGGCATGAGGTGGAGGTACCCCAAATCCCAGAAAGCTGAGCCCTGCCTCAGTGAGGATTGCACTTGCTATCCCAATGGTGGTGGAGACCAGAACAGGGGCTATTCCATTGGGGAGCATGTGTTTAAATATTATCTTGGCATCACTTACCCCCAGGACCTTGGCCGCTATGACAAAGTCCTGTTCCCGAAGGGATAAAAACTCTGCCCGGATGAATCTGGCTGTCCCCATCCAGCTGGTGAGTCCTATTACTATCATGATGTTATATATGCTTGGAGGGAGAAGGGCCACCACAGTAAGTATTAGAAAAAATGAGGGAAAACATAGCATGATGTCAATAAGTCCCATGATAAGGGCATCCACCAATATCCCTCTTCCTTTAAAAATGTTATACCGTTGGAAGATTACCCCTAGGATCCCAAGCAGGCAAAGGGAGATTATTACTCCCTTATACAGGTGCATAAACCCGCATATAAGGGAGGACACAACTAACATACACAAGGTGATCCACCTTAGGGATAGGGTCCTGTTTCCATAAAATCCTGCTATTCCTCCAATGATGATCCCAACCACCACGGAGATTCCCACTGCCACAAATCCCACAGTGAGGGAGACCCATGCCCCCTGTAACATCCTGGAAAATACATCCCTGCCCAGCTCATCGGTCCCCAGGAGGAATACCCCCCCTGGGGGTATCTCATCTCTGGATAGGATGCGAGGGTCTGCACGGCTAAAGGGAGGAAGGAGTTTTGCCTCCAGCCTTACCTTTGCTGGGTCATATATGGGATGGGTACCTGAGGTCAACACAAGCCCTGCACACGCCACAAAGAAGAATATTACAAAGGTAATAAACCCTGTCATGGCCAGTTTATTCCTTTTAAATTCCTCCCATGCCTCCCAAAGGGGGGAAGAGCCTTTCTCTCTATGTCCCATAATTTTGTCCCTTATAAGCCTCCTCTTAAAGAAGGTCCCACATGGAGTCGTCATAATAAGTAATAAGCCGTGGATGCAAGAGGGTATTTATCCCCATTCCCTTACACGAAAACCCCTTTCCCATGAAGAATAGGGAAGATGCAAGCCTGCTGGTGAGATAAGAGGTGAGGTCCTGGTGGAAATGTAAGAGGATGACATCTCTTATCTCCTTGGTGGAGAGGGGAGAGACTGTGGCCAGGACAAATCCCCATTCCCCGAAGGAGGGGATGTTTATCCTAAGGGGATGGGGGTAGAAATCAGCAGAAGATAGGGTCTCTACAATACAACAAAATGCCTTTTTGCAGAAAAACGGACTAGTTGCCTGGGTCATAAGGACCCCTTTCACCGCAAGGATATGGTGTAGCATGGAATAAAACTCACGGGAATATAAGCGACAACTCTTTTCATTGCGGGGATCTGTGAGATCTATAATTATTACATCATAGGGCCTCACCTTTTTGTGCAACAGTTCCTTTACAAATCTAAAGCCATCTTCAAAGTGCAGGTGTAGCCTTTTGCTCTGGAGACTGTTGTGATTTATCTTTCTCATTATGGGATTGTCCCTGGCAAATTCCACAAACTCCCTGTCCATGTCCACCAGGTCTATATGTTTTATAGATGGATATTTCATCAATTCTCGCACGGCACATCCATCTCCTCCCCCCAGTACCAGGACCTTTCCAGGATGAGACACCAGGGAGAGGGGTATATGCACCAGGGTCTCATGGTATCTCTTCTCATCCACTGTGGAGAGTTGAAGGTGTCCATCCAGATAGAGCAGATATTGGTCTCTCCACCTTGTAAGCACGATTTTTTGATAGGGGGTCTGTTTCATATATACAATGGGGTCACGATAAAACCTCTGTTCTGCTCGTAGGTAAAGGGGGTGGGCAAAGATGCCAAAGAGGATTATGCAACCCAGGGCGACCATATAACATGCTCCTACAAGGGGTCTTATCTTCCCCCTGAATCCCAGGAATAATAGAGACGCCACTGCGAGGTTAATGGCCCCCACTATCAGGGGGGTATATATGAGTCCAAGTTTTGGTAAGAAGATATATCCATAGAGAAGTCCCCCTGGTAGGGCACCAAGATAATCCTTTTCTAGGATACTGGAGATATTTTCTTTAAGCTCTTCAAAGTGTTCATTTATGCGGATGGCGAGTGGGATCTCCAGGCCAATAAGGAATCCTGTAACGAAACAAAGGGCATATATAAAAAGAGACAACCTCTCCTCAAAAGGGGCCTCCAGATATGTTAGATAAACCGAGAAGGAGACCACAAGGCTAAGGACTATCTCTACAAGCACTAGGGCATCTAGGAGGAACTTATCTGATACCTCCTTGCTGAGACGGGCCCCAACTCCCATGGCCAGGAGCATGATGGAGATGGTGATGCTCCACTGAAATATGGAATCTCCAAGTATATAGGATGCCAGGGTGGAGAGGAGATATTCGGCTACTATCCCTGCAAATCCTGTAAAGAATATTGAGAGCTTTAGTGCGGTCCGTGGACTGGGAAAGGACATGGCCTTTAGGGTAAAAGGTAATAGGAGAGGGTGGAAGATATGATAAAGATCCCTGCCAGTATAACTCCTGCTGCCAGATTGGGCTCTTTAAGTTCCCTGGCAAGGGAGAATTTTTTAAAGAGGATGAGATCAAAGACATAAAAAAATACTATCATCAAGGTAATAGATGCCAGAAAGTCCAGGAGAGTTATCCCCATATCCCTTAATAGACCACCCTCCATTGCCCCGGAAATTGCATATCTGATATCCAGCGACACTGCAATAAACATTCCTGCAAAACCAATAGATACTGCCCTGTTCCCTTGCTTTGCCTCTTTTTGTACATCCACCTTCAAGAGGAGGGAGAGGAATAAGAGGGCTAGATAGAAGAATACAAGGGCAAGGGTGCAATATAGGATAGATTCACCATATCCCCTTACCCAGCTTGCAGGACCTTCTCCTGAAAAGGCCCCTGCAATGATAATTCCCATACTCAGAAAGATGCTCCCCTCCAGTATCCCCCCACTAATATTTTTATAGGAGATTATCTGGGTGGGAAGATCTATCTTTTTTAGAAATATCCAGTCAAATATACGTGTGAAAAAGAGGATGAGAAACATTATAACAAAACCTGAAATGGCGTTGATATATATAGGATAGGATAGGTCAACAGAGCCTAATACTGCAATAATGAACCCCACCATGAAACCAGCAAAGGAAAAGGCCAGGGCCCCATTGTTGTTTGAGAGTAATTCCTTTTCAATGGAGATGTCTCGGTAATAGAAGTGGTCAAATATGAATTTACCCACGATTACCCAGGTAATTATCCATATGATGAGTGAGATAAGGTTGATAATTTCCAGGTTATGCATTTACTTACCTCCAAAAAAGCCTGAAGACCTGAATCCACTTACCCGACTCCTGCCGTATTTTGCGTGAAATCGGGAAGCAAAGGAAGAACCTTTTGCCTTGGAGGAAAATCTTCTTCCAAAGGAAGAGGGCGTTTTTTCTCCTGAATGGGAGGATGGATAGTGCTCTCTATAGTATTCCCTTTCATAATAATGTCCATAGGAGGGACCATAATATGTATGGTGATAATACCCCCCTCTGTAGTAGTGAGTTGCAGAATAGATTGAATAGATAATATTTGCCACGATGAAGATTACCACAATTATTACTAAAAGGGCAATTATGGAAAAGCCCCTGTTGTTACTTCTTAAAGACATCTTCTATTTCCCACTCCTCAATCTTTCTTCCCAGAAAGACCTCAAAGTCGTCGTCGCCCCACTGGAGTATCTCCAGGATATTGCCCTCTTCATCTGCGTAGTCCCAGATGATTACTGGGGAACGCTCTTCTCCCTTTACATAATAGGCCGCTCCAGAAAACTCCAGTTCAAAGGATCTGGTATCAAATTTTATTGTATATGGCAAATCCTCGTTTTCCTTTAGATAGGAAGGGGGATGAGGGAAAACCTTTTTTATGTCCTCCCTCCAGAAGAGATATATCCCTTCCTCATCCTGATTCAAAAATCCCTCTTTTGTGGAAGATGCAATCTTCCAATCCCACTCTCTTTCGTCTCCATAGTCATAATATCCCCTATCCACCACCTCCCATGAATCTCCTTCCATCTCCAGGATATCTCCTGGTTTGAGCTGGGAGAGGTCAAAACCAAGACTAGGGGATTCCTTTTTTTCTTCTTTCTTTTTAAAGAAATCAAAGAGTCCCATTTCCTCTCTCCTGTTGAGGGCGTTAGCTGAGGGATTATAAAAGGCCTTTTTATCCTCACCATATATCAGGGGATCGGTCAAGAGATAGATAACACAAATGAGTATTTTTTAAAAGACAAAGGGGGGATCTGGCTTTGTTGGGGATTATTGTTTTGTTATACTATTTTTTGAGGGAGGTAACTGGCGTGAAAAAAATAGGGGAGTTTGATGTATGTGGTATAATTTCTGGCAGGTTTTTTTGTCTTCTCCTCTTGCCTTTGTCATTTTAGTTTCCTATACTTCCCCAAAGTTTTGGCTTAGTTAGTAATACCCTTCTAACCAAGGAGATGATGCTGTGAAAAAAGGCTATGTTCAGGTATATACAGGGAATGGAAAGGGAAAGACCACGGCGGCAATAGGTCTTTCCATAAGGGCAGTGGGGGCAGGCCTTAAGGTCTTTATAGGTCAGTTTGTCAAGGGAATGCACTATAGCGAACTGGATAGCCTCAAACGATATGAGGGGCTTATCACTATTAAACAATTTGGACGTGATTGTTTTATATTCCACGACCCTACTCCAGAGGACATACAATGTGCCAGAGATGGCCTTTCTGAGGCCAGGGAGATAGTATTTAGTGGGAAATATGATTTGGTGGTGTTGGATGAGATAAATATTGCCCTTTTTTACAAGTTGTTCAGTGTGGAGGATGTACTTGAGATAATAAAAAATAAGCCTGATCACGTGGAAATGGTCTTAACCGGTAGATATGCGCCCCAGGAGATAATAGATGCGGCTGATCTGGTCACCGAGATGAAGGAGATAAAACACTATTATCAACAGGGCGTACCTGCACGCTCTGGGATTGAAAAATAAAGGAGAATCAGGATGGAATTTGAGGAAAAGGTAATAAAAAGGCTTACCCATTGGATGGAGCACAATGAGAAGCATGCCCAGGAATACACCAAACTTGCCCAGGAGCTGTTAGAAAATGGATATGAGGGGGCATCAAAACATGTATTGAGCCTTGCCACTATCTCCCAGGAGATGAATAGGGAGATAGAGAAGGCCCTTGATGAAATAAAAAGATAAGGAGTCACCTATATGTGTGAGTATTCTCTGGTATTGAGAGGTCAAGATGGAGTGGAAAAGACCGTATTGGAGAGTGTGGAGAGGATAGAGAGGGAAGAGGGTTCCTATAAGGCCTTTAATATCTTTGGGGAATCTATAACCTTTAGAGGTATATTTATATTATTTGACGGAGACTCTAATAGGCTCCTCTTTGAGGAGGGGAGTGCCTGATCCTCTACTCTTTTTTGCTGTTATCCCCCTGGAATTTTTCCTGGGGGGATGAACTTGTATTTAAAGAAGTGAGGGGAAAATAAGTGAAGGAGGAGGTGTTATGGACATTAGGGAGCAGGTTGTAGAGGTGGAGGAATGTCATATAAATACCATCCGGGCTGAAGTGGACTCTGAAAGATATATGGTATTGCTTCATGGGGCAAAGTTCAGGGCACAGACATGGAAAGACATAGGTGTATTAGAGGCGCTAGCAAGAGAGGGGATCTCTGCTATTGCCCTGGATATGCCAGGATTTGGGGCCTCTCCATATTGTACAAGGGAGCCTGTGGATGTACTCTACAAATTTCTCAAAGACCAGGGGATAGTCTCTCCCATTATCCTGGGACCATCCATGGGGGGAAGGACTACGCTGAACTTTTATTTTTCCCATCCATCTGTTCCAGGGGGACTTGTTTTGGTGGGAACTGTGGGGGTGGAGGAAAACGCTGAGAGGCTCTCTTCTATAGATGTGCCATGTCTCATTGTTTGGGGAGACTCAGATGAGATAGCTCCCCTCTCTCATGCCCATCTCCTGCATGAACGCATCCCCACCTCCACCCTCTTTGTGATGACTGATGCCCCTCATCCCTGCTATCTCAAGGACCCTGTGGCCTTTACCAGAGAAGTAGTGAGATTTGCCAGGGAGGTTTTTGATGAAAAAAGATAGCATCTTATTGACACCTGCCCAGGGAAGGAAACTGGTAAAACTTGCCAGAGATACTATAAGGAAAAGGCTCTTTGGGGGGGTGGGAAAGGAAGATGACAAGGGTGAGATAGAACCTGAATTCCTTAAAAAACAGGGAGTCTTTGTGACCCTACATAAAAGGGGGGAACTTAGGGGGTGCATAGGACATATTATAGGGCATCTTCCCCTGTGGGAGGGGGTGCGGGAAAATGCATTGAATGCGGCCTTTTCTGACCCCAGATTTATGCCCTTATCCCCTGAGGAATTTGAGGATATAGATATAGAGGTAAGTGTGCTTACTGAGCCTGTACCTTTGATTTATGGTAGTGTGGAGGAACTTCTGGACAAATTGAGACCAGGTAGAGATGGAGTGATTATAAAAAAGGGGGGGCATCAGGCCACCTTTCTTCCCCAGGTGTGGCAACAGCTTCCAGACAAGGAATCCTTTCTTTCTCATCTATGTATAAAGGCATCGCTCCCGCCCAATGAGTGGAAAAAGGGGGATCTTGAGGTCTATACCTATGAGGTCCAGAGTTTCTCAGAAGATGATCCCCTGTAGCTTTCTTCTTGACACTGATAGATCTTCTCTATAACTTTTAACCCTTACCTTGCTTCTCGCCAGAGTGAGGTGTAGAGGCCATTAGACCAAAAGGAGGAGTTATGAAAAGACTTAGAAAGTATGAGACCCTTATCCTGTTGAGCCCGGATATGAGCTCAGCAGAACGTCAGGAGATCCTGGATGAATTGAAAAAGGTGATTGAGGAGGAGTTTGAGGGTAGGTTGCTTGAGATAGATGATTGGGGGATAAAGGAACTTGCCTATCCTGTGGAAAAACATACCAGGGGGCATTATGTGCGCATAGAGTATGGGGTGCCAGGAAATGCCATTAAGGAGATAGAGAGAAGACTCAGATTGAACGAGGAGGTCTTTAAGTTTTTAACTGTAAAACTCTCAGATAAGTTTGAGATAGAGGAGGGATAGAGATGGCGTTTAAATTTACCCCCCGCAAAAAATATTGTCGGTTCTGTGCAGATAAAAATCTTCCCCTGGATTATAAGAGGCCGGATATTTTGAAGGATTTTGTAACAGAGCGGGGGAAGATAATAGGGAGAAGGATTACTGGTACCTGTGCCAAACACCAGCGGATGCTTACACGGGAGATAAAAAAGGCCAGACAGATGGCCCTTATGTACTACACCACCATCCATAGCGTAGAAGTGAATAAGAAAACTCAAGGAGTGTAGCGATGAGGGTGATATTAAGGACGGATATAGAAAAGTTGGGCAATCTGGGAGATGTGGTTGAAGTAAGGCCAGGATATGCGAGAAACTATCTTATTCCCAAGGGCCTGGCCATGTTGGCCACAGAGGGGAATATAAAGCGCTTTGAGAATGAGAGGAGAAAATTAGAAGAGAAGTTAAATGCAGAGAGGTTTAGGGCAAAAGAACTTGCTGAAAAGCTGGAATCTCTTAAGCTCACTATTCCCGTTAGAGTGGGAGAGGGCGACAAGCTCTATGGCTCTGTAACCTCCTCTAATATTTCGCAGATCTTAAAAGAAGAGGGCTTTGATATAGATAGAAAAAAGATTGGCCTGGAGAAGGCCATTCGTTCCTTGGGAGAATATGAGATACCTGTAAAGCTCTATCCCGGGGTGGTTGCTACCTTAAAGGTGGCAGTGGTGAGATATCAGGAAGAGGAAAATGAGCAGGACGAGGGCGAATAGGGATGGAAGAGAGGGACAATCCCTGACACCCCCGGAAAAGCTAGTTCCGGAGCTTCTCAGAAATGTCCCCCCTCAAAACATAGAGGCAGAACAGGCAGTTTTGGGGGGGGTATTTCTAGATAACACTATATTTCACTCCCTTGTTGAGATATTAAAGGAAGATGATTTTTATCATCCTGCCCACAGGATCATCTTCCGGGCATTTGTGGAACTCTATTCCAGCAACACCCCCATTGACCTTATAACCGTTACAGAACTTCTTAAAAAGAAGGGCCAACTGGAACAGGTGGGGGGGTCGGCATATGTGGCCTCCCTGGTGGAATCCATTATCCCTGCGGCAAATGCCCTTTATTATGCCCAGATAGTGCGTGAAAAGGCCATAAAGAGAGAGCTTATTCAAAGTGGGGCACGAATAATCCAGATGGCCTTTGAGTCAGAGGAAGATACAGATACCCTGTTGGATGAGGCAGAACAATCAATATTTACTATCTCAGAGCAGAGGATACTGCCCAGGTTTAAGTCCAGTAAGCAACTGGTTGAGGAGATATTTGATCAACTGGCCGCTCGTTTTGACAGGAAAGAGCTTATTACTGGTGTGCCCACAGGGTATAAGAAGTTTGATGAGCTTACTGCAGGGCTTCAGAAGACCGACCTTATAATTGTGGCAGGTCGTCCCAGTATGGGAAAGACTGCCTTTGGTCTGAATATAGCCATCAGGGCGGCATGTAATCATGGGGTACCCACCGCCATCTTTTCCCTGGAGATGTCCATGGACCAACTCATGATGAGGATGCTGTGTGTGGTGGGAAAGGTGGACTTGAGGAACGTAAGGACAGGTTTTTTGACAGATGAGGACTGGGCAAGGTTATATGAGGCCGCGGATGTGCTTTCAAAGGCCCCCATTTATATTGATGATACCCCTGCCCTTGAGCCCTTAGAGCTCAGGGCGAGATGTAGAAGGCTCAAAAGTGAAAAGGGCCTTGGGTTGGTGATTATAGATTATCTTCAGCTCATGCATGTTCCTCAAAAAAGGGATTCCAGGGAACAGGAGATTTCTTACATATCCCGGAATCTCAAGGCATTGGCCAAGGAGGTAAATGTCCCTGTGGTTGCCCTTGCTCAGCTAAATCGCAAGGTGGAAGAGAGGAAGAATAGAAGACCTATGCTTTCAGATTTGAGGGAATCTGGTGCCATAGAACAGGATGCAGACGTAATTGTATTCCTGTATAGAGACGAGGTGTATAATAAACGAGAAGACAATCCCAACAAGGGGATTGCAGAGATAATAATAGGGAAGCAGAGAAATGGACCAATTGGTCAGTTAAAACTCGCCTATCTTTCCTATTGTACGGCCTTTGAAGACCTCCAGGAAGAGGAATAACTCCAAGACTTAGAGGAGATTGGTTAATGGAACAGGAATATCTTCACCCTGAGGAGACCTTATCCAGGGATGAGATTGAATCCCTTCAGTTAAAGAGGCTCAGAGAGACCATTGCCAGGGCAAAACAGTGTCTTTTTTATTGGGATCGTCTGTCCCATGTAGAACCAGAGGATATTCGTTCTTTAGAGGATGTAAGACATCTTCCTTTTACCACCAAGGAAGACCTTAGAGAGAATTATCCTGTTGGACTCCTTACAAGACCTGTGAGCGAGATGGTAAGGCTCCATGTCTCCTCTGGTACCACAGGTACTCCCACGGCAGTGCTCTATACTAGAAAAGACCTGGATATGTGGGCAGATCTGGTGGCTAGGTGTATGTATATGGTGGGAATAAGGCCAGAGGACATATTTCAGAACCTGAGTGGCTATGGACTCTTTACAGGGGGACTGGGTATCCACTATGGGGCAGAGAGGCTGGGATGTCTAACCATCCCTGCTGGGGCAGGTAATAGCAAGAGGCAAATAAAACTCCTTCAGGATTTTAGGGTAAGTGCCATCCATATAATCCCCTCTTATGCCCTCCATCTATCCACTGTGTTTGAGGAGATGGGACTTGATCCAAGGTCCCTTCATCTGAGGATAGCCTTGATTGGGGCAGAACCCCATAGTGAGGAGACCCGTCGCAGGATTGAGGATATATATGGGGTAAGGGCGTATAATTCCTATGGTCTTTCAGAGATGAATGGTCCTGGGGTTGCCTTTGAATGCAAGGAGCAGGATGGAATGCATCTATGGGAGGATGCCTATCTCATGGAGATAGTGGATCCCAACACCCTTGAACCTGTTCCAGAGGGGGAGGTGGGAGAACTGGTACTCACCACCTTAACCAGGGAAGGTATGCCCCTTATAAGATATCGCACCAAAGATTTGACCTCTATCCTCCCAGGGGAATGTGCCTGTGGGAGAAAACACAGAAGGATAGATAGGATAACAGGAAGGTCTGATGATATGATAATCCTCAAAGGGGTCAATATATATCCCATGCAGGTGGAAAAGGTACTTATGTCTATCCCTGAAGTGGGTCAGAATTATCTTATCCTCCTGGAGAGAGAGGGCTACATAGATCAGATGAGGATAAAGGTGGAGATAAAGGACGAGTTTTTTGTGGAAGATATGAGGGCACTTAAGGCCCTTCAGAACAAGATAGCCAGGAAGCTAAGGGAGGAGATACTTATCACTCCCAAGGTGGAATTGGTGGAACACAAGTCCATCCCCAGGGGAGAGGGAAAGGCCATCAGGGTGATTGATAACAGATAAGGGGGAAGGAGTTCCAGCTATGTCAGATCTTGGATTTCCCACCTATAGGGGAAAGATGGAATATGTGTGTCAGGAATGTGGCAAAAGGTATGATAGTGATAATCTCCTCTATACCTGTCCCTCATGTAGGGGGGTTTTCCTCCTCACAGACACAACTTTTTCCTCCCTTAAGCAAGGGGGAAGGGACTACTGGAGGGATATATTTGATTCCAGGATGGGGGTTCGCAACCCTTCTCTAAGGGGTATATTTCGCTTTTATGAACTTATGGCCCCTATACTGGAAGAGGAGGACATAGTCTATCTTGGAGAGGGGAATACCCCTATTATTCGCGCAAATCCAGAGCTGGAGAAACAAATTGGACAGGTGTTTTATTTTAAGAATGAGGGCCAGAATCCAAGTGCATCTTTTAAAGATAGGGGTATGGCATGTGCCTTTAGTTACTTGAAACACCTGGTGAGAAAAAAAGGTCTAAAAGAAGTGCTTGCCATATGTGCCTCCACAGGGGATACTTCTGCTTCTGCGGCAATGTATGCGGCATACGTGAGGGGACCAATAAGGAGTGTGGTCCTCCTTCCCCATGGAAAGGTTACCCCCCAACAGCTCTCCCAACCCCTGGGAAGTGGCGCCCTTGTGTTAGAGATCCCCGGGGTGTTTGACGACTGTATGAAGGTGGTGGAATATCTGGCGGACAATTTTAATGTGGCCCTGTTAAATTCTAAAAATAGCTGGAGGATACTGGGGCAGGAATCCTATTCCTTTGAGATAGCCCAGTGGTTTGGCTGGGACCTACGTGGGAAGGTAGTATTTGTGCCCATTGGAAATGCAGGAAATATTGCGGCCATCCTTTCTGGATTTTTAAAACTATATCAGCTTGAAATAATAGAGAAATTACCTCGTATTTTTGGGGTTCAATCCTCACATGCAGACCCAATTTATCGCTACTATGCCCAGGAGAGCTCCACAAGAAGATATTCCCCTGTAAAGGTGGTGCCCTCTGTGGCCCAGGCCGCTATGATAGGAGACCCAGTTTCCTTTCCTCGGGTAAGGGAGCTGGTGAATCAGTATCAACAGATGGCAGGAGAGGATGCCTTTTGTGTGGTAGAGGTTGAAGAGCAGGAGATAATTGAGGGGATGCTCCTGGCAAATAAGTGGGGCCATATTGCCTGTACCCAGGGAGGAGAGTGTCTGGCAGGGATGAAGAGGGCCAGGGAAGAGGGCCTTTTGGACAGGGACGAGGAGGCCATACTAAATGCCACTGCCCACTCCCTTAAGTTTATAAAATTTCAACAGATGTACTTTGAGGATGCCTTTCCCCCTGAGTATGAGATATCCCCCCGGCAGGAATACAAGAACTTTCCCAGGCTCCTTATATCTTCCAGGGAAGCAGAGGGGATGGAAAAGGGACAACTCATTAAAAGGGCCGCTGAAGAGGTGGTCAGGATACTGGGGCTTAGGAAGGGATGCGATTCCCTCTCCTAGAGGGAATATCCCTGCCTCACCATTCCCTGTCCTCATCTCTCATCTGGTCCAGTAAGGGGCGTGGGGCTCAGGAGCGGGATTTTTTCCTATAGAACCACACATATAACAAGGTGATGACCACCACAAAGGCGAGAAGACAAAGGGAGATGGTGCGTAGTTTTTGATGGACAAGGTGGCTATTCATCCCAAAGAGGTACCCCACAAGTGCAAGCACTATCACCCATATTCCAGCTCCAAGTGCAGTAAAGATGCAAAAGAGGGGCATATTCATCCTGGCTATACCTGCGGGAAGGGAGATGTATTGACGTATCCCGGGTAGGAGTCTTCCCACAAAGGTAGATATATGTCCATGTCTTTGAAAAAAGACCTCGGACCTCTCCAGGGCCTTATTTGAGATGAGCAGATATCGTCCATAGCGCTGGAAAAAGGGTCGTCCCAGATACAGGGCCAGATAGTAGTTAAATATTGCTCCAAGGAGGCTCCCAATTATGCCAGAGAGTATCACCAGGAGCAGGTTCATCTCTCCAGTAGAGGCCAGATAGCCTGCAGGGGGGATAACCACCTCAGAGGGAAAGGGGAAAAAGGAGGATTCCAGAAACATAAGCACCACTATACCTGGATATCCCATCTTTCCAACGGTCCCTAAAATAAAGGATATTATCTCCTGCATCCTCTCTTCTCTAGAGTGACTCTCTCTTTGACATTAAAGAGCCCTTTTATTATCAGATTTGCATGGGTTAGTAAATCTGGAAATTCACCAGGCTAGAGGGAGAGGATATGTGTCTTCGTCGGTGGAAACTCTTAGGTTCCAGGAGAGACGGTTCTTTTAAGGTCTTTGACCTTCGCATTGATAGGGCAATGTCGCCCCGTACCAATGAGAGCTATGAATTTTATGTCCTGGAATCCCGTCCTTGGGTAAATGTGATACCCCTCACATGCAAAGCAGAGGTGGTATTTGTACGTCAATATCGTCATGGAATAAGGGATTTTACATTAGAGATACCCGGGGGGTTAGTGGAGGATTATGATTCTCCCAGGGATGCGGCCCTAAGGGAGTTGTTTGAAGAGACTGGTTATAGGGGAGAGGATGCAGAATTCGTGGGAAAGGTCCATCCCAACCCCGCTATATTGAACAACGAGTGCTATACATATCTCGTTAGGGATGTCACACAGGTGGGGGAACAGCACCTTGACGAGAGGGAGGATATTGAGGTCCTCACCTTTCCCTTAAAGGATATTCCCTGGATGATCCGGGAGGGAAAGATAACACATTCCCTTGTTATATGCGCCTTTAGCTTTCTCTCCCTGGCCCATCCAGAGCTATTCAAGTTTTGAGGATAGCTCTTGCAGGGTGATGGTGGAGCCCTGTTTTAGCTCTGTGAGGGTATGGCAGAAGATGCGAAGACCCTTTCTCATATGGGCTATGGTCTCTGGGGGGAGGCAGTCGTTGTATTTTCTCACCCTCTCCAGAAAGTCACTTACCCTGCAGGAAAATATATCCCCAGAGAGGATGTATCCCTCCCCTGAATTACAGATAAATCCCATGGATGCTAGTGCCCTTAGATAATCTTCTATGATATAGGTGGGTATATTTAAGATCTTCTCAAGCTCCCATGCTTCACATACCCCATCTCCCCTTTTAAAGTGCTGGATCAAGACTGTTATAACCGCTAGAAAGATCTCTTCTTTTATCTCTATATTAAAATTCCCCAGCCTGGAGATAAGGGAAAACCTTCCCCTTGAGCCCCCATTTATCTCCTGGGCCATTACCGCCCCAAGTAAAAGGATGCACCAGGAGAAGAACATCCATAGGAATACCAGAATTACCTTTGCAAAACTACCATATATGGCATTATATCTAAATTTAAAGGGTTCATAATATACAAAAATAAATCTGGAGACCTGCCACAGCAGGGATGAGAGAAGGGAACCAATAAGGATGCCCCTATTTTTTACCCTTCCATTGGGGAGGTATCTAAAGAGGAGATATATGGATATCCAGATCATAAAAAGGGGTAGTATCTTTAGAAGAAATACATAGATGTGGCTTATAAGAGAATAGGACAACAATCTTTTTACCACAGATATGCTGGTTATGGAGGAGCCCACTGTTACTAAGACCAGTATGAGAATGGGGGAGAGGAGGGTGATAGAGAAGTAATGGGTGACCTTTTGTTTCAGAGTGCGGTTTGAGGGGATATGAAAGATGGTATTTAAGGTGTCTTCTATGGTCCCTAGAAGAGAAAGTACCACCAATAAGAGGGTGGTCATGCCTATGCCACCCAGTTTGCCCACATTGGTGTTGTTTATATAGGTGATTATGTTTTTTACAATGCCTTCCCTGTTGGCGGTAAGTTTTAACAGGAAATTATAGATAAACTGGGTGTTGTAGAACCCCAATCCCTTTGAGATGGAGAATGCCACTGCCAGGAATGGTACAATGGAGAGTATGGTCACATATGTAAGGGCCGCGGCCCTGAGGGGACAGCGGTGATTGGCATAGGAGGACATGGTGTCCTTTAAAAGTCTCTCTATTCCCTGAAGCCTCTGTTTTAACATAGAATTGACTAGATAAACTCCCTTATATGATGAGCCACCTGCTCTGGTGCCTCGTCAATCACGCTATGTCCCACCCCTGGCAATAATACCACCCTATGGTCTTTGCCTGTCTCTTTTATTGTTTTTTCTGTCCTGCTGGGGCCAATGAGGGCATCTTCTGTCCCAATTATATGGAGGATAGGGCTGGATACCTCTTTTAAGAGAGGAGAGAGGCGGGGATGGGGGGTTAGGGAAGAGAGCCACTTTATCAGGTTTGTGGTATGATTTCTTTCTATAAGGCCATCCAGGATGCCATCCATCTTATCCCCCATTTTCTCTATAAATTCTGCAGAGAAGAGGGATGGAAGTACAAACTTTAAGAATGCAAAATCTCCCAGCAGGTTTACCATATTTGACCAATCGTCCACTATCATCTCCACACGTGTCCCATCTCCCACCCCCAACAGGACTATCTTCTCCACCATCTGGGGATGATTGGCGGCAAACATAAGGGCCACATATCCCCCGCAACTCATCCCCACCAATGAGACCTTATTCAGGGAGAGATGTCTTAAAAGTCCTTCCAGATCAAGACAATGGAGATCCAGGGAGATGTCTGCCTCTTCCTCTATCTGGGTCTTGCCCTGTCCCCTCATGTCAAATAAGAGGAGGTTATAGAGAGAAGAGAGGTGTTTTTTTAAGGGGTACCAGTTGAAGAGGCATTGAAGTAGACCATTTATAAGTACCAGTGTGGGCCTGGAGGGGGAGGAGAAGAAGAATTCATAAAATATCTTTACCCCCTCCCCAGCCTCATAATATCCTCTCTGTTTTTCACTCATCTCCCTTCCTCCCTCTTTAAGGTGGGACAATTATCTGGAGATTTATCCATGAAGGGGTGTCCCCAATGCCTTTAAAGATGCCTCGTGGAATATTTCAGAGAACGTTGGATGAGCAAATATAGTGTGCTTTATCTCTGTTATGGTGGCATTTTTCTTTAACAATACCCCTCCTGTGGCCACCAGTTCTGAGGCATGGGCCCCAACTATGTGTATTCCTAAGACTTTTTTGTCCCGCGTGTCAAATATTAACTTTGCCTCCCCTGATATATCTGAGCTAGTATGGGATCTACCCAGGGAACGAAAGAGGACAGATACACACTCATAGGGGATCCCCCTTTCCCTGACCATCTCCTCAGATAGTCCCACACACCCTATCTCTGGCTCTGTATATACCACTGAAGGGGTATTTAGATAATCCACCCCCCCTCTCCCCTGAAGGAGTGAGGACACCACGGCAATGGCCTCGTGTGATGCCACATGGGCAAGCATGGGGCGTTTTGGTCCAAGACAATCGCCAATGGCATATATATCATCTCTGGAGGTCATAAGGGTCTCATCCACCTCCAACC
>Ga0256914_1000955_pt1 | contig 27629 bp, 23 predicted proteins | sample HulkmetaG_FD_191571 | JGI IMG/M metagenome (GOLD analysis project Ga0256914, IMG submission 191571) | Hydrothermal chimney microbial communities from Main Endeavour vent field at the Juan de Fuca Ridge, Pacific Ocean - Hulk | ecosystem: Environmental > Aquatic > Marine > Hydrothermal vents ... | reverse complement strand
TTACAAAAGCAAACCACGATTCATCATCTATTGTGATCGATGTGCAGGTCCGAAGATATTACACGTCTCTAACTTATGATGCTATTTCCGAAACGCCGTATGATGAGAATGTTACCATTATTATTCATTATGTTGTTGATGATGCTGAAAGTGGACATGATGGTGAAGGTATTACGGGACTTGCATCGAATGTCTGGTGTAATTATACGTTCACAGCTTATGAATTGGGGAACGGAGACTACAAGATCGTTATTTCAAAATCCGATCTAACCAGTCTTGGGCGTTATTATGTTACAATTGAAATAAACTCAACTGGTACTAGTCCGGACATCTATACGGCTCAAACATTAACTAGTGTGCCGTTTACAATTCGTAGAATTTACACATCTCTTACATACGAAGGTGTCGGCACAATACCGACTGGTGAAGATGTAGTTATTACAATTCATTATACCGTATTAGATTCAGCTAGTAGTCACAATGGTGAAGGCCTTACAGGTCTATCATCACACATATGGTGTAATTATAGTTCATATACCGTAACTGAAGTTGGAAGTGGTACATATAGAATAACAATTTCAGCATCAGAAGTTTCAACAATTGGTACTTATGGTGTATTAATTGAAGCAAATACCACTGGAACTACAAATGATGTCTACCAAGCACAGCAATTAGATAGTGTAAGTTTCGAGATTAGAAGATTACATACGGTTCTTACATATGATCCCATTCAGAATACTCCATGGGGCGAAAATGTCACAATTCGTGTTAGATATAAAGTTGTAGATTCTTCTTCCTCACATGATGGCGAATATATTAACATTCCAACTTCCGGTATCACTACAAATGCTTCTGTTTATACGGTTATTCAAGTGAGTACTGGCATATTTGATATTGAAATAAACGCATCTGTATTTGATAGTATTGGCACTTATCATATATTTGTGCAAGCGACAAGTTCAGGTAGTGGAAATGATATTTATGACACTGCAACAATTGAATATGCTCTTGTAAATATTCGCCGTATTGAAACAAGATTGATATATAGTAGTATTCCATCGATTCCATGGGATCAAGACGTATCGATTACAGTCCTATTCAAAGTTGATGATTCTGCAAGCGCTCATGATGGCGAAGGACTTGCCGGCTATGCAAGCTATTTTGCTTCTAACTTCACAATAAAATCCGTAACCGATAAAGGAAATGGTTATTACGAAGTTGTACTATCAAAGAGTGGATTTGCCAGTATTGGTTCGTACGTTGTTCTGATTCAAGTTGATGCAGAAAGTGCAAGTCCGAGTGTCTATGCAAATTCTGAAATCACTGTAAGTGTCTCAATCCGTGAGCGATATAGTCGTCTTGATTATGATCCTCCTGCAAGTACACCATACCTCGACAATGTTACATTTACAGTCTACTTTATTGATGATGATAACGGAACTTATGTTGATGCTACTACGTGGAAATTAAATGATTCACTCGTTGAAGGTGTGGATTACTGGATAATTCGGCAGTCTCGTGGTGTATTTGTCGTCAAAATAAATACAACAAATCTTTCTTATGGTAGTTGTTATGTTGAATTAAACTTCACTCGAGCAAATTATGCGTGGGCATCACGTAATGTGTCTTTCACAATTCGTCTAATTTATACAGATGCGATACCCTCCGTGTCCAGTCTATCAATTCCAATGGGCGAATCGATGTCATTCACAGTTGATTTCACGGATCGAGACCATGACACGCCAATTTCCGGAGCTACCGTTATTGCTAATTGGACATATTTCCATTCTTCCGGTGAGGCAAACTATACCTACTCATATAATTCTGTTACCGGTAAATACACTATTACAATCTACACTGAAAGTGACGATCCACTCGGTACGTGGGAAGTTGTCTTTAACTTTACAAAGAGTAATTATGTAAATGGAACCTTCTCAATTAAAATAACTATACGCACGCATTCCACATCATTTTCATTAGATACCGCTGCAATACCTACAAGCTATTCTTCAAGCTTCAAAGTTAATGTATCATATTACGATGAAGATTTATCCGCAGGAATTGGAAATAGCTCCGGCTATGTAATGATGTATGCAAAGAACGCTTCTGGTAATATTTTATTCACCGTGGGAGCGAATTCAGATCTTGGTACCGGTCATTACACATTTGTAATTCCTGCAGATCAATGGCATGTAATTGGAAAGTTCTCAGTTGTATTGTATGTGAATTGGACAGGCCCCACGCCTAAATATTATAATTTGACATTGAACATCACACTTACGGTTCGTGGCTCTGCAACATCTCTATCTATTTCAGAAGGTGCTCAACCTGCTCAATACTACGAAAACATATCCTTTGTGATTTACTATGAGGATAGTGATAATAATACTGGAATAACCAATTCATCAGCATATGGTGCAAATGTACATATCTATATTCAGTGCTTAACAGAATCAGTAGATGTATCATTAATCGATATAATAGAAATAAACCCGACGACAGACCCCGGTTTATACCGTATTCAATTTAATACATCCATTCTGTCCAAGTTTGGCTACTTCGAATTTCGTGTCTGGGCGAATTGGACTCGTGGAGCAATGCCATTATATGAAAACCAGACTTTAGTTATTGGAATCCGTGTCACATCGCGGCAGACATCAGTATCTTACGTGCCGCCATATACAACTGCGTATGCCGAAATTGCTGCTTTCAATTTCTCATATCATGATGTCTTGAAGGACAATGCGTATATCGGTAATAGTTCTAGTATGCATATTCAGTTGAACGGAATAGATCCACAGTACTACAATATTACGTATTTCAGCTCTGACAAAGTCTTCAGAATTACAATTAATACAACTGTGTTCGGTGTGGGCGACTTTACAATGTATCTAAATATAACTTGGACTGGTGTTCCATATTATTACAACCAGACCTCGGTATCCGTACCTATTACTGTTCGATATCGTAATTCCTATCTTGACTCGCAAGCTACAGAACCGGTTCGATATTCTGATAATATTACGCTAGTATTTACTTATACTGACCTCGATGATATGGTTGATATAAGTGGAAGCAATCTATCAATTTCATGTACCGGTCAGAACCTTGAAGGATATTATACAATTTACGATAATGGTGATGGTACGTATAATGTCGTATTGGATACTGACGCATTTACTGAGCCCGGTACATATACAATTCATGCAGTCATGATTTATAATGGAAATAGATATTTGTCTAATGCAACACGGGATGTACAAATTCGGGTGCTGTACCGATTCTCAGTTGCAACTGCAGATCCAAGTGGTCAACTTCCATATGGTTTAACATTTACGATTTATCTGCATTTCTATGATGGTGATACAACTAATGCCATTACAAATAGTTCAGGACATGTTGGATTCTATATTACATCACCCGCAAATCTCAATTATAGTATAGCTTGGTGGTATAGCGACATTTACAATTTAACAATCTATGACTCCGATTTGCCTCTTGGTAGTACTACTATGAATATCACATTCACATATGATCATATTAGTCCGTTTTATAGTAGTGCAAATGCGGTCTTTACAATAACAATTCGTGCTAGAACATCCGACTTTGGCGTTTCCGACAGTCCATTACCAACATCCTATCTTGAACTGCTTAACTTCTCAGTAACATATATAGATCTTGATACCTCAGAAGGAATTTCCGGAGCTACAATATCTCTTATCGGTATTGGGACTTCCGAAACTTTGACTGAAAATGTAAACTATTGGATACATTATGCAGGTAATGGCGTTTATGAAATTTCAATCAATACTACTGCACTTGGTGCTCCCGGAGACTATAACGTAAATGTGACTGCAAGTTGGAGTGGAGCTCCTTATTACGCATCACGGCACGTGATTGTAGTCACAACGGTATCTCAAAGGGATAGCTCACTTCTATTTGGAATAAGTCCTGTAGATACTCAATATCTTGATAATGTAACCTTTACAGTTCGATTCCTTGATGGTATTACTCATGAGCCCATCGATATTGCAACATCAAACTTTGAAATCCGAGTAGGACCAAGCCAGCGATTGCTAGCATCAAACGAATTTACTATTGTAAAATCTGATGGTTATTACACAATCCAAATAAATACAACAGTTTTAAGCTCAAACCTTGTGTCCGACTATATGATAAATGTTACTGCAGTATGGCCTTCTGGAGATGCACCATATTACTTCTCTGATTGGATCGCTACAACAATTTCAACAAAGGGCCGTAATTCCGAATTGAAATTTGAAAATGTTGCAGGAACGCCTATCGGAGATAATATTACAATTGTATTCCGTGTGACAGATGCCGAGCGTGGAACTGGTATCTCTAATGCAAACATAACTTTAATTTGTCTCAATAGAACTGTACAATATTGGCTTAGCGTTAATAATGGTACGTATACAATTCTCGTAAATACTAGCGACTTTAATGAACTTGGAATATATCATTTCAAGATTAATATCACGTGGGATGAAGGTGTTCCTCCATTCTATTCAAGTTATTATAATAATCCAGTTCAGGGAACTGTGAAAGGAATTTCAACTAGGCTCTCAGCGGATGCTGCCAATCCCGGAAATGTACCATATTCAGATAATACTACTATCACAGTACACTTCCTGGATATCGATCATAATCTCAGAGGTGTAACTGGTGCTACAATTTCAATCAATTATACGGGCCCATGGACGTTCTATTCACTTGGTGGTGGAGATTACCTGATTCGTATTAATACTACTCAGATCACAACAAATGGTCTGACCAAGATTGTAATTACTGCAAGTCGGCAATTCTATGAAAATCAATCTGTTATGGTTGCATTCAATGTACGTGATATTTACACATTACTATCATGGGAAATCAAATCCGACCTTATTGCTGGTGATAATGTAACTGTAATTCTAACGTACAAAGATCTCGACCATACTGGAGTGTATCTTGGCACCGCAGATTTAACATGCGATTGGACAAACACAACCGGAAAACCATACACGATTATCAATTATGGAAATGGCACGTATAAGCTCACATTAGTGACTGCTAGTCTCGGAGTACAAGTCATTACGGTACACGTTATTGCAAAGCTCGCACACTATGCGGATGGAACTGCTGGATTTGATATTGCATTAAAGAACGTTCCAACTTCGCTTACACCTTACAAAGACGTACTTCGTGTAATTTGGGGAGAACAAGTACAAATTGGTGTAATCTTCAATGATACTTATCATAATGTATTTGTTTCAAGCGCAAATGTGACATTTACGTGGAATGGAACACTAAGGCAAATGAGTGAAATATCCGCCGGTAATTATTCATACATTGTAGATACAACCGAATCACCATTTGGTACATATGTACTTTCAGTATCTGCACAATTAACAAATTATGAGACTAGTGTTGTAATAATCACATTAATCGTAGATCGTGTGCCTACAGAATTAATTGAAGTTGAAAATCATTATTCGATAACAGTTACAACTGTAGGTAGTTTTGACTTAATATTCCTTTACAATGATACTCATAACGGCATTCCAATTGGAAGTGCGACTTTATCATATTCTTGGGAAAATGCACAAGGTACAATTCCATCTAATGGCACTAATGGATTCTACGCTATTAGCTTGACTGCATTGGGTGTTCCTGTAGGTACTTATACATTGATAGTTACAGCAACTCGTGATAATTACGAATCTGCTAACGCGTATATTGCAGTTACTGTAATTGTCACACCTACACAGATTATATTAGAAAACAACCCCCAAACTGTTAATTATCGTGATGTTGCTAACTTTACTGTACAATTCCTCACGATGGATGGTATACCGATCACAGGTGCTCAAGTAAGCTATACTACTGTTGGTATCTCTGGAAACTTGACAGAAATAGGTAATGGTTGGTACCAGTTATACTTTAATACGTCTGCGATTTCCGTCGGATCTTTCAGTGTAACCATAGTTGCAAAGGCTGAAGGATTCAAGACTTCATTTGATAATTATGTGCTTCAAATTACACCAATATCGACTACATTAAGTGGATTTGAAAGTTCTGTATCTCAGATCTATGGTGATGTTGTAATTGTAGACTTTAACTTCTCAGAATCTTCTACAGGACGCGCAATTGTCGGTGCTATCGCAACGTATGAAGGTGCAGCAGGAAGCGGAAACTTAATCGAAATAGATAATGGTATCTATCGAATGATACTTAATACTACGGCAGTTACACCCGGTCAATACAAAGTTTCACTACAATTCCGCAAACTGAACTTCCAGACACAAAGAGTTACGATTGACCTGATTGTAAATCCAGTGCCCACTGAAGCTCGCGGTCCCACTGTCTTCGTCACACCAATTGGTGATTCTATGCAAATTCATATACAATTCTGGGATACGCACAATGATGTTGTAATTCGTGGAGCTACTATTGCAGGTTCTTGGAAGTATGGTCCAGTTAGCTTTGATGAGGATCCCAATGCTCCAGGAAATTACACATTTACCGTTGAAGGTAATATACCAATTGGAAGTTATGAGATGCGTCTATCTCTCTACAAAGAAAACTACTCATTAGTTGAAACCACTCTAACTATTGTTGTACGACCTATTCATACGCAAATTACTTCAGAAATGCCCGTACTAAACTTAATCTCATTACAATCAACATCCATTACAATTCGATATATGGATATAGACCATAATATTCCAATTATAGGTGCTAACATCAGTGATTTCCAAGCTGTTGAATTTGTCAGTAATGAAATTGTCACAGATCAATTTACAGACTTGCACATTACCGAATTAGGAAACGGATACTATAACATATCGTTCAAAGTTCCAGAAGTAACCCAAGATGTCATGACATATTCATTGAACATAACCTTCTATAAAGAGAACTATGATGCTGCTTCCATCGTATTCACAATAAACGTAAAAAGTCCTACATCAGACACTATGCGAACCATTATCATGACTGGTGGAATTATTGTTGCGGCATTTATTGTTCTATTCGGAATAGTGTATGTTAAAGTTCTCAATGTTCCTAAGAAGATACGTGTCATTAACACATTGGTAAAATCACTATCTAAGAACAAGATTCCTAAAGCCCCATCTGGAGTTCCACAACGAAATGAAATAATCTCAGGACTATGGAATGACCTGCTTGAACCATTTGAAATCCAAAAGGATGCATCTCAAATTCCGATGGAAAGCGTTCCAGTCGATGTTCCAGAACTTGGAGAACTATTGATCAAATTAGTTGAGCTCACAGGAATTACTCCAGAAGAACTTGAAGACTTCCAGGCTGAAATTGCAAAGATGCGGCCAAGTGAACGTATCAACTTCGTAAAAGAAGTCATTCGCCAAGAAGCAGTACGAAAAGCAAAAGCGGCTGGTAAAGACTTGGATGAATTCTTACAAGAATTAGAAGAACGTACCGCTCGTAAGATTTCTCGCGAACATGGTACTTTACCCTCAACTACAACAAAGCCAAAAGAAGAACCTGAAGAAATTATCCCTGTTGAACTAGAAAAAGAACCCGAAGAGGCACCAGAAAAGATCGAATATATCCCTGAGCACGAAACAGAAAAGTTAACCGAATTTGAGCTCCAAAACTTACGAAAGGAACTAGAAGAGATGGGAATCGAGCCAGGTGAACTTGATATTATTATGACACAAGCCAGAAATCTATCTCGCGATCTTGTTGATGAACTTATCAAGACTCTTAAGGAACGCATGAAAAAGGATGAGTAATACCTCTCATCTTTAATTTTTATTTTGTACCTTATTTTTGTGAGCATTCAACTTGAAATTAATGCAAAATGTGAGTTCTCTTTAATTGAGCATATAAATAAAATAAAAATAAGTAAATTAGGGCATAGACCATTACGGTCTCTTTCCCTTAACTTATGCTACTTTAGTACCACAGCTTGGACAGAACTTGGTTCCGGGCGGTAACTTTGTACCGCAATTTGGACAGAATTGAGGTGTTCCGCCTCCGCCACCACCGCTTGCAGGACCTAATCGAGCACCACAGCTCGGACAGAATTTAGCACCTGCATCTACATGCGCACCACAGCTCGGACAGATTACTTTTGCGCCGCCACTTGCTAATGTCTGACCAATAATAGCGGCTGCACCAAAACCTGCACCTGGGCTTCTGCCAAGTGAGTCTGCTGCACTTTCAGTAGCTTCCATGGTTCTTAATCGATCTCCAGCGACTCCTCCAGTTCTGAGCCAGAATAATCGCTCACGATACTTCTCAGTTGTATCAATACCCTCAAACTTGAGATCAATTAGTTCAAGTCCAATTCTCTCGAATGCGCGGCGTACTGCAACCTTGACTTTCAATGATGTTTCATCAAGTTGTGTGAATACTGCTTGAAGATCATAATGTGCAAATTCATCAATTACTTTCTCATTAATGAATGATCGCAGAAAGTCATTTACGGCATCACTGGTATATGCTCGCTGATTTCCGACAACTTCATTTGTGAATACTTTCTCTTCTTCTACCCTGTACCAGAAATTACCATGAAACATCAAAGGTGCGAGGTCAGATGTCTGTCCCCTACCACCAAACTTTCCTTGGAATTGTGACTTGGAAATGAAGATAACTTCTGATGTAAACGGATTCTTATCGTATCCCTTGATCTTACGTAGAATACCAGTCAGTATCGGTAGGTTCTTAGTGGTAAGTGTGTACTTACCCGGCCCAAATGTATCAAGGGCCTTACCATCGCGGTAGAATATTGCTACTTGATTCTCTTGCACAATTAGCTGGGCGCCCCACTTGAGTTCAGTATCTGGGAATCGCCAGACAATTTCATCAGGGCCTGCGCCACGCCACTCTATAACTTGAGGCATCTTTAATCCCTTTCCATTTCTTTTGCACAAAATTTAGTGCCTATTTACTCTTTCGTTAAAAATGCTTTTAACCCTATCGGAGAAATTCATTCCGAAAGTCCCAATCTATATTACGAATTATACTATTTTATATTTTTCGTATTCCTAGTACGTTTTTGTATTGTTATTTCGCTTTCTTGATACAAATTATCAAAATAATTGCCTGTTTTTACTAGACCAATCAGCTCGGTATCTGTAACATTTTATTGTAGCCCATACAATAGATCATAGAAAATTAGATGGTTGGTCCCGCCCGCCGGATTTGAACCAGCAACACGCGGATTTCTGTCTTCAACGGACTACAGTCCGCTGCTCTACCAGATTGAGCTAGGGCGGGTAATATTTCGAAACTATTTTCGTATAATTCATTTTTCACATTTAAACATATCGTTTGATGTTAATTCTGCCCGTGGTATGCCTAATATTTTTTATAAATTTTGTTTGTGTAAATAGATAATCATTATATCAATCATAATACCAAATTTGCTAAAAGGGCGCTGATTTCAGTAAAAAATAGTATTAAGAATGGTTATTAAAAAGTAATATTTATATGTGTATTTACTACATGTTTTAAACAGGTGAAGGGTTGGGTCTGTTTTTCGTATGTAATTGCCCTCAACAACAACGAAACTCCCCCCTCCTAACCGATCTCCCAACCCTCACCAAATTATTACTTTTATAAATTGATTATTTGTTTATCAGTCCCAATAATAATATTACCAGAATAATGCTTTTGCAATGTTTCTAGTTCGTGTTCCTGTTCTGCGAACCACATTGGGTAAATGTGTACCAGAATCACGGATTTTGGATTTGCTTTTTCAAGAATTTCAGCCATCTGTGATGTAACTGTATGAACTGTAGATTTTTCTTTTAATGAGTCTGGGAATGCAAGTTCATGAATTAGAAGATCTATCCCCGTTGCTGCTTCGATTATTTCGTTTGTGGGTACGGTATCCCCGGAATACAGGACTCGCTTGTCATCGAAGCTAATCAAATATGCAAGACTAGGTGTATCGCCATGTTTATTTTTTATTGTCTTGACCGTTATGCCGTTGAATTTGATTGCATCGCCGAGTTGAAGTGGATTTACTTTGATCTTTATTTTGTCTTTTAGATATGGATATACTCCATTAAAGACAGCGTCATACCATTGTGTAATGTTTTGAGGTCCATATATCTCAAGTGTGTCTGAAAAGTCCTCTAACCACATAGTTTGGACTAACGTAGCAAAATCTGATGAATGATCCACATGGAAATGCGTAAAGAAAATTCTTTTAATCTTCTTAAAGTCAATTTCCAACTCCATAAGGCGTCTTAATGCTCCAGAGCCAATATCCAATAAGTTGAATTCGCCCTTGTGCTCAAATAAAATAGACATTTGTGCTCTATTCTTATCAGCCATAGATGAACCTGTTCCAAGTAATGTGATCTTCATAGATGAATGTAAAATAAAAAGAGAGTATTAAGTACTTCGACTTTTAACCAATTGAAATCAGCCATAACTCCAGAGATAGTAATAGATTCGCCAATAGTGGGAAAATGAACCATACTGCGTAGTTTTTCGCAGGAGCATAAAATCTGTGTTTGTTTCTCCAAAGCCATAGCCTCTTCTTGTATGCGAGCGGCTCTAATATGATAAAGTCGAAAATCATACTTGACATTGCTGCGAGAATACTTACAGTCCATAACATTATTGAGGTTGGCTGATTATTTCCGATCAGCAAAATGTAGAACCCACTATAAGGTCCTGCAATCGAACCAATCCATAGGAACAAAATCGATATTGGAACAATACCAACATATAAAATGTGCCTTCCTGTATTATACGTATAGTGACCCTTGGATGATACAATGTTTTCGCCAACCAATGATACAAGCGTAATAAAACCAATATAGGGTAGCAAAAGCTGCCCGAAATTGTAAAACATAATTATTAATCCCTGGATGGATAAAACAAAAAACGATGCTAAGAATCCAAGCCCATCCCTTTTCGAGGTAGTTAATACCTCTCCCAATTGTGGAACTAACGTGATAATTTGCGATTGTACTTTTGAATATTGCTTCCTTATTAATGATAGAATCATACTGATTCCTCTCTTATTTTGTTATATTTGAAATGACAAAAATATTTTGTTATTCTGAAAATATAAAAATTACGTTTTTCTTAAAATCGTAGTTGCGTGTTGTCATTAGAAATTAATTAACTATTTGATTTTTTCATAGTGCAATCTTTCAGAAATATTTGCGTTGGTTAATTTATTACAATGAAATAATGTGTTAGAACAAAAAATATATTTTGTTAATTTGCGTATAACAAAAATGAAGAAGTAAAGGATGTGAACCCATGTCCTCTGGAATAAAACTTGATGAACGGTCTATATTGCAGGCATTTATTGATTTAAAGGTGTCAGAGGTAATTGCGAAAATTTACATATATCTTGTCAAAGTAGGTGGTGCGACATCCAAGCAGATCATAGAAGGTACAAAGCTTTATCCATCAGCGGTACGAAAGGCATTAAGTCAGATGTATCATGAGGGCTTTGTAAAGCGTATAAAATTAAGCAACGATAGAGTGGGGCGAAAGCCGTTTCTATTCAAGCCTGCGTCTCCGAAAGAAGTTATGGATCGATTGATGATACGTGTCAAGGAACGTTTTCAAAAGTTACAATATCTTAATCAATATTTTGAAAAAAGGAAAGATTAATCGCTGACTGAATACACCCAATCAGCGCACTGTTCTATTGTTCCATTGTCATTTGCAAATATTAATGTCTGTCTATCAATTGTGATTGTTGTAAATATTTTTGCCAATTTTTTGGAGAAAATTTCGTTTGAAATGTCTGCCCAGCCATCCCATAGAAGTAATGTGCTATCTGTGTAATCTATTAATGACATGAGAAATGAATATCCGAGCGTTATTCTTGTATCTCTATCTAATGTTTGCCAGTATTTCCATTCATTATCGATCATATAATCGACATCTATTGGTGGTATTGGGTCTGTAATAATTTCGTTAGGTGGACAATTAATACGTAATTTGTAATTCTTATCCGTAATGCGATTCAGAATATGTTCTGCTTCGTTAATCAAATTTTGTTTGTTTGCCCGCAGTCTTTTGCAAATCAAATCTGTGAAGCTATTTACGAAATATTGCATTGGGTCTCCATAATGCGGTATTGCAACTACACGATCGATAAGTGAAATACCAAACATAGCTCTTAGCGATCTTATGGCATCTTGATTTTTTTCTTCATTATCTACTTGCCATTTAATCTTATCAGGATATATTTCGGTATGTATCTGCGTTTCGTATTCGTCATAACCTACAAATAGATCAATTTCGGCTTTTTCTTTTTCTCCTATTATATCTTTCAAATTTCGTCCGACGATACGTTCGTCTGTAACCCCTAACGCTATTGCAACAGCCTTAAAAATATCCGTTTTTCCGCTATACTGTTCGCCTTTAATTAATGTTATACCCGGTTGGAAATTATATTCGAGTTCGTCATATAAATATATATTCTTTAATCTTATCGTATTTATTACAAGCCCTGGTAGAACATTATCTGTTATTGTTGCCATAAATGGTCCACCCTCTTCAAGTTGAATACGAAATAAAATAATAGAGAAGTGGGTATGTGAATACCCTTCGCTTAATCTAAATATTTCATCATGAATTGTTTGCGCTGGTCCCACTTGCGCTCTAATCTCTGCAGTATTGTATAGATTCTGAAGGTGTATTCCCACGCCTTATCAAAGTGTCCTTGAGACATTTCATCTCTAAATTGTTCAACAACTTCATTAATATTTGCCAAATCCTCAATAAGTGATGCGTCGAATTCCATTAATCTATCAAGTTCTTTATTGTCTATTTTCTGACTAGATCCCCAACTTGCATAACCATAATCTGCATACTTGATCATACTAGTGATCTTTTCCTGTAGTGCCATAATATTCTCGAATGTTTCCCATGTGTTTGTTAGGTTGTATTGGACAACCATTTCTTGAAGAGTTGCTAAGTCATCTCCGATTTCGTCAAGCGTCTTTGCAAGAAAATCTCAAAGAACTTTATCTGATTCGCGTCGTTCTTCCTTCTCTTTATATCCATGATAAATTGGTATATAATGAGTTATCTTACCCAAAATACCGCTCTTAGTATCATGTGCTACCTTCTTACGCATACGCTTGGCAATTTCATCCATGTCCTTTCCCATTTAGTTTCACCCTAACTTGCGCGTCGTGCGCGCTTGTCAATACTATTTTCGAATCTTAGCCTTATAAATTATTAGTCTTGAGTGGTATAATATGTCGTTTCAATTGCATTTCAGCTGAATATATGAAAATATACTCCTACATGTATTAAAATTAAAAAAATATGGGATATTGAAGTCTCATACACCGCGTAGAAAGCCTAAATACTTTTTAACAAGTGCATTTGTTTCATTTTCGAATGTTTTTTCATCTTTTTCTTCCGTTATGATTTTTTCAATATTGTCTAATATGTTTGTTAGGCCATCTCTAAGTATTTTGCCGCCTCTGTTTGTAATTATGTATCCACCAATCTTTTCGCGTAATTCTAAAATTATTTTGTATTCTCCTGCCTCAACTAGATCTATAGATTCCTTAGTTCCTAATGCATGTTTCATAAGTGTAGTAATTGCACTTAGAGCTCCTGTGAACACACTTTCATTTATGTCTACGCTCATGAATTTATGTGTATATATTGGGACTCCTGTTTCATCTAGAATTCCGAGTAAAACAACATCATATGGTAAGATATATGCGACTCTTGGGTCTTTTGTGAATGATATTGCGATTATGAACACTCCAATTGCGACTACTAGTAAAATCATAGAAGGCACAAAAAATATTTCCACCATGACAATAGCGATCATTGCACCATAAAAGGCAATAAATGAGCCTATGAGCAATAATAGTGGCTGCTGCTTATTTTTCACATCCGAATGCCTAAACATTTCATAGGTCATTTTCGTGAATTGTATTGCAACTGATAGCATAAATATTAATTGTAATATTATAAATGGGACTTGTGCTGCCGCATAATATCCAAAATCTGGTATTGTATTCATTGCAAATCCATTTGGTGGTGGGACTCTCGCTAGTAATAAGAACGAAATTGCACCAAATAGGGTTCCATAGACAAAACTCTTTGATACGCTTACAGAACCTTTTTTTGCACGTTCAACAAATACGAAGACCATGAACATTCCAAAATAAGAAGCAATAACTCCAATTTCATACATAATGCATGCAGTATCAAGATCACTTACACTTGGATAGAGCGTTGAATGAACTGCCCATACTGCGAGTGAGATGTTTGCTATTGCAAGATATATTGAGATTCTTAATTTGTTTCCCATATATGATTTTAATAGTATTCCCGCTGAATACAACATTCCTAATGATGCAAATCCACCGATAATAAAATGAATCAACAGTGCATCTGACAATTTATATTCTCCTTTTATTTGTACAAATATATATTATTATATTATAAGCAATATTTTAGTATTTGCATCAAAAATCAAAAATCAAAACAAAAAAGAGAAAAAGAGTAAAGAACTTACCATAATCTGTATTGTCTCTTGATAAAGCCTTCCCATACTTTTGGAAGTTTTTGTAGAGTCTCTTCGATAATGCCTTCGGCGGTCTTTCTGATTTTATCTACACCATTTGGAGAATGGATTTCTAAGTTAACTTCAAATGGTTCAGTAATTGGTGCTCCGATCTGGCTCACTAAGTAGCAGTAGACTTGTTCAATGTCTGGTTCCTCTTTGATCAAGCGTTCTACAATTTCCTGAGCTGCTACATTGTATGTCTTTCCAACATGACTTACAGGATTCTTTCCAGCTGCCGCTTCAAGTGTCATTGGTCTATATGGTGTGATTAGACCATTTGCTCTATTTCCACGACCGACTTGTCCATCATCTCCGTGTTCTGCAGATGTACCAGTTACTGTTAGATAGTACAGTCCAACCTTTGGATCGTCAGCATTATTCACAGTGACTGTTACGGGCTTATCGGTAATCTTTGGCGCAAGATCTAAAATTAAATCGTTAATTGTTTCCATGGTGTTTTGATATTCGTGGGGGTCTTTAACTTCGGTAGATATTATTGCAGCTGCTACTGTAAGATGTATATTATCGCCTCTTCGGACTCCCATGACTTTTATATCTTCACCGATTTGTGGATATTTCTTTTTGGTCTTTGGGCTGTTTAATAATTGTTCGGCTTCAAATACAATTTTCTCAGTATCTGTAAGAGGTGCATATGCCACACCGAAAGATGTATCATTTGCTCGTGGGATTTCGATGTCCCCCTCAAAGTTTCCAACAAGATCTGTGCTTCCCTGACGAATCTTGTAGTCGATAATAATATCGCCACTAACGTCGAGATGTGGTAAATCTTCTTTCAGCCATTCCTTTGTGTGTTGTACGGCAAATTTTCCAATTGGTACTTTGTTTTCGAGATTCTTACCGTAAACACCTACTGCTCTTCCTACAAGTAATAGATAAATTGGTTCTACAATCTCTCCATTACCAAATGTTGCATTTGATTGACCGCCTGCAATTACACATTTATCGACATTGTGGTGTAATACTCGTCCGAAAGTTTCAAGGTAGAACTCGCTAAGCTTTATTGATAATTCTTCAGCTGCTTTGTCTGCTAAACTGTCTGGGTGTCCTTTTCCCTTTCGTTCAACAATTTCTACTCTCTTTCTGGCGACTGGTACGCCCTTTCCTTCGGTGATTTCAATATTCATTGGGTATCAACTCGCTTAATTTTCTGAATTTTTCATCTTCAAAATGCTTTTTAATACTTTTCATAGTTACCAATTATAAAAATAACTCTCAGTTATATTTTTAATTTATGAAGAATTTTTATTATTTTTTGTTCCACTTGAAAAATTGGCGGTTGTTTTTTGCTATATTTAAATCACTATCAGTTTTTTGCATATCATAAAGTATATTTAGAAATAAATTTCAAATCGAATATGTAGAATATATGAAGGGTACTCGAAAATGATTATGATTACGGGTAGATTCCTAAAGCAGTTACGTGAAAAGGTCGGTATGACTCAGGAAGAATTAGCAAGAAAAGTCGGTGTATCACAAGCACATATTGCGAAAATCGAAACCGGTAAAGTGGATCCTAGACTTTCAGTAGTTAATAGAATTCTTCAGGTACTTCGGAATGAACAAGTTATCCTATTGAAAAATGTAATGACTCGTAGAATAATTACAGCTCGCCCTAACGACCCGTTGATTCGTGCCGCTGAACTTATGAAAGAGCATGGAATTTCTCAGATTCCTATCATTGAAAAGGGCGTGTGCGTAGGTACTATAACGGAAAAGGATTTCATTAAGCATCTTGATAAGGATCTTGCAACGACTAAAATTTCTGAAATTATGGAGCCGCCCCTACCAATCTTTCCTGAAGATACACCCGTTCGAAGTATCTCGATGCTATTTGAAATTTACCCTGCAATTCTTGTTTCTGAGCATTCTACAGGCCGAATTGTTGGTATTGTCGCACGCTCAGACCTCGTGGGTACTGAATAACTATTTCAAGACGGAAATGCCTTGTGATAATCCTTATAATCATAGGGTTTATAGGTGTTGAACAATATCATACTGATAGAAAAATACTTAATAATCTAATTGATACAGAAGCGAAATGTTTTAAGTTATTTGTACCGTATTTTAAATTAGGGTGGTCATTTATATGCGCGATAGTTTAAAAATGTTGGAAAAGCTGCTCAGAGACCTCGACGTCTTCATAGAGCGTTGGGCAAAGATTCAGAACCGGTCCATCAGATCCATACAAATCGTTTCAAATAATCTGCTCCAACTAGAACATCTAAATGGGGACCTTGGCATATTTAATGATAATGAGGAAATTAGACAGCGCGCAAAAGATAAGTTGTATATTGTATTATTTGATAAGCTGATCCCCCAATTACAAGCCTCTGTACGTGAGTTTTCGACGCTTATGCGAATGACCGTTGCTATGCGAAATACTCTCTCGATTCTTGTCAACTTTGTGGAGTCTTTACGGTCTCTCGTAGAATTTGATAGGTCGCTCGAAAATATTCTTGGCTATTACGATATAATCTTAGATAACGTTGAGAAAGTTCTTGATATGTTTGAAACTGAATATGAAACGAAAATAGTTATTTATGATGAGCTGAAGAATGGCGAACTAGATTTGCAAATCATCACAAATTATCTGACAATTTGGACTGTTGAACCAAATATCGAAGTTGATACATTGGAGAAATCAATTCGCGATCTTGAAGAGAATTATGAAATTCTCCGAGCATCCTATGGGAAAGACCGTATCAAGTCTTCGAGTGTTTCATATATGCATGAATGATATTGTGGTCTCTTTTTTTTAATTTTTATACGCCATCAGGAAGGCTTGCATATCGCCTATGAAAACTTTCGTGATGAATTGCAACTTAAAACTCTTGAACATTTTTAGAAATTTCTTATTCCCGACAATTACGCCTATCTTTAAATCCGGGTAGTCTCTGATAATCTTTGCTAATGCTCCATATATTGCATTAAGATTCACATTGCGACCTATCCGTATTCCATATGGCGGATTTGTAATTACGAATTCCGTGTCCTCGGGCCATACGGCATCTCGAAAATCTGATTCTATGAATCTTATTGTATCGCTGGTAAATGATTTCTTCAGATTTAGTTTTCCACCCTCAATGTATTCATTTATTCGGTCGATGCCCACAAGATTTTCAGATTCCATATTTATTTTTCGAGTCAAGCTTTTCAGTACTCTACGGTACTTGTCTGGGTCAAACCATGGTAAATTTTTAAAATGAAAGTCATCACGAAATACTCCATTGTGTATGTTGCGAATCTTATGCGCAGCTTCGATCAAGATTGTTCCGGAGCCACAGAAAGGATCTACTATCGTTCCTCTTTGATAATCAGTAACCTCAAGGAGTGCTGCAGCTATATTTGGCTTAATACCTGCTGGATGAAAGAATACCTTGTATCCTCTAAAATGAAGTGCATTACCTGTCGTTTCGATGGCAATTTGAATGTGATTATCGATCATCCATGCGTTTACAATTATTTGTGGAAAATCTAGATTTACTGGCGGTCGATATCCATATGATAATTCGCACGAATTTTGTATCGCCTCTCCAATCGCTGCTGCTATATCCACACTTGTAAAATTATGTTCTCCCACACGTTCGACCCGAACTGCAAATGTTGTATGACGTCCGATGAATTTCCAATCAAATTCCCGTGTAACCTTTTTTATATCCTCTAAGCTTTCTACGTGCTCGTCAATAAGAAGAATGTTAACCCGTTCTGCAGTTTTCAATCTTAGATTTAAATCATAAAATAAATTTGGTGGGCCGTCTATTATGATCCTCCCGGATAGCGAGCGCAGTACGTTGAATCCCTTTCGTTTAGCTTCCATTACTGTTATTTTTTCAATACCTCTCGTTGTGGTTACCAGATATTTCGTTATGTTGTACATTTTGCATTCATTATCCTTTCGCGAGTTAGTTATTTATACTTTTGTAACTGGTCCCGTTTCATAAATTGTGTTTTTTAAATATATATTTGAAATAGATCTGTCATTATTATACGAAGTGAGCTTTCTAAATATGCAAGTTCTCTAATGGCAGCTCAAAGAATATAAAAATATAAATTAAAAAAATCCTCGTAAAATCTTCGTTGTGTTTAAAAGTTAAACTTCGGCTTTAAGACGTTGATTTGGCATCATAAAACTTAAAATTTAATGTGATTTGTAAGTCTATAATTTTCAAGCACGAGGTGATCATATGTCTAATCGTAGTAATAATGAGGAAATGGTAGTTACGCCTTGGGAAGTTAAAGGCGATATTGACTACATGAAATTGATCAAGCAGTTTGGGACTCAATTTATTACTCCCGAGCTTCGAAAGCGTTTGGCTTCGTATTCCAATGGCGAGGAACACATGTTCTTACGTCGTGGGTTATATTTCTCCCACAGAGACCTTGATTGGATTCTCGATATGTACGATAAAGGAAATAAGTTTGCATTATACACCGGGCGTGGTCCCAGTGGCAAGACTCACATTGGTCACCTCGTAGCTTGGCATCTTACAAAGTTTCTCCAAGACATATTTGACACAGAATTATATTTTCAAATAACTGATGATGAGAAATTTCTATTCAAAGAGCATTTGGGATTAGATGAGACAATTCAACTTGGGTATGACAATGCATTAGACGTAATTGCAATTGGCTTTGATCCTAAGAAGACCTATCTCATCCATGATGTTCGTGATATTGACTTGCTTTATCATACCGCATTACGGGTTGCAAAGAAGGTCACTTATTCCACAGTTCGAGCTGTATTTGGATTCAGGAATGATAGTAATATTGGTCAGATTTTCTTCCCAGCTATTGAAGCTGTGCCCGCTTTTCTTCCGTCGTTAGTTCATAAGCGTAAGGTTCCTGTACTGATTCCCAGTGCAATTGACCAAGATCCATTCTGGAGAGTTACTAGAGATATTGCTCACAAGCTTGGATTTTACAAGCCAGCTGCATTGCAAGGTATGTTCCTTCCGGGTCTGTTAGAAGGTGGGAAGATGTCCTCATCCATAGAGGACTCTGCAATATTTACCACAGATACTCCGAAGGCAGCAAAGAAAAAGATTATGCGAGCGTTTACGGGTGGACGTGTCTCCGTAGCCGAACAGAGAAAGCTCGGTGGTAATCCAGAAATATGCACAGTATTTCAGTATTTCAAATATCTATTTGAGCCTGATGATAGAAAATTAGAGCAGATTGCGAACGAATGCCGTTCTGGTGCTCGGTTATGCGGTGAATGCAAGCTTGAGCTTGCTGATAGAGTTGGTAAATTCTTAATTGAGCATCAAGAGAGACGTGAAAAGGCAAAGGATATAATTGATGAATTTTCCTCGGATAAAATTAGAGAAAAATTAAGGGGATAACACCCCTACCTACCTTTATTTTTTAAGACGCTGTAGTGATTAGTTTCTTCTCATCTTTTGTAATGCCATATCGTTCGCCTGTCAAAATCAGGCTTGAAATTCGCGCATTGATCTTACTTTCAAGTTCTTCTAGGCGTTCATTTCTAAGTGCCGGGGGTAGTATCTTTACTTTCTTGAGTGAGGAATTCATTGCTTTGATGAATGCTTTTGACTGCAATTTTTTCGGCTTTTTCTTTTTACTTTCTTTCTTTACAACATTAACCAAGAATTTAGTGATTTGTTCCTCTGCATGAGATTTCGCCATCAGGTCGATGAAAAATTCAAAATTATTCAGTGCATCTTGTGAATCATTCTGTAAATTCTTTGCAGCTGTTCCAATAATATTACTAATCGTATCTGTGCCGACTGCAATTATTTCTTCGGGCGTAAATAGACAGATGCTCACATTAATTAATGAGCTTGGGATAAACGCTCTTGCCATAATACTAACGACTTCATCCATGTTTGTTATATCTAAATCTCTTCTTGCATATTTGTATGCGACATATGATAATGCAGATTCCCACATCCATGAGCTGTCTATTTCGTCCAATGTGTTTTCGAGTCCAGAATCTTTTTCAGCGTATTTATCAAATAGGCCAAGTTTCATTATTAGAAGTATCTTTTTACCTAATGATTCACGAGTCTGATGTATTTTCGGATTAAAGTATCTTAATGCAGCTGCAATTGCATAATCTCCTCCCGTGCGCACATCTTCTAGTTCTGTGCGTGAAGTCACTACATCTCTTAGGCTTTCTGCATTTTTATTGAGGAGTGTTTCAAGTGATTTTACTAATTTTGAAGATAGCTGTGAGATTTTGTCATTTTCCTTTTGGTCATACAAGTCTCTGACAACATTACTTATCGTTTCATTTTTAGCTTTTAGAATTTCAAAGAAAGCTTCTTCAAAATTTGATATCTTTGCCTTGCTCATGGATATTTCTCCTTTTACTCTCTAAATCTAGTAATATAAATAAAAAACTAATATAAATGAATTCTGGTTACTTGTTTTTGTGCATTAGTTCAAAAATAGTAGAATATTTGAATGCATTGGGACTCCTAATACTGCTGAAATAACTTCGCATTTTGTGCGTAAAATGTAAATTGTAGGTTTTCTAGTTTCTTTCTGAATTGCGGGAAAGGTTTCTAGATTTGCTTGCCCTTTACTGATAATGATATCCGCATTTTTCACTTCATTTATGAACTCTTTTGATACGTGAGTGATTGGTGTTCCCATAGTGGCAGCCCCTGTAGAAATGACCCGTGCAATTTTATTTAATCCTACAGATCTTGCATCTTCTAATGTGGCATCATTCATCATTGGACCACTCTTAACTGCTACTGTTACATCAATCCCTTGCTTTCTGAGAAATTCTATAAGAGGGATATCAAATACTATTTCTCCTGCGTTGTCCATTATGTACAAGAGATGCCTATATTTTTTCAAATTTGTAAGTATTTTATCAGAATCATCTATTGTGAATCCTTGGCCCAATACGTCATGAAACACATTTTCTAGTTCTTCGAACTTAAAAACAAAACCACCCGTGGCAAAATCGATCAAATTTCCTGTAATCGCTAAGGCGACATAGCATTCAAATCTTGCTTTGATATCTGATTGGTTGCATTCATTTTTCATTTTTGAGATAAGTTCCAAAGCTATTCTGTTTGACTTTTCTTTCAATTCCTTATAAGGGTCAATGTTTCCAGTTCTATCGCGAATATACTCTAATAGTTTAACAGAAATGGGTGCAGGTTCTATTCTATGTTCAAATCCTTGTGCAACTTCTTTAAGACAATATGATACGAGCTCAAATCGGAGTTCCGGATCTGTAGTTGAGTTATTAATTGCGTTAGTAAGTGCCTGCATTAAACATGTCGCACATTGTGGTTTTAATCGTACACGAATATCATCTATCGTAAGATTCTTCATGCATAGTACCCCATAGAATTCTAATGTACGCCATTTTGGATTATATATACTTTTAAAATTGTTCTTGAAGTATGCTTTTGCGATTCTATTTATTATTTAGCAATTTTTGCTCTACCATTGGAAAATCTTCAATGACTCGCTCATCAATTGTATAGTAGTATTCCATTGTTATTGCTGCATCGTGATAGAAATTCTCAGGCTTAAGAATGACATTAAAATCAATATTTCCGATATCAAATAATGGCATATGTTGTGCTTGTTCTATCCAATTTCCGAGATGATATATGCGAATTAGCTCCTTGTATTTTAGCATCATTGACAATACATCGTCTGTCTTTTTAAAAGTGTGGGAAGTATCAAAGCAAATTCCATGATGTTCTGTATTTTCTAATTCAAATTGCACAAAATGGGCAATTTCACCTACTGAATTAACAATTCTTCTTTTGCCCGGAAAATTTTCCCATGCAATTAATATGTCATTATCTTCAAGAAATGGTGTAACCCGTTCCTTTATGAAGTCGATTGCTTTTTGCCTCTTGTTTACTGTTGATGGATGTATCACTATATAGCGACAATTATATTCGTGACATAAATCTGCACAAATTTCAAGTCCTTTCATAAATTCATCCATTTTTCTTAGTTGTAAAGCTGGACCATGAATCGAATTTACAATTAGTTCTTTCTCTTGGATCTTTTGTTTTAATACGCTCATATCTGTATTGAAAAATTCGTCTCTTTTATGAAATGCTAATTCTATTTTCTTTACCTTTTCCAGAATTGTATCTTTTGCACCTGTAAGTATATTATTAGAGTCCATTCGAATCGATACTTTCAAGTAATTCACATCCACATTACGTAGAGTACAATCAAAAATATATATCTAATATTACATGAATTTTATATAAATTTAATTTAGCCCGTCTTTTATTTATTAAATTAAAATGATTAAACAATAAGTCGCATTCATATCTTTTCGCATCCATTTTTATGTGCATGATCGAGATATTGTCCTCAACAATTCAAATAAAGTCCAATAATGTTGTTTGTGTTAAAATTCCTTTCAATACATCGGATTTTGAAATCCATTCTTCTTTTGGAATTCTCAGTCTCCTTGTCATTTGTTCGATGGCTTCGTGTGCCGTGTTAAAGCGTTCTGGTGGTTTTGCCATTGCCCGCCTGATCGTTTCTCTTACTTCCCATACACCTACTGGAAGATAATATTCATCACTAATTTCTCGTAGTATGACCGCTGTAGCAATCCGCCCTCTTTTGTATAATGCCTCTAGAACAGCCAGTCGCCCGGCATAATATCCTCCTGCCTCTTTAACGGCATAATTGCTGCGACCACGTGCGCCCTCATTTTCAGCAACAATTACTGGCTTTTTCGCCATTGCGGTCCAGAGTCCGCCGGGCATCCATGCCTCAAGTTGTTCAAATGTCCAAGCGCCCGGTGCAAGTAGTATTTCGTAATGATTTCCAATATATTCCTCATGATATACTTCATAATCATTTATTGAAGATTTGTCCGCTAGCAATTTCATTAGTTTCTTTCCTATAATATCGTCAATTGCAGTTATTGACCATCGAGTCGGTACTAGCTTCTTATTCTTAAGACCCAATACACCTGCAGAAAACACTCTTGTTAGGTAATACACATCAAATCCATGCTTGTACAATTCCCAGACAGCTGTAGTAGCGCGTGTATCTCCCTCTGAAAGCATATCTACAGTTCTCGGAATCTTCGGATTACTCCCAAGTTTCACTTGGACAACTTCACCACTCGGTCCCATTGGTTGTGTAACTGCACTGTAAAAAATCGATACTTTCGGCGGCTTGCTCAATTCCAGCTCCGTATCCACTGAACGTACAGAAAGTGCAATATCCACAGATCGACTCCATACCTTATTTGAACTAGGATTCTTCACTCGTACTTTTGTCATGCCTCGTACCATAACTGAACGTAACCTGATTATTTCATCAATTGGTTTTCCATACCATTCTGCAGGATTATCATACAATGGTGGATTGTCTACATCCGCTGCAATTGTCATTGGTCCTGCAAAAACTGCTGGGTATCCTGTCCTACCTACAAATACCGATGGTGGCGATGGTCCGTATATGTCTCTATCCATGTCTACTAAAATCGGCTGAAGTGCATTTAGCTTCTCCAGAATCGGACACTTTGGCCTACCACATAGATTCCTGCTCATCTTACAAACTATGCATAGTTCCGGAGTTATCGGAATGTTCATCGTTCGCACTTCCACCTCTATTATGTGAATATACACTTAGCAATTTATGTCTTTGTTTAAATTTTTATTTAACTATATATAAAAAAGTTTATATTGATTTATGTATTTATTATATCATGTAATCAAATATTTTGCGGGTGAAACCTATGCAAATTGAACAGGTTGTTTGTAAGGATCTTGTCAAGGTATACAAGAAGAAGAAGCGACTTAGTTTACTTCCCCCTAGATCAGAAGTAACGGAGATTCATGCATTAGATGGATTAAGCTTTACAATCTATGAAGGCGAAATTTTTGGTTTATTGGGGCCTAACGGTGCGGGTAAGACGACCACGATTCAGATTATAGCGGGTCTTTTACTTCCAGATAGTGGAGAGGTTGAAGTTGCTGGAGTAGATGCAATTAGAAATCCTAATTTAGTTAAGCGGATTGTTGGTGTGGTTTCTGGGGGTAATCCGCGACAATTATACAATAAGCTTACGGCCTATGAGAATTTAGAATATTTTGGAAGGCTTTATGGTATTCCAGATAAGGAATTAAAGTCACGAATTCTAGAGCTGCTTGAGTTAGTTAAGTTAGCTGACCGTTCAGATGAAGAAATTGAGAAGTTTAGTGCCGGTATGAAGCAGCGATTGTTAATTGCCAGAGGATTGCTTCATGATCCCGACGTACTTTTATTAGACGAGCCCACAGTTGGTCTTGATCCTAAGTCTTCTCGGGATTTGCGAAAACTTATTCGCGATGAGATTGGGAAGAGGGAAGGTAAGGCAATTCTGCTTACAACGCATGAAATGAATGTTGCTGAAGAGCTTTCTGATAGGATTGCAATTATCAACAGGGGTCGTCTGGTTGCATTAGATACGCCGTCTGGTCTCAAACAGAATTTTAAGCTTGGTAGATTGATTGAAATAATTGTTGAGACTGATGATGGTATTCCAGTATCTCAGATGCAAAATATTAGCGGTGTTCGTTCGATTTCGGTTACAAGCATTGAGAATAGCATCAATCGCAAACGGGTTTTAATTGAGACCCTTAATGGCGACAATATTATTCCAGATTTAGTGGACCTATTAATTCGTCAATATAACTATAAGATAATGAATCTGACTCAGAAAGAACCTAGTTTGGAAGATATTTTTATTATGGCGACATCTGAAACTGAGGAGGTCATGGCAATTGCTAAGTAAGAATGTTGGTCCGGTTCATTGGTGGCAGATTACTAAGGGCACATTCAAGAAGGAAATGTTGTTCTTCTACAGATACAAAGGTTGGTTGATTTCCAGTATTATACAGCCAATAATTTGGATATTGCTGTTCGGTTATCTTGGCAAAGGATTTGGAATCAAGGAAACAAGTGCGGGCGTTGATTTTACATCTTATATGATCCTTGGTGTTGTGAGCTTAATGTTGATCAGTCAGACCATGTGGGGTTCTGGGAATGCTCTACGAACCGAGCAGTATCGCGGCACTCTCGAATCTATTATGACTGCTCCTTCAAATATAATCTCTATCCTCATTGGTTTCTCATTCGTTGATCTTGTACAGTCCGCATACATGATGGGGGTATCTGTATCATTTGGTTTGCTTATATTTGGTTTTGTGGGCAATCTTGTAGATTTTGTCGCGCTTATTGTTGTCATGGGCATGATCATTTTCAGTCTGTTCGGTTTTGGTCTCTTATTCGCTGGAATTACTTTAATGATCAAGCAATCCGGAGCGCTCATAAATCTGATACAGCCCATAATTTTCCTTCTGAGTGGGATGTTCTTTCCAGTATCTGCACTACCTGAACCGGTTCGTACAATTGGTTTATCCTTGCCAATCACACAAGGATTAATGGCATTACAGGACGTTGTTCTTCGTGGTGCAACTCTGACTGATGTCGGGTTCCAGATATTCTATCTATTTGCGAGTGGTGTTGTGCTCGGACTGTTTGGATATTATGTATTACGAAGGCTCATGCAAAAAGCAAGGAAGCTTGGTCTCTATGGAACATTCTAGTTAAAATATTTAAAGAGGTACGATATAGAGTAATTGAAATTTATGGAGCTGCAAATCATGAGGATAGAGTTCAAGTCGCTCAAGGAACTTGCGGACACACTAAAAGTTCTCTCAAATGTGAAACGTCTTGCGTTATTGGCATCGCTAGCTGAAGGACGTAAGTTTCCCAAGGAACTGAGCGAAGAGCTTAACATGGCATATCCTATCGTGCATTTGCAGCTCAAAAATCTTGAAAAACGTGGTTTGGTTAAGTCCAATTATGAGGTTGGGACTGATAAATCTAGCCCTTATGTTAAGCGTTATTTTGAGTTAATCGATTTTGAAATTGTTGTAACCCCGGAACTTATCAAAGAACTTGCTAAGGTTACGGATAATAATGAAAGTAATAATGAAGAGGAGGATTAAATATGTCTGGACGTATAGCTGCTATGGCTGCTAGTGCGATTGCAATTGGCTTAGGCGTTCCTGCCCTACTTATATATGCTGCTGCCGTATATCATCTCGATCTTATCTTTACGGGTATCATGATATTTCTTGCCTTGCTCGGTGCTGTTGGTGCACCTGCAGTGATTGGTGCTTTGTCTTATCAAGAAATGGATGATTCAAGCTATTTGCGAAGGCAAAACTCTATTTTGCGCTCGGGACTTGCCGAAGCCTTAAAGCAAATCGATGAATTAAATGATAATCTTGAGAAATTGCTTGATATACTAAAGGCGGAGGTATAATCCGTATGGCATCCAATTATCCAGAAAATAAATATGAGCGTATGTCGATTGAACAGATCGTGAGCGAGCTTAAGATAAAGTTACAACGCAGTAATGATCTCATGAAAGAAATCATTAAGACCTTTACAGAAATTAGAGGCGATTGATTTCTCATTTTTTCATATTTGATGATGTGTGCCTTCGCATTTTTTATCTATTTAAATAGCATCCCTTAAATTTAGTTCTATTTCTAACATACTCCCCGCATTGAGATGCGAGGGTTCTGCGTATAGGCTATCCAGCGGTAGCCATTTCGCGCTTATACTCGCCGTGTTCCGACGAGGAATCTTTGATTATCGCTCCAGCTCTTTAGTATGTTTAGTTCCATTAAGATTCGGATAATCTTCACTGTTTTGAAAAACGATGCTTTCTCGCAGAGTGTTTGTAAAAGTTCTCAGTTATTCTAAAAAAAGTTGAAAGTTCTGAAATTTTACTTTATTTAACTGGCACTAAGAATGTCACCTTTTTAGATGCGGGAGAGTGTCAAACTGCTTTTGCAATTATTATTACTTGTGGTGAATTTTCTTGGTCAAAAGGATTTTCCTTAAAGTCACCATAAGCTTTTTCGATTCGGAATCCGACGCGTTCGAGAATGTCTTTTAGTTCATCATAGTATATTGGTGTTAGTCTCGATATGTGTGTTTTCATTTCCCAAAATCCACTATTGTTAACAAGTTTGATTAAGTGTATTTCCGTCTCGTCATTTGATGATAT
>Ga0256914_1000954_pt1 | contig 27695 bp, 14 predicted proteins | sample HulkmetaG_FD_191571 | JGI IMG/M metagenome (GOLD analysis project Ga0256914, IMG submission 191571) | Hydrothermal chimney microbial communities from Main Endeavour vent field at the Juan de Fuca Ridge, Pacific Ocean - Hulk | ecosystem: Environmental > Aquatic > Marine > Hydrothermal vents ... | reverse complement strand
GTTACCAATGTATTCGACCGAAAAAATATTTCGACCTTTTGGGGATTTAATCCATGGACAGGAAAACCGTATACCTACGGTGACCTTAATAAGCCTTTTCCTTATTACTATACATGGAAAGAAATGGTGCGTCTTCGTGATCCCCGCATGTACTTAGCACGGAGACGCATTGTTTTAGGTGTAAATTTCGGATTTTAAATGTGGTGGGAAAAATGAAAACAAACGCAATTTTATTGTTGCTTTTATTAATCGCTTTTGGCTCGCGGATTTTTGCTCAGAATGTAAATCCGACCATTGACTACAAAGTGCACAATGTCGGAGCCTTTCGACAGGTGGTAACCAATACCGGTGCCTTGTGGCGTCAGCAATCGCGTTATCCCGGGTTAATTTATTGTGAGTTTCCTTTGGGCTCCGATGAGGAGCATTTGGGAGAAGCCGGATTTGCACTGGCGGCCATTGTGAACGGTGACACGCTTGTTACTTCCTCCGATAGCTGGGACGAGCCGGATGAGATGTTTCCTACCGATGCTCCGTGGGATACAATTTGGGTTGTGCATCGCAATCAGCATGTGAATATCGGCGATCCGGCTCATCCTTATTGGCCGAATTACGTAGGAATTTCCGATCAGGATTTTGTCTGCAAATATTCCGACGATTTTTACACCAAAATTACGGGACATCGTCCCATGCATATCGAATGTATTCAAAGAACCATGGCCTGGAGTTTTGCTCCGTTTAACGAATTTTTAATTTTACAATTTCGCATAATAAGTAAAAAAGACACGTTAAAACAGGCCTATTTTAGTTGGTTCTGCGACGGAAATGTAGGAAAGCGATTACCCGGTTGGGATTTTGCCCGTGATGATTTTTCGTGGTACGACAAAACTAACGATGTGGCTTTTGCGCAAGATGCGGAAGGCGGGGTGGACGGTTTGGCATACAGCCCCATTGCGTACAAAATTTTTCCGCCCGATAACGGAGGCGAATTGCAAACAACGTTTCTATGGTATTCGGGCTGGGGTGATATTGCCGCAAACGATCAGGAATTATACCGACGGCTGTCCTCGGGTAAAATCGAACGAAATCAGGTTATTCCCGTAGGCAGCCAGTTTTGGCTGACCAAAGGCCCTTACACCATTTATCCGGGTGACACATTGCTGTTTACTGTAGTGCAATTGTTGGGAGACGGAGTAAAAGGTGTGTACAAAAATTTGAAATCGGCCGAATGGCTAATAAACAAAAATTTTGCCATACCATCGCCTCCGCCAAATCCGCCTTTAAGCGTAAAGGCGGATAATCACAAAGTGATTCTTACCTGGAAATCCGATGCGGAATATTATCAGGACCCGAATCGAGGCGACGGAGTAAAATTTCCTTTTGAAGGCTACCGTATCTACAAAAGCACCAAAGGGTATGGCGGCCCGTGGACTTTACTGGCTCAGTTCGATAAAGCCGGAGATTTTTACGGCCCTAATACCGGTTTGCAGCATACATTTACCGATAAAGGCTTACTCAACAATTTTAAGTATTATTATTCCGTCACCTCCTTTTCCTTACCGGACACCGTTTTGGGTATTACCGATCTGGAAAGCAGTTGCCAGGATAATGCCATCGAAGTAACGCCCGGGCCTGCGCCACCGACCAGCGTGGGTAAAGTGGCTGTTGTGCCCAATCCTTATATGGGAAATGTGGATTACACCCGTTACCAGCCCCCGTGGGAATCTCCGCCTCCGGGTCGGGTTTGGATGGAACAAGATCGCAAAGTTCAATTTATTAATTTGCCTGCCAGATGTACCATTAAAATTTTTACGCTTTCGGGTGAGTTAGTAAAGGTGTTGCAACATAACGATCCGAACCGGGGCTATGAAGAATGGAACCTTGTTTCACAGGTAGGGCAGGCCATTGCCAGCGATATTTACTTGTTTGTAGTCAAAGATTTAAATAACGGTCGTGTGCAAGTGGGCAAATTTGTCGTCATTAAGTAACGAGGGTAAAGAATGAAAATAAAATGGATAACCAATATTTGTTTTGTGCTGCTTTTTGTTGCAATGGTATCGGCCAGCGGTTACAAACGGCCCGGCAGTACCTCCGCCCAGTTTCTAAAAATCGGCGTAAGTGCGCGTGCGGTGGCAATGGGTGAAGCTTACACCGCCATGGCAAAAGGAGCCGATGCCTTTTTTTACAACCCCGCGGCACTGGCCCTTATTCCGTCGGTCGATGCCTTTGCCTCCCGTTCGTCCTGGTTTGCCGGTTTGAATTTCCAGTCGTTGGGAATTGCCAAAAATTTCGATAGGTTCGGCGCGATGTGTCTTTCATTTACTGGCCTGCAAACCGATGAAATGAAAGTACGTACTCCGTTAAAACCGGACGGAACAGGCGAAACTTTTTACGTCGGCAACTATCGCATGGGCGTAAGTTTTGCCAAGTTTCTAACCAACCACGCGGCCTTGGGGGTTGGGATTAATTATTTGTATTTGAATATGTGGAAATACAGTGTCTATTCTTTTTCCACCGATCTGGGTGTTTTGTTTATTACCGACTATCACGGCTTTCGTTTCGGCATGTCTATTGTTAACTTTGGTCCGGAAATTAAATTTTTAAAAGAACAATACGCCATTCCAACCGACTTTTCCTTCGGAGCGGCCATTGAACCGTTGCATGTCGGTTCCCATTTGCTTACTGTTTCGTTTACGACCATAAAAGTTACCGATGCCGAACAAAAGCTACGAGTAGGAAGCGAATATGCTTTTCGCAATATGTTTTTTATTCGGGCCGGATACAAATTCGGTTTGGATGCCGAAAGTTGGTCGGCCGGGTTCGGACTTAAAATGGATATCGCAAAGTTTCATTTACGCTTCGATTATGCCTATTCCGATTTCGGATTGATCGGAAACAGAAATTTGTTGACTTTGGGCTTAAACTTTTAGAAACTACCAAATGAAACCGTGAAAAAATACGAGGTCCGTACATCTGCCCGTGGCAATGCCGGGGAAATGGAAAGATTGTCCGGTTTCGTAGGAACGGAGAAAAAAATGCGCATGCACAGCAAACGAATTGTTCGAATAATCATGTTTTTTTTGCTTACATTCCAGGCCTTCGGCAGCTTGTTGGCACAGCCCGGGGTGGATGACTATGCCTACCGTAGATGTATTGTTTACCATGCCGATCAAACACGGTGTCAACACTTGCCGCCCGAAGTTTCGTTTATTGTGATGCTGCAAAATAACAAGCAAGTGATTTTAACCGATCAATGCCCGCGATGGGCCGGGGGCGAACCGAATATTAACGGCGACGGTATGATCGGGGTGGAGTTGGGTAATTTTGCCGATCCCTCCGTGGCCGTTAACGATTCGTTCACCATTATTTTTAGCTGTAACGCTACCGGCGAGCAAGGAGTCGATAGCGGAGTGGTAAACGCTTTGCCCTACAGCGGGTTAAACGTTCACTTGCAATTATCCGACCGAAACTACATTCCGCCAGTAAAAAACGTGAAAGCTGTTCCGCAACAAGGAAGCATACGAATCTGCTGGCAAAAAACAGATATGCCGAACTATTCGATTTATCGTCGTGACCTTGCCGATGTTTTAAGCGACGGGCGGGCACGGTATCAATACAGAAAAATAGGACAGGTGACGGAAGATTCGGTATTTTACGACCAAACAATCGTTTCTGGGCATACATACGGTTATCTTGTTTTCGCCGAAGATTCCGCCGGGCATTTGAGCGCCCGCAGTCAAGAAGCAATTGCCGTTCCGCCCATTTCGATTACCAGAGTGATCCCCCGGAATACCTCGGTAGAGATTCATTTTCAAGCGGGAAACGCCAACGGAAATTTGGCGATCGCCGGGTTTAATGTTTATCGACACAAAGCAGGAGAAACATTCCCGGCCGTGCCGAACTTGTATTTGGGACCGACCGATACCTGCTTTACCGATACCCGTTTACAGGCCCAAACTACCTATTATTATCTTATCCGTTCCAGAGATACGCAGGGCAACGAGTTAAGCTCTTCGCAAACGATAAAAGCCACTACGGATAACCAACCGCAAAAATATGTCAAATTTGCTACTTTGGATGTGTTGGTCGTTTTGTATACCCATACCAGCGGGGGGGATATTGATCCTCAGGATATCCCCAAAATTAAGAAGATGATAAATATGGCCCGGCTTTTTTATTGGCGCAACTCCGGGCTTAAAATGAATTTGAATATTTCTTATTTGATTATCGATGCGTATCTCGATTCGAATCCCAACGATTACAGCCTTACCCGGCTCGAAAACGACTTGCATGCACGCGGAGTGAAAGATTTGCAGTACGATGCGATTTTTCGCATTTCATCGGGAACATCCGGTTTTTGGAGTTATGGCACACCGTCTTGGAGTTTTATGGGCCCTCCGAATTCGACCGGATTTTCGCATGTGTGCTGGGCTGCGGCCAAAAATATCAAAGCCGCTCCGTATCCGATTTACGACCCGAATATTAATTACGGATTAACTTGGCTGTTTACCCACGAATTTCAGCATGCCATGGATGATATTTACAACGATAACGGAAATCCGGAGATGTACCACGGTGATTTCCCTTGGAAATTTCCTGTGGCCTGCGGCGAAGAATTTGATTTTCAGGCCAAAATGTACCGTGCTTTTCACAATTGGTTGGCGCTTAAAGGTTACCGCGGTCAAATTTACGAAGCCAATGATGCCGATCGAGACGGGATTCCCGATTGTGACGCTCGGGTTGCATTGGATGAAAAACGTTTCCATAGCGATTCGTTACAAACGGATACCGACGGAGACGGATTAAGCGATTACCGCGAAATAACCGCCGGAATATACGAAGGCACCGATCCGAACAGTACCGATACGGATGGCGATTCACTTTCCGACGGCCAGGATCCGTTTCCTTTGTATCCGGTACATGCCCGTATTCCTCATTTTTCTCCTGTTTTGAACGGCAATATCGAAAGCGGCTGGCATTTGTTAGTAAACCGTATGAATTTTTCCACCAGACCGTTTAAATGCAACATTTATCTGAATTGGGACGAGCAAAATTTGTACATCGCGTTTTTTATGAATGAATATGCCATTCCCACGGTCTTTATCGACGGCAATGCCAATGGTTGGTGGCACGGCCGCGAAAATTATCGCATCAGTTTCTATCCCAATACGGGTGCCATTCGCGAAGCGCGCGTTCTGGATTGCACCGACGAGGCGATTCGATACAACGAAAGTTTGGGCGGCGGCGGCCCCATGTGGGATAACGATCCCAAATATTACAAACATTTCGGACGTATTGTTCACGATTCGGATTTCCAGATTTATTGCAGAACTTCCACCAAAGGATATTACGTGGAAATGGTTGTCCCGAAAAACGATCGTTCCGGCCTGAATTTTGCGTTGGGCGATTCGATCGGTTTGCGTTTCCTGTTCGAAGATATCGAATCGTCATGGGATCATTGGGCTACTGCTTTTGAACAGTATTCGTTTGTAAATGTAAAGTTAAGCGCGGAAACTCCTGTACGGCCTCCGGCCCCAGGCATGCACATACCGCAGACGTTCGTGCTCGAACAAAATTATCCGAATCCGTTTAATCCGTCAACCATTATTCGCTATGCTTTGCCCAAAAACAGTCCGGTGGAAATTTCTGTGTATAACGCATTGGGGCAAAAAGTCAAAACCTTAATACGAGCCGATAATCAAGCTCCGGGCATTCATCGGGTAAAATGGAACGGTACCGATGAAAGCGGGAATCGGGTAGCCAACGGTATCTATTTCTATCGTCTGCATGCCGGAAAGTTTTCGATTACCCGTAAGATGTTATTGTTAAATTGATTTTGCGTAAAAAATCGAAGCGAGTAAAGAGATGAAGAAAATCGTGCATTTGTTCTTGCCTGTTTTATGGGCATGCCTTTGGTCTTTGGGGCTTGGGCAATCCGCCGACCTGTTTTTGTCGCATCTTTCCGCCGATTCGGCAGCACCTTTGTTTACGACCTATACGGCGGCTATGTCCCGATCGGAATTTACTCTGGACGAAGGGTTTCGTTTGTGTTATGATAATCCGACTGGCGGAATTGACCTTTTAACCGATAAAGCGGGGAATTGGTGCCTGGCTTTTAAAAAAGACGGGCAATACGTTTATCAGATGGAACAAATGTACCGCTCGCCGGTGGTTACCGTGTCGTATCCCGATTTGGTGCGCTATCATTATTTCCCGTATCAAGATTTAAAGGTACAAATAACCTTTTTGGTTTACAATTCGAAACTGGCTCTACAAGATTTACAGCTTACCAATATGGGTAATAAAACGATTGATTTTACAATGTTTTCCTTCTTGAAAAACGACTATCGGGTATTTGACCATGTTCGATTTGATACAACAAAAAATGCTATTCTGTTTACCCATGAAGAGCTGCCCGATGGTTGGACATTGGCACACAAAATTCCCTATGTCGCCACGGTTTACGATTTTTTTCTGTCCTCCGAACCGGTCGATTTTTTGAAGAGCTTTCGGGAATACAGGTGGGGCAATGTGCAAATTCCCCGTGAAGTTTATTTAAAGAAAAAACAAAAATATTTGGTGTGGGGGCGCTTTCGATTCGGGCAACGAAAATCGGATTCGAAAATGGAAGACACGCCCGAGATGTTTGTCTTTTTAAACGGACATCCCGATACGGTTCTAACGGAAACCGCTCCCCGTTGGGGGAATGTGGAGCGCAATGTAAGTCCGTGGGGATACGGCATTGAATTAGGTAATTTCCCTTCATTGCGGTTTGGCGATACGTTTACGATTCGATTGGTTTATGCGCACAAAAACTTGGTCGCACGTATTCAAGGGCGGGTGGCCGATTTGATGAAAAACAATACATGGCATGCCGATGCCGTTTTCGAAAAAGAAACGTTGCCCTCTCCACCCGCTCATTTTCGAAAAGACGTTTGGGGGAATGGTACAGAAATTCGTCTGTATTGGGATCGGAAGCCTGGAATGCGTTACAATGTATACCGTCGCGATTATCGTCGTGGAGGGTACTATGTCCTGTTAGCCAAGGGAAGTCGCCATGCCTTTTTTACCGATAAAAATATCGCGGAAGATAAAATTTACGGTTATTTTGTCACGGCTACGGATTCTTTAAACCGCATGAGTGCACCGACTAAAGAATTAACCAATATTTTCGGTAGCGATTTTTTGACCGACATGAAATATCCTGATCAGATAATGACCGATGCCCGCGATTTTGTGCGCGTTGTTTCATTACAAAAACGAATACGTTTGCAACCGGGCGAAAGCAGACATTTGCGCATTATCCGCGGATTTGCCCGTGATGAAAAAAAGCGAAAAGAACTTATGCAAAAGGTAAAAAAACTTTTGAAAATACGGCTGAAATCTTTTATTAAAGCCGACGAAGCCATTCTGTCGGCCGCTCCGCGATTAAAAACAAAAAATAAGGATTTGCAAATGCTGTATTGGAGCGCTTTTAATATGATGCGCCAAGTTTTTTTACCTCCGGAAGGCCAATGTGGTTTTAATTATTACGTTTTTTCACGGGAACCTACCTGGGGCTGGGGGCACGGCGGACAGGTTTTTCACGAAAGTTTGGCCATGATGGCTTACGACTTGCTCGATGCGCAAAGTGCCATGAATTCCCAGCGCGTTTTTCGCGAACGGCAACATGCGGACGGGTACATCAATTATCGGACCGGGCCCTATTTGAATGAAATTATTGAATACCATGGCGAAAAAACCACTTCCGCACCTTGGTATGCATGGGAAAATTGGCAAGTGTATACCGTTTCGCATGACAAAAAATTTTTAAAAGAAATGTACGCTTCGTCCGTAAAGTTTTATCACTACATTGTTGCGCATCGGGATAAGGACGGCGACGGTTTGTGTGAATGGGGTGGTCATGCTGTTTTGGAATCGGTTCGTGACGGAGAAGTGGTTATTTGGGATAAGGTGGGATGGCCTGCTAATTTCGAAGCTCTGGATTTGAATTGCATGTTAGTTATGGAGGCAAAGTCGCTGGCGAAAATGGCCGGGGAATTGGGACTGAAGAAACAAGCACAAGATTGGAAATCCAAAGCGGAACAACGTGCCCGATTAATCAACAAAACATTCTGGGACGAAGAAACCGGGTTCTATTATCATGCGGATAAAAAGGACAATGATTTTACTTTTAAAAGCAAAAACGATTTGAAACGTCAGGAAATTATTGGTTTTTTACCTTTGTGGGCCGGAATCGCCACACCCCAACAGGCACAAAAATTAGTACACACATTAACCGATACCGCTAAGTTTTGGCGTAAATACGGTGTTCCCTCTTTGGCAGCCGACGATCCGTATTACAACCCCCGCGGATATTGGAACGGGCCTGTTTGGGTACAATGGAATTATTTGATCGAGCAGGGGCTGTTGCATTACGGATATGGAAAGTTGGCCGAGGAATTGGTGAATCGTGTGGCTGCCAATATGATTGCAGTGCTTCGTAAAAATCATGATTTATGGGAATTTTACAGCCCCGATTCCCACTGGGCCGGTTATCACAGAACCTACATTTGGGCCGGTATTATCAATCGGATGCTTTTGGATGTGTACGGAGCCGATACCTTACAACAACGGCCAAGCTCTAAATAGATATGCGTAAGTTCAATTCAGGTTTCAGGATAATAGCAATGCGCAACATATCTTTACTTGTTTTTTGTTTGATAGTTTTTCAGATTTCATCCCATGGCATAGCCCAGGTTACCGTGCATGATCCGTTCCTGAAAATTCATGCAACGGCCGGAGATCCTCTGTTTACAACGTATGCTGCGGCGCCGGAACGTTCGCGATTTTTTGCAGACAAAGCTTATTTTATGAATTATTTTACACCGGACAAACCGATTACCTATTCCAGTCAATATGCCGGTGAGTTCACGGTTGTATGGAAAATAAACAATATCGTTGTAAGTAAAACACGCGATTTTTACAAACCTCCAGTCGTTGTGGCCTCGTTTCCGGATATGGCCGTGCTACAATATGAACCGTTCCAAGGTTTGCATGTGCAAGAGACGTTTTTTGTTTACAGCTCCGGTGCGGCCCTGATCGATTTACACATACGCAACAGCAGCAAACACACCTTTAATATTTATCTTTACCCTTTGCTTCACCTACCGGAAGATTCTCTGCGATTGATTCGTTACGATGCAAAACTCAACGGCTATGTGTTTTCTCATTACGAATCGCTTGTGCGCCTGCATAGCAATTTGTACAAAAATCGAAATTATCCCACCCGTTTTCGTGACATGTTAGCCTGCAACGAGCCACCCAATAGTTACGGAGGGTACCAAGGCTGTAGTATTCAGGATTTTTATTTTGCGGCCAAACGTTTAAGCAAAGTACATGCTTATGTAAGGCAGTTAAATCGCAAAACAAACGGTGCGGTCGAAATTGTGGCCTTGCAAAAAAACTTTTTGTTACAGCCGGGCAAATACAAGTCTGTCCGTTTTGTGCGTGGTGTTCAGGATGCGCGAAAACCATTTGCTAACATGGCAATGGATGTGCAAAAGGCATTAAAGGCCCATTTGCAAACATACGTCAATCGCAACGAAAAACTCTTTCGGCGTGTGCCGCGGCTCAATTTGCCAAAGGACGAACATTTGGTTTATTTAGGATCGTTTAATTTGGTTCGTCAGTGTATGTTGCCTCCGCGCGGAAAAACAAAATACAATTATTACGTTTTTTCCCGAAATCCCATTTGGGGGTGGGGGCACGGGCATCAGGTAATGCACGAATCGCTTTCCATGCTAACCTACGCATACATGAATCCCGAATCGGCACAGGAATCGCAGCGTATTTATATGGAACAACAATATCCGGACGGATTGATTGCCTATCGGGTCGGACCGCGGGGCCCCCAAGTGTATCCTCACAACGGACAAGCCACTACGTCGGCACCGTTTTTTTCCTGGACAAATTGGGAAATTTATCGAGTTAGCAAAGATAAACGATTTTTGCGCGATGCCTATCGCTCTGGAGCAAAATACGTTCACTATTTGGAAAAGGAAAGAGATCGCAATCATGACGGGATGTTTGAATGGGGGCCGTACGGAATTATTGAAAACGTTCGAGACGGCTGGAATGTGGTTTTTCAACTTTTTTCCGAAGGGGAAGACGAAGGAAGAGATATTTCATACGAATTGGACGATCTCGATTTGACCGCACAGGTAGCCAACGAAATGTATTATCTTCGCTTAATGGCCAAAGAGTTAGGTGATAAACAAGGTGAAGAAGAATGGGCAAAAAAGTTTAAGCGTACCGCCGATCTGATTAACCGCTTTATGTGGGATAAGCAAGATAAATTTTATTACCATATTTCAATGAACGACCATTCCTTTTTTTTCGAAGGCAAAAGTTTAAAACGTCAGGAACTCATCGGCTTTTTGCCGATGTGGGCCCACGTGGCCGGAAAAGATCAGGCGCGCGCATTGGTGAAACATTTGACCGATCCGAATACCTTTTGGCGTAAATATGGCATTCCATCACTTTCGGCAGCCGATCCTAATTATACGCCATTTGTGGACGGATGCTGCCGCTGGAACGGGCCGGTTTGGTTGCTGTGGAATTACATGGTTTTAAAAGGATTGCAAAATTACGGATACGAAAAAATAGCTCTCGAATTGAAAAATAAAATGATGTTGGCCGTGGTTACCCAGTTGAAAAAAAATCATCATTTCTGGGAATCATACAGCCCGGATTATCCGGTACAGGAATGTCCTTCCAATTACATTTGGGATTCCATTATGGCCCGCGTACTTATTGACACCTATAAAAAACCCTGATCATGCGTTAGGAGAAATGCCGGTATGAAACGAAAACGGTTAATCGGATTATTTGTTTTTTTGATCTTTTGTAATCCGCAAATATTTGCGAAAAATGTGAATTATACCTCCGATCGCGCACCATTGGCAAGTTCGGCCTATACCGCTTTACCCATCGGAAGCATTAAGCCCGAAGGCTGGTTGCTGGGCCAATTGCGGTTAGCTGCTCACGGCATGACGGGCCATTTGGATGAAATTTGGCGCGATGTGGGGCCGGATAACGGTTGGCTGGGGGGAAAAGGCGACGCCTGGGAACGCGGCCCGTATTGGTTGGATGGTCTGGTACCGTTGGCTTACATTTTGCAGGATAAGCATTTAATCGAAAAAGCAAAAAAATGGATCGATTACGTTCTCACTCATCAGCAAGCTGACGGCTATTTTGGTCCTATACCCGATAGTTCCCGTACTTTTGATAATTCCGAGTGGGGAAGACGGCAAGCTTGGCAAGAAAAGGTAAAGCGCGATTGGTGGCCGCACATGGTCATGCTTAAAGTGTTACAATCGTATTACCAAGCCACAAAAGACCCTCGGGTGCTCGATTTTATGAGCCGCTATTTTCGTTACCAACTTGCGCATATTCGTCAGCAACCGCTTGATCATTGGACATATTGGGCAAAGAGCCGAGGCGGTGAAAATTTGGCCAGTATTTTATGGCTTTACAACCGTACCGGAGAAGCGTTTTTGTTGCCTTTGGCACGTATTATTTTTCAGCAGACCGAAAATTGGACGGAACGTTTTGAAAGCGCTCAACCACAAAAATGGGATTGGCACGGAGTGAATACGGCCATGGGAATTAAACAACCGGCTCTTTGGTATTTGGTTTGTAACGATGCGCGCTATCTTCGTGCCGTTAAAACAGGTATTCGAAAATTAATGGCAAACCACGGACAGGTGTACGGCCTTTGGGCTGCCGATGAGCTGCTGGCCGGAAGGAATCCCACCCGCGGCACAGAAAGTTGCACCGTAGTCGAATACATGTTCAGTTTGGAAACGGTATTAAAGATAAGCGGCGATCCGTTTTACGGCGACGCATTAGAACGCGTTGCCTTAAATGCATTACCGGCATTAATCAAACCCGATCATACGGCACGCCAATATTATCAATTGGCCAATCAAATTGTGTGCGATCGCGAATGGCATAATTTTAGTACCAAACACAAAAACAACGAAATATTGTTCGGCCTGGAAACCGGTTACGGGTGTTGTACCGCCAATTACCATCAGGGATGGCCTAAATATGTTTTGAACTTATGGTATGCAAGTGCAGATAATGGGTTGGCTGCGCTTTTGTATGCGCCCTCCCGCGTTACGGCATTGGTGGCCGACCATCGGAAGGTGGCCTTTAGAGAAAAAACAGATTATCCTTTCCGAGAACAAATTACTTTTGTTTGTGAACAGGCAAATAATGTGGAATTTCCTTTTCATTTACGCATCCCCGCCTGGTGTACCAAAGCACAAATATTCATAAACGGTAAACAGGTCGCTTCTCCGCAAGCAGGACAAATTTTTGTGGTAACACACCGCTGGAATAAAGGGGATAAGCTAACCCTAATCCTGCCGATGAGCGTGCGCATTTCGCGTTGGTTTCAGCGTTCGGCCGCAGTGGAACGGGGGCCCTTGGTATTTGCCTTGGCCATCAAAGAAAAATGGCAAAAAATAGGTGGCACAGAACCCTATGCCGATTATGAAGTATTGCCGCAAACCCCCTGGAATTACGGTTTGTTGCGTAGCGTTATCCTGCATCCCGATAGTGCCTTTACCGTGCGGTTGCTTCCCGTGCCCGAACAACCGTGGAGCCCAAAAACCGCACCGGTTCGTCTGGAAACAAAAGGTAAAAAAATTCCGCAGTGGACAAAATATCACGGAATTGCCGGACCTTTACCATATAGTCCCTTTTGGAATCCGCCAAAATACGACGAGCCTGCGGAAAATATTGTTTTATTGCCTTACGGCTCGGTAAGGTTGCGAATTGCCGAGTTTCCGGTGGTACGGTAATTGGATAATGAATTTAAAAAACGACTAAATCGGCTATCGAATCCGAATAATAAAATAAGGGGATCGGAATGAAACGAAAGTTACTTGTCATAAGTCTCGGATTTTTTATGTTGCTCTTTTCGTGCCAGACTTCGAAAACAAGAGTAACGTATTTAACCTTGCGTCATGCCTTAAACCGGCAAGATCGACAAATTCTGGAATGGCTAAGGCAGGACGCGCGTTTCGATGTTCTTCACGAAAGTATGGATCGCATAGTGGAACCGGCTAAGGGTGTGGTGTGGATTCATATCCCAGACTCGCAGGCTTTTGCGCAATGGAGTAAGGCCGATTTTAACAAGATAGGTCGTTGGTACCGAAACGGAATCCATTTGTTGTGCACCAATTATGCGGCTCTTATTCCTTTCGAATGCAGTATCGAATCCGTAAAGCCGCAAGTGCGCCCGCTTAATGTTAAGAATTATTGGAATTACGATAAACGGGGGTTCCAAAGTTGGATGGGACATCCTATTTTTAAGGATTTGTTTGGCGGCGCATTTCTTTGGGATTTGGACAAAGATAGTCGCGTAATACGTATCGGTTACTTTGATAAATCTTATCCCGAACAGGGCAAAGTTGTCGGAGTGGAAAAATCATATATCTATGTTCATTCTCAAAGCCGTTTGGTTACCGAATATCGTACACAGAAAAATGCCTTGCTTGCGGTCGGGGCCTATGTTGATTTTAGTTCGCACAACCGTTTAAACTACAAGCTGAAAAAGTTTATCGAAAACAGCTTGTTGTATTTGAATGATCGTTTGAAGGGAAAACCGACCTACTGGGTGTACAGTAAATGCCAGGCGCAAAAAATAGAAGTACCCGAAACCGGAACTTTGCCTCAAAGTACAGAAAATATGCAGCGGTTGGCGCATACCGATTTACGCTTTACTCGGGCGGCTACTTCTAATTTCTTCGATCTTGCCGGAAGACGTACCCTGATAATGGGAAGCGAAAAAAGCGGAATCGATGAAATTTGGGTACATCCGTTTCGTATTGTACGCGATGTGCGTTTGGGAGTGATAACTGACAAACAGGTATATTGGTTAGATACGCTGCCCTGCAAAATTCAAATACGGCCCGAATCCATTACGCGTTTGTACGACACCCCGGTGGGAGAGTTAAAAGAAATTGTTTTTGCCGCTTTACATAAACCCGGCGCACTGATCCATTTAGAAGCGCCCTCGCAAAACACTATGAAAATCATCATCAAATTTCGTAGCGATTTGCGCTGGATGTGGCCTTATGACGAAAATGCCCTGGGCAACGTATTATACGGATACGATTCCACTGCGCACACATTGGTGGTGCGCGACCGAACAAAAAAATTCTACTGTCTTTTCGGCGGAAATGCGCAACCGATGCAAAGGCTGAGCGGAGCGTTTGAAACGATTAATTGGCAAAACGGGAAATTAATAGGAAAGCCGACACGTCTAAATCAGGTGTATCATGCGGCGGTTTATAATCTGAATAAAACAAATTGGTTTAAACTGAATTATTGCCTGGTCGGGACCGATCAGGGACGGAATGAAGCCTGGAATACCTATCGTGCCATTTTGCAACATCCGCGTGCGGAATATGAAAAGATGGTCGCCCATTATAATGATATTTTGCGTCGCTATGTCATTATCCAAAGTCCGGATACACTGTTTAATACCTTGTGGAAATGGGCGATTGTAGGCACCGATCGGTTTTTTACCCATACACCTAATTTGGGAAAAGCATTGGTCGCCGGATTCGGTACGTCGGATAGGGGGTGGAACGGTGGCAGCAAAAACAGCGGTCGTCCGGGGTATGCTTGGTATTTTGGGCGCGATGCTTGTTGGTCGGGTTTTGCCATTGACGATTACGGCGATGTGGAGTTGGTGCGGCAACAACTGCAATTTTTTCAAAAATTTCAGGATTTATCGGGAAAAATTTTTCATGAGGTTTCCACTTCCGGTGTGGTCCATTTCGATGCAGCGGATGCCACGCCTTTATACGTTATTTTAGCGGCCCATTATTTGCGCGCTTCAGGTGATCTCGCATTTATTCGCCAAAGCTGGCCGCACATTAAAAAAGCCATGGACTTTTTGTATTCCACTGATACCGACGGCGACGGTCTTATCGAAAACAAGAATGTCGGACACGGCTGGGTGGAAGGCGGTAAACTTTGGGGCTCCAATCCCACGCTCTATTTAACGGGGCTATGGGCGCAAACGCTTAAAGATGCCGCGTATATGGCCAAAGCTTTAAAAAAGAAAAAACTGGTTCGCAAATATAGCGATGATGCTCAAAAGGTTGTTTCCGTTTTAAATAGCGATTTCTGGAATGCCAAAGAAAACTTTTATTTCTACGGGAAAATTGCTCGTGGTAAATATAATCCGGAAAAAACGGTACTTCCGGCGGTTGCCATGTATTACAATTTGTTGGATGATAATAAAGTACAAAACATGCTGGATTGTTACGCCAGCGATGATTTTTCTACCGATTGGGGAATGCGAATAATTAGTTCGCGTTCTCCTTTGTTTAATCCGGAAGGCTATCACGAAGGCAGCGTTTGGCCGTTGTTTACCGGCTGGACGGCGCTGGCCGAATACGAATACGGTAATTCCGTTCAGGGATTCCGGCATATTCGCAACAACATCGATATTAAAAAGCATTGGGCTTTAGGATTTGTGGAAGAGGTTCTTAACGGTGCCACTTACAAACCGGACGGTGTTTGCCCGCATCAGTGCTGGTCCGAAACCAATGTTATCGATCCGGCTATTCATGGGATGATCGGTTGGCGTCCGTTTGCTTTGCAAAAAAAGGCCGCTGTAATGCCACGTTTTCCCCTTACCTGGGATAGCGTCCGTGTGCGCGGTTTGCGGGTAGGAAATGCTCGTGTGCAATTTGCCATGAAACGCAATAAAAATAAAACACAGTTTGTTTTTGAATTGCAAAATGGGCCTGCGTTAACAATGGAATTGTTTCCCGAAATTCCCGACGGAATGCACATCGACAGTATTCACGTAAACGGAACATCCGTTCCCTTTGCTCCAGCACGATTTAGAAAATTGCTGAAAAATCCGATTCGTTTTACTTTGCAAAAACCGATACGCATCTGTTTGTACCATCATGGCGGCATTGGCATAGCACCTGTTATTCCCAATCCGCTACCGGGCGAAAAATCGCGCGGTTACAGGGTTATTCGTACCACTTACGATGGTAAATACTATCGGGTAATCGTTCAGGGGAAAGCTGGAACAACGTCAAATTTCATTGTCAGGTTATTTGACCAGCCGGTAGAAGCGGTGCGGGGAGCGCGTATCGAAAAACAAAATTCCGAGGGCATCATGGTTTTGAAAGTTCCGTTTAAACATTCCGCACAACCGTTTGTAAAAGCTAAATTTGAAATTATTTGCCATTAAAGGTGGGTATTCTTTTGAAGATTGAAGTCGAATTGTTTATTTTCGCTGTATGAGAAAAAAAATGCGATTATTATTCAAAGGAATGAAAATGCGCGTTCGCGGAATTATTTTGCTTGCTTTTGCTTTGTCTGTGGTTTCGTATGGTTATGGCGGGCGTTTGGATACCCTGCGTATTACGAGTCCGTCTATGCACAAAACGCTTTCGGCCGTAATCGTTTTGCCAGAAGCTTACCAAAACAGCAACTCCTCTTTTCCGGTGGTCTATTTATTGCATGGTTGGAGCGGCAGTTACAAAGATTGGCCGGCCCACATCGATTTGCGCCCTCTGGCCGATCGCTACCGATTTATCCTGGTTTGCCCTCAGGGAGGCTACGACAGTTGGTATTTGGACAGTCCTATCGATTCGGCTTGCCGTTACGAAACGCACATTATCAGGGAAGTAATTCCTTTTGTGGATGCACATTTTCGTACCATAAAAAGCAAACGGGGCAGAGCCATTTGCGGGTTAAGCATGGGCGGCCACGGCGCATTGTATTTGGCCCTGCGCCATGCAAATTTGTTTTATGCGGCCTCCAGTATGAGTGGCGGGGTAGATTTAACCTTTTGGCCGCACAAATGGGGCAAGGCCAAATGGTTGGGGCCTTTTGAAAAATTTCCGCAACGCTGGAAAGAAAATTCGGTTATCAACATGATTCCCGCTTTTCAAAAAGCGCATTTGGCGTTTATGATCGATTGCGGGGTGAACGATTTTTTTATCGACGCGAACCGCACATTACATCGTAAACTGATACGGGCCAAAGTGAAGCATGATTATGTGGAGCGTCCTGGCGGGCATAGCTGGGCCTATTGGACCAACGCCCTCGAATATCATTTGTTGTTTTTTCGTAAAAACGAAAAATAAAAATACGGGCCAAACATAGTGAGAGAGGAGTGGTTATTATGAAACCAATTCAATTGCTTTTCGGGAGCGTGCTTATTGCTTTTCTTCTGCTGCTTTCCTGTTCCGGTCAAAAAAAGCAATTAACGATTAAAAAGGAGAAATTTGGAATGGTTGACGGCAAACAGGCGGACTTGTACACGTTGGAAAACGCCAAAGGGATGGTGGTAAAAATTACCAATTACGGTGGAATCATACAAACCTTAACCGCACCCGATCGCAACGGAAAATATGAAGATATTGTGCTCGGTTACGACAGTTTGCAGCAATACGTTCACAATAGCCCTTATTTCGGAGCGATAATCGGGCGTTTTGGGAACAGGATTGCCAAAGGCCGATTTTTCCTTAACGGTGTGGAATACAAACTGGCCACAAACAACGACCCCAATCATTTGCACGGTGGCATTAAAGGTTTCGATAAGCGGTTGTGGCAGGCCGAACCGTTTAAAGACGATAGTGATGTCGGCCTTAAATTAACCTATTTAAGTAAAGACGGAGAAGAAGGCTATCCTGGCAATTTGCACGTTAAAGTGATTTACACATTGAATAATAAAAACGAGTTGAAAATGGAATACTGGGCTACGACCGATAAGCCCACTCCGGTTAACCTAACTAACCATAGTTATTTTAATTTTACCGGATGCAAAACCAATATTTACGGTCACAAACTTTGGATAAATGCGGACCGCTTTTTGCCTGTAGATAGTACGCTTATTCCGACAGGGGAAATCCGTCCGGTTAAAGGTACTCCTTTCGATTTTACAACGCCCACCGAAATCGGCGCCCGTATTAATGCCGATAATATTCAGCTTAAATACGGCCATGGTTACGATCACAATTGGGTACTGAACAACTGGGACGGTACGCTAAAACGGCAAATTTCCGTTTACGAGCCAACCACCGGCCGCTACATGGAAATTTTCACCGATCAGCCAGGTGTACAATTTTATTCAGGAAATTTTCTTGACGGTAGTATTGTGGGTAAAAAGGGCATTGTTTACAAGCACCGTTACGCTTTGGTGCTGGAAACACAACATTTTCCCGATTCGCCCAATCATCCTAATTTCCCTTCGACGATTCTCAAGCCAGGAGAAACGTACCACACGGTAACCGTGCTAAAATTTAGTGCAAAGTAAAAAAAGCCCTTCGTTAAGAAGGGCTTTTTTCTCTCTTTATGAGGATAGTCGTATTGAAGAAATCGGTTTTATTTCAGTACAATCATTTTTTTGCTTGCCGTAAAGCCTTTTGCCTGTAACGTGTAAATATAAACCCCGGATGCCATGCCTTCCGCTCCGACGGTGATGCGGTGTGTTCCGGCGGGCATTTTTCGGTTCATTAGCGTACGTACCAGTTTCCCGTGGATGGTGTAAATGCTCAGACGCAATTGACTTGCTTTGGGCAAATCGAATTCAATAGTGGTGGTGGGGTTAAACGGGTTGGGATAGTTTTGTTTCAAAGCAAAATTTGCCGGTATGGATTTGGGCAAAATACGAATGGCCGTGCCCGTTCCGTGAACGGCTTCGGCATTGCTTGCCGCCCAGCTCATGGACTCGTCGGTGTGACAGGTTAAACATGCAAAATCCATAGTTAAATAGGCCTTGCCCTCTGCATCTTTGCGCACGTATTTACCGTCATCGGTAATAAATTGCCAGGTCGTATCTTTGGTAATGCAGAAAATATGGCTGTGCAAATCACCTTTGCCAACCGAACCGCCTTTGTAATTAATTGTAATGGCATCGGCCGATTTTCCGGCATAAGGCATATGGCAGGTGTAACAGGTCAGGTCAGCCATTTCGGCAATTTTAATTTCCGTTTTGGAGTGGCAGGTTTTGCAGGTTTGATCAACGCCCTTAAATCCGCCCATATCGTAAATGGTACTTTTGTGCGGGTCGTGGCAGGTACCGCACGAAAAAGATTTGTGCGGCGAAGCGATCAGTTCTTCGTATTGTTCGTGATGCTTGACCATCGTACCGCCGGTAGCGTCTATTTTATTTACGTCACCGCGAATATGGCAATCGGCACAATTTTCCGTTTTGGACGGTTTGACATTGGTCGGATCTTGCGCGTGATTTTTTGCCGGGCCGTGGCAGGCCTCGCAGCGTACGCCCGGTTCGCTCCATGTTCCGTAAATACCGGGTAAGCTGTCCTGATGGGGCCCACTCGAATCACTGGCTACCCAACCGGTGGTATGGCAACTTCCGCATGTGTATGGTTTGCGCGGCGCTTTGTCCGAATCATAACCAATCCAATGGGCTTGTAATCCTAAGTGCGATTTGGCCAAATTGTATTGCCGATCGGAAGCGCCGGTCAAAATATACCCTTCGCTGTCCATAAAACGAGCTTTCCAGCCAAAGCCACCGATAACGTAAGAAATGTCGTTCCATGTTTTATCGGCCGGAGGGTTGGGTACGCCCGGCGATGTTCCTTCCGGAAATACGGGCGGGGCACCGTCGATTTTGGTGATTTTGTGCGGATGGCCGGTTTTGATGAAGGTGTCGTAAATAGCCGCGTGACACGTTTTACACGTTTCTGATCCGGCGTATTCTTGCGCCGTAAGCGAAGAAACAAACACCAGTGAAAAAATAACGCAAAACGTTCCGTAAAAAAAACGATGCATGGTAACTCCTCTCAAAAAATTGTACCTGTTTTCACAATTAAAATACGAAATATGAAATGATTTAAAAGAAGGAACTGATGAATTATTTTTCATATTGTTGGCATCAAGGCGAAAATATGCTTAAAATTAGCCAAAAGTTAAGGGAAATGCGCATGCATATTTTAATTGCCGAAGACGAAAAGAGTTTGGCTCTTTCTTTGCAAAAAAGCCTTAGCGCCGAGGGATTCGAAGCCTCTGTTGTTTACGACGGCAAGGCCGTATTGGAGTTTTTGCGAGAAACGCATCCCGATTTGATTATTCTGGATTGGCGCATGCCTTATCTTTCGGGATACGAAGTTTGTGCCACGCTCCGTAAACAAGGCAACCACATTCCCATTATTTTGTTAACGGCTTTAAGTGATATCTCCAATAAAATCGATGCCCTAAATGCCGGCGCGGACGATTATATTACCAAGCCTTTTGCATTTAAGGAACTGTTAGCCCGTATCAATGCTATTTTTCGGCGTACTTCCGCGCCAAAAGGACTCATAAAATTCGGCTCTTGTTCACTGGATATTATTAATCACGAACTAAAATCCGAGATCGGGCGCTTAAAACTTTCGGAAAAAGAGTTCGAATTGTTGTACTATTTAATACAGCATAAAAATTCCATTATTACCCGTGAGCAAATTGCCCGGGATGTCTGGAATCTTAACTTTTTACCTTCCACCAATTTTATTGAAGCAACCATAAAAAATCTGCGCAAAAAATTGATGGAAATTACGCGCTGCAATCAAATTAAAACGGTTTATGGTGAAGGCTATACATTTATTGAAGAATAAGTATTTTACCAAAAGTAGTTTGCGCATAATTGTCTTTAATGCGTTTACCATGCTTTTGTTTTATGCCATTTTTAATGGTTTCTTTTTTGCCCTGTTAAACAGACAGTTAGATAAAGAAATCGATGCCACCTTGCGCCACGAAATGGAGCACTTCCAAAGGGATATTGTCATCAGAGGCGATTCCGTAACGTTTATCAATTTTGACCATGAATTTAACGAATCGGCCTTGCAGCAAACCAAGGGCAAAGCCTATTTTTTACAAATATTAGATCGTAACGGTAAGTTTCTTTTTCAGAGTCCGAACATTGCCAAATTATCCGGCATACCAGTGCATTTTCCGTTGTTTAAAGACAAACTTCGTTTCGAAACATACAATGTGGATGGCTATTCGTTGCGTACGGGTTATTTGCCCATTCGAACAGACGGGAAATTTTTCGGTGTTATTCAACTGTCAACGTACAAATCGGCCGGAAAAAAGATTCTGAACGAAATTCTGTTTTTTGATGTGGTGAGTTTTCCCATCATTCTGCTGATCATTTTAGGTATTGCCTATTTGAATGCCCAGCAATATTTGGCTCCCATTCGCAAAATCATTCAGGTTACCCGCCATATTTCGGTAAGTGATTTGAATCGTCGTTTGGATTTTAAGGCCGATCCCAGCGATGAAATGGGGCAGTTACGCGATACGCTTAATCATTTGTTTGACCGGCTGCAAATGCAAATTAATGAGATCAAGCAGTTTACGGATAACGCTTCACATCAACTAATGTCGCCCTTAACCGTTATGAAGACGGAACTGGAATTCATCACCCGCCGCAAGCACAGCAATAACGAATGCAGTCAATCGTTCCGCGTTTTAAGCGAACAAACCGATCGCATGATCCATATTATCAAAACATTACTCATCTTGGCCAAAGACGACCAAGCCGGGCAAATGGAAAATTCGATTTTTCCTCTGGAAAAAATTTGTGCCCAACTACGGCCGTTTTATCCTCCGCGAGTGCGTTTTCCTAAAAAAGTACCCGATGCTTTTTTACGAGGAAATCCGGATTATTTTCTTATGGCTTTGCAAAATATTGTGGATAATGCCCTTAAATATTCACCGGAAAATTCACCGGTGGAAATCGATTTACGACTTTCCAAACATGAAATTACGATTTTAGTCAAAGATCAGGGGCCCGGCATTCCGGACAAGGAAAAAGAAAAAATATTCGAGCGCTTTTATCGCGGCAGCCAAACGACGAACAAGGAAGGATACGGCCTTGGCCTAAGTTTGGTGGAATCGATCATTAAAAATATGAACGGAAGAATTGCGGTTAAAGACAATCGGCCCAGGGGCACGATATTTGAAATTACCTTAAAAATCTTACAATTGGAATAACCGGAAGGTTTAAATTGTTTCCGGTTAAATACCTGCCAAAATCCGCTTTCCATACCTATTGCCTTGGCAATCTTTTTCCGTGCAAACGATTGCATTCCTTGGTTTCAATTTTTAAGTTCTTTGATGAAAAAACAATGCGGTGCGCGTGAATAAAACAACGGTTTTTGCCATTTTGGGGCAATCATCCTGAAAACGAGACGCATCTTAAAGGAAGTTAGTCCGTTTTATTCCGATTCGATTGGGTTTCTGGTTTACCTGCTTTGATTTTTGCTAACAACTGCCCGAAGCAAAATGACAAGACGAATCGGTTTTGGCATTGCCGAGAATACTTATTGAAAAGTATACTACCTGATAGGAGTATTCAAATGAAAAAATCAAATCTTTTTCCGTTCTTTATTTTGCTTGTTTTTTTGGTTGTGAGTTGCAGGCAAAATCCTTCTGAGCCCATTAAGATTGCTTTGAATTCTGGTTGGAAGTTTATGAGGGGGGATAACCTCAAATATGCTAATCCCGATTTTGACGATTCGGCCTGGGATAGCATCGGAGTAGACAAAACATGGAACAAGCAGGGCTATCCAAAATACCAAGGTTTTGCCTGGTACCGGATTAAAGTGGTTATTCCTTCTGCCTTAAAGAAAAAGGCAGCATTGCAAGACAGCTTAATTTTTCATTTAGGCAAAATTGACGACTTCGATCAGGTATTTTTAAACGGAAGTTTAATCGGGCAAAATACACACAACATGCCTTTCGGCAGCAAGGCCGATACAGCTTTTAAAAATCTTCGCCATTCCTATTGGGATGTGGAACGTCGTTATTCTTTGCCTGTTACCGATGCGCGTATCAAATGGGACAAAGCAAACGTTATTGCCGTTCGCGTATACGATTGGGGTGTGGCAGGGGGCATTTACTCCGGCGATTTGTATCTTTCTATGCCCGATATCAGCGAATATTTGCTTCTGGAGACGAATCCGGGCGATTTTACGTTTCGGGATGGAATGACTTCGAAGAAAATCTTGTTGAAAAACACGGCGGGTCAATATACCGTGCAGGGTGTCTTAAATGTATCTGTTCATGATAATATAAAAGATGTTGATATCTTTCAAAGAGAATACGATCTGCATTTAAAACCGAAAGCAACCTTACCGGTTGCGTTTTCCTTTGCCAAACCGCAACAGTCGACAACCATTTTTTATGTGCTGCAATTCGAAGAAAGCCCCCGCAAATTAAAAACGTTCGAAGGCGTTCCCTACATTTTAACACCTGCCGAAAAACCACAGCCCCAAATTAACGGTGCCCGTGTTTACGGACAGCGGACAGGCAAACCGTTTTTGTTCCGCATTCCGGTATCGGGAAAACGCCCCATGACTTTTTCTGCGGAGGGCCTGCCAAAGGGTTTGAAGCTGGATGCGCGAACAGGCATTATTTCGGGCAAGGTTATGCGCAAAGGAACGTACAATGTAAAAATCACGGCAAAAAACGCTTTGGGACGGGATCAGAAAAATTTGCGAATTGTAATTGGTAAGCGGGTTGCGTTAACGCCGCCCATGGGTTGGAACAGTTGGAATGTTTGGGGATTGAGCGTAAATCAACAACGCGTGTACGCCGCGGCAAAAGCCTTTGTGGAAAAGGGTCTGGCCAATCACGGTTGGACCTATGTTAACATTGACGACGGATGGGAGATTTACGGCAAATCGGCGGAAGCCAAACGTAAACCCGATGGAGAAATCCGCCCTAACAAAAAATTTCCCGACATGAAAAAATTAGGCGATGAGATTCACGCTTTGGGTTTGAAATTCGGAATTTATTCATCGCCCGGTCCGCTAACATGCGGCGGTTACACGGCCAGTTATGGCCACGAATTTAGGGATGCCCGTACTTTTGCCAAATGGGGTGTCGATTATCTGAAGTACGATTTGTGTTCCTATCGCAAGTTGATGAAAGATCAGAACGATCCAAAAGAACTTATGGTTCCTTACCAAAAAATGCATTGGGCGCTGCAAAAGGTTAATCGCGATATCGTATATTCTTTGTGTGAGTACGGCAACGGCAAAGTGTGGGAATGGGGCGCCAAAGTAGGCGGAAATTTGTGGCGCACCACGGGCGACATTTGGGATGATTGGCAGCGTATGGTTTCCATTGGATTCCATCAGGAACAGGCAGCGCCTTTTGCCGGTCCCGGGCATTGGAACGATCCGGACATGCTGGTGGTCGGCTGGGTTGGCTGGGGCGAGCATTTGCATCGCAGCCACCTAACCCCGGACGAACAATACACACATGTCAGCCTGTGGGCTTTGCTTTCGGCGCCGCTTTTGATTGGTTGCGATTTGCAGCGTTTGGACGATTTTACACTGAATTTATTAACCAACGACGAAGTACTGGCTATCGATCAGGACGCCTTGGGCAAACAGGCTGTTCCGGTTATTAAACAGGGCGACATTCGGGTGTACAAAAAAAAGCTGTCGGACGGAAATTGGGCAATAGGAATGTTTAATTTGGGGCAAAGAACGCGAGCGTTTACTTTTATTTTTGCAAAAGCGGGCATCCCGAACAATGTATACGTTCGCGATGTGTGGCGGCAAAAAAATTTGGGAAAATTTTCCGAATCATTTAAAAGCAAAATTCCCGCACACGGTGTGCGTTTGATAAAATTGATGCCCGAAAAAAAATGAAGGTATCGTTTGCCCTTCGGGGACGATGATTTTTACGAATTACATTTAGTCATTTGCAAACGGAGCTAAAATTTTTGAGCATCCGGAAAACACGACGTTTTCCCAAAAAATAAAGAATGGAATTATGCGTAGCTTTATTGTTTTAATGATGCTTCTGTGGACTTTTGGCACGACCATTCGGGCGCAGCAGATAATTCGGGATTTGTCCCATAACGCGTGGACTTTTCACCAAAAGGGAAGTGCTCAGGTATTAAAGGCCAAAGTACCAGGTTGCGTGCAAACGGATTTATACCGCGACGGAAAAATCCCCGATCCGTACTACCGAACCGACGAAGACATCCTGCAATGGATCGGGCGAAACGATTGGGTGTACAATACCGAATTTCACGTATCTGCTGCCATCTTGAAGATGGAAAACGTGCAGCTTGTCTTTAAGGGACTGGATACTTATGCGCAGGTATTTGTAAATGAACAGCCTGTTTTGCGTGCCGACAATTTCTTCAGGCATTGGCGCGTGAATGTAAAAAAGTATCTACACCTTGGGAAAAATACCTTGCGTATTGCGTTTACGTCTCCGGTGAAGGTAAATAGAAGAAAGCGGCAACAAAGCAAAATTCCTTTGCTTCAAAATTATGTTTACACGCGAAAACCGGCATATCATTTTGGCTGGGATTGGGGTCCTGTTTACATTACGCAGGGCATTTGGCAGCCTGTAGTATTGCATGCCTGGAATAATGCCCGATTTACAGATTTTTACATCCGTCAGGAGCGTTTAAGCGACAAGCAAGCCGACCTAACCCTCATTTTTGAAGCGGAGGCGGATAAACCGTTGTCTGTGCAAATAACGGCCACCTGCCTTAATATCGGAAAACGTTTACAAAAAAGGTTTACGTTAAAGAAGGGGAAAAATATCCTGCACCTCCCGCTGCGCATTCAAAACCCAAAACGCTGGTGGAGCAACGGTTTGGGCCAGCCTTATTTGTATCGATTTTCCGCTACTCTTATGTTAAACGGGCAACCCATCGACTCTGTTTATCGGCGTATCGGCTTGCGTACCGTTAAACTCATACAAAAGCCCGATTCGCTGGGTAAAAGTTTTTATTTCGAATTAAACGGTATTCCCGTATTCATGAAAGGAGCTAACTACATTCCGCAAGATATGTTTGTAGATCGACCGACCGTACAAACCTACCGCCGAACCATTCTTGATGCCAAAGCGGCTAACATGAACATGCTGCGCGTTTGGGGTGGCGGGTTTTACGAAAAAGATATTTTTTACGATTTGTGCGATGAGAACGGTATTTTAGTTTGGCAGGATTTTATGTTTGCCTGTGCCATGTATCCTGGCAATAAAGCTTTTACAGACAATGTGGAACAGGAAATCATACAAAACGTCAAACGCTTACGCAATCATCCTTGTATTGCTTTGTGGTGCGGGAATAATGAGAGTTACATCGGGTGGAAAAATTGGGGTTGGCCCAAACATTTTTCCGCTAACGATTCGGCTGAAATTTGGCACGATTATCAAAAGTTGTTCGAAAAACGTATTCCGGAACTTTTGCGTCGATACGATCCTACCAGACCCTATTGGCCGTCTTCGCCGCTGACCAATTGGGATACGCTGGTGTACAGTCGGGGCGATGTACATTATTGGGGTGTTTGGCACGGACAGCAGCCGTTTGAGCATTTTAAAATGAAAAAGAACATCGGCCGGTTTGTCAGCGAATATGGCTTCCAGAGTTGTCCGGAAATGAGTTCCGTAAAAAAATTTACATTACCCCAAGATCGCAACATTCATTCCAAGGTTATGCTTACTCACCAAAAACATCGCATCGGATATCCGATTATTGATAAATACATGAAATGGTATTACAAAAAGCCAAAGGATTTTCAGGCGTATCTTTATGTGAGTCAGGTGCTGCAAGCATTTGGCATCGGAATGGCCATTCAGGCATACCGCCGGGCAATGCCGTTTTGTATGGGCAGTTTATATTGGCAACTGAACGATTGCTATCCGGTAACATCGTGGTCGAGCATAGATTATTATGGTAAATGGAAGGCGCTACATTACCGTGTTAGGGAATTGTACAATTCGTTGCTGGTTTCGCCCGTGCTGGAGAATGGCACTTTAAATGTTTACGTGGTTTCTGACGCGCGTGAACCGATTTCGGCCGAGTTGGTGTTACGGCTATTCGATTTTAGGGGAAACGTACTGAAGCGTATTAAAAAGAACGTCATTTTGCAACCGAATCGTAGCCGAATATATTTTAGCGCAAACGGCGAAGCCTTTTTAAACGGACATGCGAAAGATGATGTGCTTTTATTAGCCGAAGTGCGCGGGCAAGGCAAGGTGCTTTCGGAAAACCATTTTTTCTTTGTTTATCCCAAAGACCTGAAATTACGCAAACCGCAGATTGTCTGGACTTATCGGCCTGTTAAAGGTGGTTACGAATTGACCTTTTACAGCGATGTTTTTGCCAGACAGGTTTTTCTTTCCACGGACGACGGTCAGGGATTTTTTACACGCAATTTTTTTGACCTTATCCCTGGCCGTCCCGTTAAGACTTTTTTCAGAATTTCACATACCGCATTTGATTTGAGAAAGAAACTAAAAATCTACAGTTTGGTTGACTCGTACCAAAACAATTCCCGTTAAAATCAAAAGTGCGCAAAAATTGTGTTTTCCCTTTGGCTTGGTGTTTACGTGAATTGTTCTGATTCGACGGAATCATTTTTTATCCGCTTCGGTCACCAATTTTCCGCTTAGTTGCAACAAGGTCGCTTCGGCATTTTTGGCATCGTATTTGGCCTGCGCCAGCTTAAATCGCGCCTGAATCAAATTGAGCTGCGCCGCACGAAATTCGGTGGCCGTCAACTGTCCCAAATCGTACAATTCGCGCGATCGTTTGAAATTCAGCTCCGCAGCCTGCACGCTGGCTTGTTCCACCTTTAAAATGTAACGTTTGTTCCGATAGGCAGTAAAGGCATTGGCCAAAT
>Ga0256914_1000953_pt1 | contig 27696 bp, 25 predicted proteins | sample HulkmetaG_FD_191571 | JGI IMG/M metagenome (GOLD analysis project Ga0256914, IMG submission 191571) | Hydrothermal chimney microbial communities from Main Endeavour vent field at the Juan de Fuca Ridge, Pacific Ocean - Hulk | ecosystem: Environmental > Aquatic > Marine > Hydrothermal vents ... | reverse complement strand
ATGGTGTTTTATTAAAAAAAACATATAACTTACCGATATATTTAAAACTTATAAACAAATAGTATGAGGGAAAGTTGTATGTTTTCAAAATTTTCGATTAAACAAAAATTAAATACGGTCATTTTCGCGATAGCTCTGTTGGGCTTAGCGCTTTTTTTGTCCGATCTGATAAAATTTAAAAATGAATCGAGTAAATTGGATAAGTTGGAGAAGATCACTCTTTTGTCGGACAAAATTTCAAAATTAGTTCATGAAACACAAAAAGAAAGAGGTGCGAGTGCGGTTTTTTTAGGTTCAAAAGGTGTTAAATTCAAAAAAGAGCTTCCAAAACAAAGAGAGCTTACGGACTTGAGGTTGAAAGAGTATCGTAAATATCTCTTCGGGTTGTCGGATGAGATTTTAAATAAAGAGCTATTAAAAGATATCAACCGACTTGACACATATCTAAACAGACTAGAGGATATTCGTCGTCAAATCAGCTCTCTTAGCATCTCGGCAAAAGATGCCATAACATACTTTACCGATATGAACAAAGCGATGCTTGATATCGTACCTGCTACGGCAAAATCCAGTACAAATAGCGATCTTGCGAATTTATTGGGTGCATATGCGAACTTCTTAAAATCAAAAGAGAGAGCAGGAGTCGAAAGAGCCGTTTTATCCGCGACATTCGCTTCCAAGGAGTTCGCGCCGGGTCACGAGAAAAAGGAGATCACGCTTATAGCCGAACAAAACGGTTATCTCGACTCCTTTTTAGCGACCGCACCCGATATGGTAAAAGAGTATTACTCCCAACACTATAAAGGAAGAGCCATAGATGAGGTAAATCGGATGAGAAATTTGGCTCTTGAGCACAAATTCGATACCGATCCGGTTTATTGGTTTAAGACTATTACCGAAAAGATCAATATTTTAAAATCTATTGACGATTATATCGCAAAAGAGACTCTTGGTACAATAGCCGAGCTGAAAGCGGATGAAAACACCAAATCGGTTACGACTATGATTTTCGATTTTGCGATAATAGCTATTTTTGCCGGGCTTATTATCATGATCTCAAGAAATATTATAAAAAATATCGATGAGATCAAAGAGCAAATAGGAGAGATCGCAACTACGATGGAGCTTTCAAAAAATGTGAAAACCGATGCAAAAGGAGAGCTTCGTCAAATAGCCTCTTCCGTCAATAGACTTTTATCGGTCTTTAAAGATGCGATAGAGAAAACGAAACAAAACTCCTCTCAAACTTGCCATCACAGCCATAAATTGAGGACAACCGCCGATAAGTTGGCCGATAATATAAGTAAAACGGAAGTTCTGTTTAAAGATACGAGTGATCTGATTCAAAATGTAGGGGAAAATCTCTTGACGACCGAAGATCAAGTGGTTACTACGACTAAAGATCTTAAAACAACACAAGAGGTTCTCGATAAATTCGTCAACGATTTGCAAAGATCGGTGGAGTTGATATTTGAAGGAAACAGAAGACAGGAGTCTTTGACGGTTCAAATGAGTGAGCTCAACTCTCAAGCTACCGAGATTAAAAACATCATCTCGATTATCGGAGATATAGCGGATCAGACGAACTTGCTAGCGCTAAACGCCGCTATAGAGGCGGCTCGTGCCGGCGAGCATGGAAGAGGGTTTGCCGTAGTTGCCGACGAAGTTAGACAACTTGCGGAAAGAACGCAAAAATCTCTCTCCGAGATAAATTTGAATGTAAATGTCATAACTCAACATATAGGCACGATAAGTGAAGAGATACAAAGCACCTCGAAAGAGTTTACGCAAATCGCGCAAAACGCCGATAACCTAATCGAAGATGCCAACGATACGAAAAAGCATCTCGGACACAGTATAGAAGTATCCGTTGTAGCCGCGAAGAAGATGACCGATATAGCAAAAACGAGCAATGCGCTAATCTCTAAAATGGATGAATTGTTAAAGGTTTCATGTAGCAATAAAGAGGCGGGAGAGAGTGTGAGCGAAGTATCTAAAAATTTAACTCATAAGTCGGACGAGCTAAATAAAACTTTAGAGCTTTTTAGAACATAAAAGAGAGTTTTAACTCTCTTTTAGTTTTAAAAGTTCGGCTTTATATTTTTTGATCTTTTCAAGCCAGTTGTTGTGATCGTTTTTTAAAGAGGAGATTTTCTCTTTTAGGGTATCTTCAATGGTCATCTCTTTCTCTTTGGCTTTTTTTAGTAGCTCTTTTATCTGTGCCGCGGATTTCTCCAAAGGCTTCATCTCTTCGTATAGTTCATCTCTTTGAGCTTTTAGATTTTTATGCCTGAGGGAAATCTCTTGAAGTGTTTGAGTCTCTTTTTTCAGCTGATTTTTCAGCTGTATCAATTTTTCTCTTTGAGCCTTCTCTTTTTCAAGTAGAGCTTCGGGAGTAAAATCACCTATTTGTGATTTAAGATTGTTTATTTTATCCGTTTGGGCTTTGAGAAGAGCGCTTAGCGGCGCATATTTTTCTTTTAGTTTCTCAAGAGAATTTTCGACGACCAAGAACTCCTCTTGATGCGTTTTTATCCTAGATTCCAAATCGGCTATCTCCTCTTGCACTTTTTGAGTATTCGCCTTTTCGTTTTCGATATTCTCAAGGGTGGCGTTACAGTTGTTCTCTATCTCTAATATCTCTTCTTGCGTATGATCTATCTTCTCTTTGATCTCATCGATTACCGGTTCATACTCCTCTTTGTTTCTTGCTTTTGCAAAGAAAAGCCCGGTGAGAAGCCCGGTAACTAAAACTAAAGCCAGACACTCTTTAAGTGCTAAAATCATATCTAACATCTATATCTCCTCTTTTGATACGGGGCGTTTTTTAAACAGGTTGAGGATTTTATCAATAACTCTCGTTCCGTCACTCTTTTTTACGAATTTCTCTATCTCTTGGGCTTTTGTTTTTGGAAGAGCGAAAAGTTTTTGCATAAGCGCGTCATATTTTTGAGATAGAGATTTAGCGCCGCTTTGTAGATGCTCTTTTAAAGCGTATTCGTAATTTATGGCCGTAATCTTCAGTTCGTCGCTCTGTTTTAGTAGCGAGTCGATCTCTTTTTGATATCTGTTTTCTATTTCTGCTATCTTGTCATGGCTTTGTTTTAGTTGAACTTTCATACTTTCTAGTTTCTCTTCAAGTTCCTCTTTTATTCCTTTGAAGTCAAGTTTTTCTTGTTTGAAAGATTCTATTTCCGAAGTTAGATTTTTTATAGCGTTTCTTCTATTTTTAAGTTCGTCCTCCAGTTGCGCGATCTGTTGATCTTTGACTTCGATAACTTTCTTTTCGTTTCTAACAAGCTCTAAATCGGAGGAGAGTTTTTTCTCTTGATCTTGATAGATTTTTATTTTTTCCTTATCTTCAACCGTTTTTTGAGTTAAATCTCTCTTTTTGCTCTCTAGCGCCGAGATCTTTTGCATAGCCTCTTGCTCTTGTTTGCGAAGCTCGTCAATAAGAGCTAACCGTGATTGTTGGAAACTTAAACTCTCCTGCGCTTTATTTTGAACTTCGTTCTCTCTTTGTAAAGCCTCTTCGTAAAGATCAAGAGTTTGGTTATAATCGTTTTCAAGTTTTGCGATATCTTCCTCAAACTCTCTCTTGGATGCGTTTTTTCTGATGAAGTAACCAACCACGAAGCCGATCAGCAGAGCAAAGATAAAAAGCACTATTGCCTGCAGCATTGTATCGTTCATACTATTCTCCTTCTTTTATCTCTATTGTGACCCTTCTGTTTCTCTTGTCGTAAGGATCTGCCATAACAGGGCGTTCTTCGCCGTAGCCGACTGCGTTTATATTTTCAACGTTTATGTTATTTTTGATTAGATAATTTTTAACCGCATTCGCCCTTTGTTCGCTAAGCCATTTGTTATAGGAAGCTTTTCCGCTGGCATCCGTATGACCCGAAACCTCGAGTGACAGCGGTATGGAGTTTTGATTTACGATATCTATGATTTTATCGAGTATCTTTTTACTTTCGAGTGAGATTTCATTGCTGTTTCTTTTAAAATAGACCGGATTCGCATTCAAGATATCGTTGATTTTTTGCTGGCTTTGTTCTACGGAAACGACCGGTTTAGGTTCTTCTTGCGGAACCTCTATTATTTGCGGTTGCGCGATTTTTGCTTCTTGGATCTTTTGTTCCGGAATTTCCACTTCTACGGTCTCTATTTCCACTTTTTCTTCTATTTTAGGTTCTTCTACGGGTTTGGTCAAAGTCGTATGGTCGGTGATCTTGAAACCTTTCGCTTCAAAAGGTTTTAGGAGGCTTCGGAACTTGGCTCTGATGTTATCGTCGGAAAATTCACCGCTTATGTTGATATTTTTTTCGTTTATGGAGATAGAGCCTTTTGGTATGTCGTTTTGTGCCAAAAATGCGGTAATCTTTTTCGCCTGATCGAGCCACGGAGCTTTAGCCGTATCGTCATTGAAGGATATTTCTCTTACACATCCCTCTTGGTTACAATATTTTTCTGCGATTGCCAATACGTCATCCGTTTTATCTTCGCTGTTCGCGTTTATGACAAGTCTGGGATTTTCACCGTTTTCATAAAAATATGAAGGATCTTTGAGTGTGATTTTCTCTTCTTTCAAAGGCGGCTGTTCACTCTGTTGCGCGAGAGCTTTTTCAATATCTTCGGTTTGACGCTCTGTTTGTACAACGGCTTTTGGAGACGGCTTTTGTGTAAATAGCTCTTTATTGTTTTGAATACAAAAGTAGGCTATGGCTGAGCCTACGAGTGCACCGAGCAATAAAACTGACTTGCTTCCCATGTCTTGCTCCTATTAAGAATATTACAAAACATGATACATTAATATACTCTTTATTTTGCTGAAACTATGCTGTCGGCTTACATAAACATCAAAAAGAAGAATACTATAAACAGTACGAAATGAACAAATCCTTCAAGCATATTTGTTTCACCGTCATTAAAATGTATGATACTAGCAAGTATTGTGAGTCCAAGCATGATCCCCTGAATAGGCGTAATTGCTAAATCAATGGGCATATGCATAAACTTTGCAACTATCAAGACGCTCGGTATGGTTAAAAGTACTGTTGCCAGACTCGCACCTACCGCTATATTTACAACATTTTGCATATTGTTGTTAAGAGCTGAACGAATGGCGGTTATTAGTTCAGGAGATGCTGATATAATCGCAACGGCAAATGCTCCAAGCGTTAAAGGTAGTCCTAAAGAGCTTAAGTTGTTGCTCATAAAAATCGAAAGAATTTCGGATAAAAAGCCTATCATGATTATCGAAAGAACGAGTATAACCGCATGATAGGGACCGTTGATTTTCTCTTCGTCTATGCAGTTTTCCTCATTTATGTGTTTACCTTTATATTCGAAAAAGTATCTATGTTCGTTTAACTGAATTCTCGTAAATATGATATAAAGGGCGATGAACATAATAATCATGAAATCGAGATAAACAGGTAGTTTCTCGGAAGCAACAAAATGAGGCATAACCATAGCGATACCGATGGCGACGAGAATCATAGACATATAAGAGTTTGTCGAGTCAACATTATACTGCTGTTCGCCGTATTTTATGCCTCCCACGATCGCCGCGACTCCAAGAAGTCCGTTTATATCAAGCATAACGGCGGAGTAGATGGTGTCTCTTACCAAAAATGGATTTTCCTGATGCATCATCATGATAACTATAATGACGATTTCGACGACCACGGCCGAAAAAGTCAAAATCAAAGTACCGTAGGGTTCGCCGTATTTGTGTGCTAAAATCTCCGCATGATGTGCGACATTTAAAGCCGAATATATTATAACCGCAAACAGAGTTATAAAGCCGAAAATATTTCCAAAATTTGTACTTGCTAGTGTATGTTCAAAAGGTAAAATGACAACAAGTGCGATTATCGATATAAAGAGCGGATACTCTTTTAAAAACAACTTTGGCATATAGCCCTTTCATTATGATATAGTGGATAAAAGTTTATCATAGATTCCTTCAAGGATAGCACATTGAAGTGATCCAAACGGTGAAATTCATAGTATCTCATCGGCCGAATATTTTAAAATCCGTCCGTTGTCGTCCGCAAAATATATATTTCCGTCCTCATCAAACGCCACACCCTCTTGTGCGAATTTCGGCAGTTTTGCTTTTGCGTCGATTCTTTTTTCTTTAAAGTCGTATCTATAAAGTTTATCGTTCGTGTCGCTTACCATATATAGGTAACCTTTATGGTAATCAAGACCGGCTATATCTTTTCGTTTGGGATCTATGACGGACAATATTTTTGTTTTTGATTTGTGCAAATCTTTGATTTTGATTATGACCGAGGGATCGGGATGGGGATATTTGTGATGAGATTGATTGCTGATAAAAATATAGCCGTCATCGTCTATGGTAATACCTTCTATTCCGTACTCTTTATCTTTTAGGAGTATCTTTACTCCTTTGAAGGATCTTTTTATGTCGATTTTCTTTTTTATCGTTAGATTTTTTTTATTTATGATTAAGATATTGTCGTTTCCTTCGGAAATAACAAGCAGACGATCGTTTTTTGAGTCGCAGGCTATACCCTCGATATCAAAATTGCCGATATGATTTTTTCGTAATTTTTTACCGCTTAGGGATAGTTGATATACGGTGCCTCTGTCGCTGATTGTGTAGAGAGTCTTTGAGTTTTTATCATAACATATCCCCGAAGCTTCCGGGATTTTTGCTATGGTGTGATCTTTTTTCGTATTTGTAGCACATGCGGTAAATAGAAAAATCCAAGTCAAAATAAAATATCTCAACACCATAATTTCTCCTTTTTAAGAAAATCTCTGACACATACGTCTATCATATTATACACCTTTTCAAAGCCGCTAAAAGTTTGAAAATGATATGGATCGGGTACGTCCACTCCTCCAAATCCTCCATAATCTCCGAGCAAGAAGACATTTTCACATCCTAAAGAGATCAAATCATTTTTATTTTGTTTATCCATCGCGACTATATAATTGAATATTTCACTATCTTTTGGATGGATCGTTCTGGCTTTAAGATCGCTTATATCGATATCGTTCATTTTCGCTATCTTGACGGAGTTTTCACAAGGAGCTTCTCCTATGTGCCATTTTGAAGTGCCGGCCGAGTCGATGTGCAGTAAGAGATCGTTTTTCCGGGCTATTTTATTTGCTATGCCGTGAGCTATCGGTGAGCGACAGATATTTCCAAGACAGACAAAGAGTATCGATTTCATAAATAACCTTTAAAAAACAGTTATACCGCCATAAAATATTTTTTAGGATACGGGCGCGGGTTATTATGTTTTTAATTTAAAATTTCACTTCTATTTTAGCGATAAAAACTTTGAGAAAGTAGTTGTCGTGCGGGATTTAAATTTTCGAACTATTTTTTGCTAAAGGAGTTTTTTTTCGCTTTTTTTGATATAATTGTAAAAAAAAATCAACCATTTAAATAAATTTTAATTACAATTAGACTTTAGAAAATTTGCAAAGGATAGTGTTGGTAAGAAGAAGAGTCGAACAGATTTTAGGTAAAACGTTTCGTGATTGTAAACTGATAACACAAAGCAGTACGACGGCCATTTATAATTGTGACAATAAAGTAGTTGCAAAAGTGGCGAACGATCCGTGGCTTGTGGAAAGTGAAGAGTTAATGTATGAGTATTTAAAGGAGAATAGTACACTTCCTATACCTAAAATATTTAAACGAGAAGATGAAGTACTTTTAATCGAGTATGTATATAACGATCAGCTTGACAAAGAAGAAGCTCAAATTGATGCCGCGATGCATCTTGCGAATTTGCATCGAATAAGTTGGGATGACGGGTACGGTTTTATGGAAGATACGGTCATAGGTCCGTATAGGCAGTCAAACATAAATCATGCTTCTTGGGTGGAGTTTTTTAAAAGAGAGCGGCTTTTGGATTTTTCTTCGAAAGCTTTCGGCGAAGATAAACTCGATGAAAAGACATATATGAGGATAGTTTCGTTATGTGAAGATTTGCATAAATTTCTGATAGAGCCTGAACAGTCGTCATTGCTTCACGGAGATGTTTGGAGCGGAAATGTTCTCATACACAGAGGCGAAGTGGCAGCTTTTATAGATCCCGCCATATACTATGGTCATCATGAGGTGGATTTGGCTTTCATACTGATGTTCAGTACATTTGGAGATGCCTTTTTCCAACACTACCGAAAACTTTATCCGATAGAGGAAGATTTTGTCGAGGTGAGGGCGGATATTTACAATCTCTATCCGTATCTTGTTCATCTTAGAGCTTTTGGTGACGGTTATTTGCCATATATCGAGCGGACGCTTCAAAAATATGGATATTGAAAATCTTCAAACTCCTTTATATATTTTGGAAGAGGAGAAGCTGGAGAAAAATCTCAAACTCTTAAGTGAGGTAAAAAACAAAAGCGGCGCTAAGATACTTTTAGCGTTAAAAGGTTTTGCGTTTAGCGGTGCGATGGATATGGTATCGCACTATCTTGACGGATGTTGCGCCAGCGGGCTTTTCGAGGCCAAATACGCCAAAGAGAAAGTTTCCAAAGAGATTCACACTTACTCTCCCGCATTTAAAGATAGCGAAATAGATGAGATAATAAAACTGAGCGATCATATAGTATTCAACTCTTTTCGTCAATGGCAAAAATATAAAAAAAGAGCTTATTTAAAAACTTCTTGCGGACTTAGGATAAATCCGGAAGTTTCGGCTTCGCCCGCACAGATCTACAATCCGTGCTCTTTATATAGTCGTCTCGGTATTACCGAAAAAGAGTTCAAAGGCGATCTGTTGGAAGGAATACAGGGTCTTCATTTTCATGCACTTTGTGAACAGGGTGCCGATGAATTGGAGATGGTGTTAAAAGGCTTTAAAAAGAGATTCGGTGAATATATTCCGCTGATGAAGTGGGTTAATTTCGGAGGAGGGCATCATATAACCAAAGAGGGGTATGACATAGATAAGTTGATAAGGTTGATTTGTGATTTTAGAACCGAATATGATGTCGAAGTCTATCTTGAGCCAGGTGAAGCGGTGGGATGGCAGAGCGGCGTATTGGTCGCAACCGTTTTGGATATCGTCCATAATGAGATCGATATCGCCATTTTGGATACATCCGCCGAAGCTCATATGCCCGATACTATCATCATGCCTTATCGTCCGAGAGTGAGATTCGGCGGTAACAAGACGCAGAAAAAATATAGTTATAGACTTGCCGCAAATACCTGTTTAGCCGGAGATATTATGGGGGACTATTCGTTTGACAATCCCCTAAAAGTCGGTGACAAGATTATTTTCGAAGATCAAATTCACTACACTATAGTAAAAAATACCACTTTTAACGGTATCAAACTCCCGGATCTCGCCGTTATGAGAAAAGACGGGAGAGTGGAGCTTGTTAGAACATTCGGATATGAGGAGTATGAGAGAAGAAATTGATCATGCGTAAAATATTTGCATGATATTACATCTTCTGTTTCGCTTCAATACCCATAAGCTTCAATCCGACTCTGATTGTTACCGCAACCATTGCCGAGAGTTTTAAAAGTTTATCTTCGTTTTTCGTACCGACGATTTTGTGTTTGTTGTAAAACTGATGATAAAGAGCCGCTAGAGATTTTAGGTAATCGGTTAGTTTTTGAAGCTGTCTTGATTCGAATGCGTCATTTAGAACCTCAGGTAAAAGCAGAGCGCTAAAGAGTAGATTTTGTGCATCTTCGTCGAGTGTTTCAAGTTTTGTTTGTACTACCTGATGAGGGTCTTTTTTTGCCTTTTCAAATACTTGATTGATTCTCGCATGTGCGTACTGTATGTAGTAGATCGGATTTGAACTATCCTGGACTTTGAGTTGATCGATATCGAACTCCAAGTGAGTGTCGCTTTTTTTAGTCAAAAAGATAAAACGAAGCGCCTCGGCTCCGACCTCTTCGATGACATCACTCATAAGGATGAAGTTTCCGGCTCGTTTACTCATTTTATACGGTTCACCGCCTTTTAGTAGGGCGACCATTTGCGATAGTATGACTTCAAGTTTATTCGAATCGTATCCCAGAAAATCGATAGCCGCTTTGACACGGGCGATATATCCGTGGTGATCGGCGCCCCAGATATTGATATAACGGTCGTAACTTCTTGTAAACTTTTGGTCATGATATATGATATCACCCGCAAGGTATGTCGGTCTGCCGTCCTCTCTGACTATGACGCGATCTTTTTCATCTCCTTTTTCGCTCGATTTGAGCCATATTTTTCCGTCTTTTTCGTAAACGCCGTTATGGAGTTTTAGTTTTTTAAGAGTCGGATTCCATTTTTGAAAGAGCTCTTTTTCGCTGACGAAAGTATCGAAAACGATATTTGCATCCGAAAGATTTCGGCGGATGAGCTCAAGCATCTTCTCTTTGCCCCAGTCGCTTAATTTTTCGATATTTGCTTCGTTTGTAAAAATTTCAGAACCGAACTCCTCTTTAGCTTCACAAGCGAGATCGTAAATGTATTCGCCTCTGTAGTATTCATCGGGCCACTTTACATCATTTGCGGTAAATTTGTCTCTTCCCGCAAGATATATCGAGAGTCCTAAAAGTTCAATTTGATTTCCGGCATCGTTTACATAGTATTCCGCTGTTATATCGTAACCTAAATGTTTGCCGATCTTATATAGAGTATCTCCGAAAACCGCACCCCTTGCATGTCCTATATGCAAAGGTCCCGTAGGATTTGCACTGACAAATTCCAAAAGAATGCTTCGGTTTTTTTTATCTGTTGCAAACTCGTTTTCATTTAGTATGGCTTCGGTTGCTTTTTGATCCAAAAAAGAGTCGCTAAGTTTGAAGTTGAGGTAACCTTTGAGTGCTTCGACTTTGTTGAAAATATCCTCTTGTTCGAATTTTTCGGCGAGCTCTTGAGCTATGATTATCGGTGATTTTTTATGAATTTTCGCTAAAGAAAAAGCCGCCGGTGTGGCGTAATGACCAAAAGAGAGATCTTTTGGCTTCTCAAGAGCGAAATCGCCCTCGAGATGTTTTTGTATGGTGGCAAGGACACTTTTTTTCAAATTTCGTGTTCCTTAGGCTTTTGTAGAAGTTTCGGTTTCGCTTTTTTTCGCTACTTCCTCTTTTCCTTCGATCTTCTCACTTTTGTTTTCCGCTATCTCGTCATCCTCTTTGACAGCTTTTTTAAAGTTTTTTATACCGTTACCAAGACCTTTTGCAAGTTCGGGTATCTTCTTTCCTCCAAATAGTAAAAGCACGATAAGTGCGATGACTAAGAGTTCCATTCCGCTAGGCATTCCCATTTTAATTCCTTATTTTAGTTTTAGTAATTTGGGGTATTATAACATTTATAGTTAAATCTTTCTTGTTCAAGATATTTGAGCCTCTTTTCTAACTTTGCGGAAAGTTTTTACCAACTTTTTGCGAACGATTCTATATCTTCTTTGGAGAACTTAAGTCTTGCGGTTTGAATTATCGCTTTAAAATCGTCGAGCGTTTTATCAAAATCGTCGTTTACCAGCAGGTATTCGTACTCTTTGATTCTGCTCATCTCTTTTTTTGCGTTGTGTAATCTTTTTTTTATCGTATCTTTAGAGTCCGTTCCTCTGTGTAGCAGTCTTTTTTCAAGCTCCAGCTTGCTAGGTGTCGTCAAGAAAACGGATGTGAGAATTCTTTTAAACTTCTTTTTTACGATCTCATGACCTTGGACATCTATATCGAGAATTACGAGTTTGTTTTCATCTATCGCTTTGTAAATCGGTTTCAGCGAAGTACCGTAGTAATTTCCGTGAACATTCGCCCACTCTAAAAATTCACCTTCTTCTATCTCTTTTTCGAACCGCTCTTTTGTTATATAGTGATAGTTCACACCCTCTTTCTCTCCCTCTCTGATCTCCCTTGTCGTCGAGGAGAGAGAAAAGTAGATATCTTTTTGCGATTTTAGTATTTCATTTATCAGTGAGCTCTTTCCGCAGCCGCTTGGGCCGGATATGACTAAAATCTTACCGCCCACTCCTTTAGCTCTCTTTTTTAGTAAAATCGAGTGTAATATTTATTTTCATATCATTTAGCGCTTCTTTTATCATCTCAGGTGTTATCGCTTTTGCAACGGCTTCTTGTATCCATTGCTGTACATCGTTAGTTTCTACTACGGTTTCGGTAGCTTCGTCGATAATCTCCTCTTTGACGATCTGTGCGGTTTCAGCGTTTGGATCCAGCGCTTTTCGAACTTCCGTTTCATCTAGGGAATCTAACTCGTCAAGAGACTCTTTTGGTTCATCCTTAAGCTCTTCTTTGACTATATAATCGCTCTCTTTTTCTATATCTTCTATGCCTTCAAGTGTATCGAGGCTTGATTTATCGACCTCTTCCTGCGGTGTTATCTCTTGTAATATCTGTTCTTTTTCCGTCATTAATATCGCTCCTGCTGCCGCCGCAGCCGTGGCTGCGGCAATTGTTGTATCATTTTTTTCATCTTTTTCATCGGTTGGCGAGAGATCTTCTTGTTCCCGACCTTCCGGTAAATCCTCATTTTTAGGTTCGTCGTTTAGAGTTTCATCTTCTTCATGCAAAAACTGTTCCGCAACTCCCGTCGTCATCACGGCGCTTGAGTCCAAAGAGAGGTCAACATTCTCCAACTCTTCGTCCAGTTCATCCAGTTCTTTAAGAGCGTTTTCGGTTTTATCGATCTCTTTTAAAGCATTTTGATCCGTTTGGGTTTTCTTGAGTTCTTCTTCAACTTCATCTTCAAGATCCAAATCCTCAAGTTCGTCGAGTTCACCAAGTTCTTCAAGTTCTTCTTCAAGTGTTTCGTCTATATTTTCACTCTCCTCTTCAAGAAGTTTTTCCACGTTTTCATCAATTTCCGTTTCGTTATTTTCTATTTCATTATCGGTTTTTTGTATCTCTTGCGGCTCTAGGGTGGGGGAAGAGTTCTTTGATGCGGAGATATTGGCTTCTATCATAGCTACAAAATCGGAAGGTAGAAACGGCTTATCGAGACTTATATCAAATCCTTCGGGTACCGGCTCTTTTTTTATTCCTATGTATCCCGTTTTATCGAACGAGGTTTTATTTTTCAGCTCCTCAAGGAGATCGGGAGTATATTTGTCACTATCGATCAATACGATGTCGTAGTGCTCTTTGGATGGTTTTGGTTCTAGGTTTTCCTCGAGAAGATAACCGTGCTTATCCGAACTCAATTGCAATAATCGTGAAACGATTTTATTGTCATTTATGAGAAATATTGATGCCATGTTAGCTCCGTTTCTTTAATTATGTTATTATATAGCCATGACTAAAACAGAATTTGTGAAAAAATCCCTATCCGTCTTTTTTGTTATGGCTTTATTTATAAGACTTTCCGCATTTGCGTCAGAGCTGTTTTTTTTACCGCAAGATAGCGAACAAGCTCTCTCTACCATACTTAAGAGTATAGATAGTTCAAAAAAGTCTATAAAAATTACAATATATAATTTTACCCATAAAAAGATAGCAAATAGATTAAAAACGGCTGCAAAGAGAGGAGTTAGGGTGGAAATTATCTTTGACGCTAAAAGCGCGAGTCGTGATAGACGCAGAAGTATGTTTTATTATCTTGCGAAGTATAAAAATATTTCGGTTTATAAACTTAAAGGAAAGTTAATAAAAAAACAAAATCGCTATGCGATCATGCATCTTAAAAGCGCTCTCTTCGATCATAAAAGAGTTATATTCGGATCGGCCAATTGGACATATTCGGCTTTTGGAAAAAACTACGAGATGCTCTATGTCGATGACGATTATGCAAAGGCCAAACGATTCGACAAATACTTTGACGAATTAAAAAAACTAAGCCGACCGTTTAAATGAGGAGATTTTTCAAATATTCGTAAGATGAGAGGAACTCTTCTTTAAAAATACCCATAATTGCGGCCAATACCGATACCATAACCATAATAGATAAAAATATTTTTATCGGAAATCCGACTACGAGCAGATTGAATTGAGGCATTGTTTTCATAAGCATTCCGAAAATTACGTCGGCTAAAATAGATAAAGCTATAAACGGAAAAGAGAGGATAAGTCCCATCATAAACATATGAGTAACGGCTTTTGATAAATATGTCCAAATATCGGGATTCGGATAAAAAGCGCCAAGTTCGATATGAGTTACGCTGCCGCTTAAAAAGAGTAGCATAAGATGATGACCGTTAAATGCCAATAGAATTAAAATAGCCGTTAGCGTCAATATCTGTCCGATAATCGGGGTGTTTGATCCTGTTACAGGATCCATAACCGAAGCCATAGAAAATCCCATGATCATAGAAATTTGACTTCCGGCAAGTCCAAGTGCGGCAAAAACGAAATTCAAAATCAACGCCGCTATGAATCCCAGCATAAATTCACCCAGCACCAAAAGTGCGATGTTTCCTACTTCGTAAGGGATATTTGCGAGCGATGTGACGGGAAAGAACAGAATCGTCAAATAAAAAGCCAAAGCCGTTTTCACCGGGATTGGGATCGATATGTGAGAGAAGAAAGGGAAAAAAGCAATTACCCCGCTTATACGGGAAAAGAGCAGAAAAAATATAATAGCGTTATCGCTTGTAAGAAGATCCGCCAGCTGCACTTGTCGTCCTAGAGAATGACTGAAACCAGCCTTTTATTTTTTAATCTGTATATCGTATTACATCTGGATGCGATTTTTTCGTCATGTGTTACGATGAAAAGTCCGCGATCGTTCTGTCTTGTATATTCTAACATAACGTCCATAACGTCGTTGGCGGTTTCACGATCAAGATTTCCCGTCGGTTCGTCCGCAAAAATGAGCCTCGGTTTTTTTATGAGAACTCTGGCTATCGAAACTCGCTGCTGTTGTCCTCCTGAGAGCTCGGAGACATTTTGTTTTAGAGTATCTTCGATTTTTAGTCTTTTTATAAGATCCATATCTATTTTCTTTTTGGAAATCAAGGAGGAAATTTCGAGGTTTTCTTTGACACTGAATCCTTTGAAAAGATAGTGTGACTGAAAGATTATGCCGATCTCTTTTCGTCTGATTTCTAAAAGCTTTTTATCGTTCTGTGAGTACATATTTTGACCAAGATAATCGACAGTTCCTGTTTTAGGTTTTAATAATGTCGCTAAAATATGAAGGAGTGTCGATTTTCCGCTTCCACTGACGCCTAAAATAGCGATAGACTCTTTTTTATTTATGGATATATCAACATTTTCAAAAAGTGTATAGTCAAAACCATGTGTCAAACTCCTAGCTTGCAGGAGAGTATTTTTTGATAATTTCCTAGGAGAGGTATTTGCGAGTGTTCCTAACATCTGCAAATACCTCTTTTATCTTTATCTTTAGCCAAGTTGGGCGGCTACCTCTGCCGCGAAGTCGTCATCTTTTTTCTCTATACCTTCACCGAGTTCGTATCTGACAAATTTCGTGATCTCGATATTGTCACCTAGATCTTTCGATTTTTCAGCAACGACTTGCGATACCGTTTTTTTGTCGTCAAGCGCGTAAAATTGATCGAGCAGACAAAGCTGTTGATCCAAAAGCGTATTATCCGCGATATATCTTTCAATTTTACCAGGAAGGATTCTATCCCAGATTTTTTCCGGTTTGCCCTCGGCTTTTAACTCTTCTTTGATTTTCTCTTCAACTTTTGCCATAACTTCATCAGTCAACTGAAGTTTTGAGATGAAGTCCGGTACATTTTTAAGAGGTTTTCCAAGTCTTTTTAACTCTTCGTTCTCTTTTTCGATAGATTTTGATATACCTTCGGTCTCTTTTTCGACAAAATCTGCGTCAAGCTCTTTGTAGCTTAAAATTTGAGGTTTCAACGCCGCAATATGCATAGCAAGTTGTTTTAAAAAGTCTGTTACAGCATTTTTATTTTGCTCTTTTTCAAATTTTGCACTAACTAAAACCCCGATTTTACCGCCCATATGAATATAGCCGTTTACCACTTCGTTATCATCGGTTTTAATGATCTCAAATCGTCTTACGACCATATTTTCCCCGATTGTCGCTATATTCGATTTGACGAATTCGTCAAAAGATTGACCGTTGATTTCACTCTTATTGAGTTGGTCTATATCTGTAGGTTCGTTCGTATGGATATGAGATACCGTATTTTTCGCGAAGTTTTGAAACTGCTCGTTTTTTGCGACAAAATCCGTCTCCGCATTTACTTCGACCATCGTCGCTTTATTGAAACTAGGCTCTAATTCGATCGCTACCGTTCCTTCGGCCGCGATTCTGTCTGATTTTTTACCGGCGCTTGAGAGGCCTTTTTTCTTTAGCCAGTCAATAGCGCCTTCCATATCTCCGCCGCTTTCAACCAGCGCTTTTTTGCAGTCCATCATACCCGCACCGGTTTTCTCCCTCAACTCTTTTACCATTGCCGCAGTAACTGCCATTTTATTCTCCTGTTTCTTCTTTTTTCTCTTCATCGGCCGCTTCTTCTTGCGCCTCTTTGATCAAAGCCTCTTTCTCTTCGTCGGAGATATCGCCTGCCGCGACACTCTCTTGAGCATTCTCTTGCGTATCCTCTTCATCCTGCTCTCTTAAAGCTTTTCCTTCGTTGATAGCTTCCGCCATCTCTTTGCAGAAAAGTTGAACCGATCTGATCGCATCGTCATTTCCCGGAATAGGAAAATCGACTACATCGGGATCACAGTTCGTATCTATCGGGGCAACAACGGGTATATGAAGGTTGTTCGCCTCTTTTACGGCGATTCTCTCTTTTACGGTATCTATGATAAAGATCATATCCGGAGCTTTTTTCATATCTCTGATACCGCCGAGATAGTTAAGAAGTTTTTGCTTTTTTCTTTGAAGCATAAGAGCCTCTTTTTTCGTAAGAAGATCCATCTGTCCTTCTTCTTCCATCTTTTCAATGATATCAAGCTTTTTGATAGATTTTTTAATAGTTTGATAGTTTGTAAGCATACCGCCTAACCATCTATGGTTTACATACGGCATACCGCAGCTCTCGGCATACTCTTTTATAGCTCCGCTTGCCTGTTTTTTTGTACCCACAAAAAGGATGGTTTTTCCTTCAGCCGCCGCATCTCTAACGATATTGTAAGTATATCTGAAGTATCGAAGCGTTTTTTGTAGATCGATGATATAAATATTTTTTCTCTCACCGAAGATATAAGGTTTCATCTTCGGATTCCATCTTCTTGTCTGGTGTCCGAAATGTACACCGCACTCTAGTAAATCTTTCATTGTAACCATGACAATGCTCCTTGTTTTGTTTAAATTTGGTTTTGCCTCCACACCCCTTAACAGCTTCGCTGCAACCATTCAAGGATTGATGTGTGTGAAATTAAAGCGCGGTATTCTACATAAATTATGTTTAAAATACGGTTAAATGGCGATTTTGTAGAGGCAGAGGTTTTTTTAGTAATATATGCTAATATTTAAATATGAAAATTAGATTTTTATTTTTAATATTTATGCTTTTTTGTCGGATTCTTAATGCAGATTTACTTAAAGAAAATTTTATTACGTTCGATTTGAACAACTCTTTTGCCAAAGCTGTTATTGATTTTGAGTCCGACAATCTTGAAAAATTCATGAAGCTCGATGATAATGACAATGGTATAGTCTCTTGGAAAGAGATTAAAGCTCACAAAGAAGAGATAGAAAATTTCGTACTCTCTCATGTGGAAATATCAGTTGATAAAAAAAGATGCAAAAGTAGTGTGGATAAGTTTGAGGTTTATCGGCGCGTCCATCAATCTTACATAAAATTATACCTGGCTCTCTCATGTGAACTTCCCAAAGAGGCGATTTCATTAAAATACGATCTCTTTTTCGATGTCGATAAAGATCAAAAAGCGTTTGTGAAGATTGCGGATAAAGATATATCCACCCCGGTTATACTGAGCAGTCGAAAAGTGGAAGTGAAGCTTAATCTGAAAAAAGAGCCGATGTGGAGTTCGTTTTTAAATTTCTTGATCGAAGGCATATGGCATATATGGATCGGATTCGATCATATTCTGTTTTTACTCATGCTTTTAATACCGTCGGTTTATATTTACGGAAACTCGACTCTTTATCCGAGAGAAAATTTCAAGGATGTCTTATTTGAAATATTAAAAGTCGTGACCGCATTCAGTATCGCTCACTCTATTACGTTAGCTCTTAGCGTAACCAAGACGGTAACCCTAAATACCGCGTTCGTTGAAGTGGCTATCGCCGTTTCGGTACTTTTCACCGCGCTTAACAATCTCTACCCGGTCATCAAGCACAAAGCATGGATTATGGCTTTTTCGTTCGGTCTCATACATGGTTTCGGTTTCGCGAACGTACTTCATGAGTTGATCGTAAAAAATAGTGATTTCGTAGCAATGTTGCTAGGATTTAATCTCGGTGTGGAGATAGGTCAGATGGCGATAGTCGCCGCGCTTTTACCTATTTTTTATTTTTTAAGAGGCAGTAAATATTATAGATACTTGATACTTTACGGACTTTCAGGTATTGCCGCGATAATTTCGTTTATATGGGCGGTTGAGAGATCTTTCGCTCTTTAGGGCGACCAATAGTTGTTCGTTATGAGCAAAAGAGAAAGAAGCGTTACGCTATCTTCATAATAGTTTTCATGTCTATCTTTTATCGTTTCGTAAACGGAGTCCAAAAACGATTGATTTAAAACCGCTTTAGCAGCTACGCCAAAAGGTGCGGCGAAAACTATCGAAAAATATTCTCCTATAATCACGCCGTCGAGTCTATAGCCTGATTTTATATTTTTAGCATCATTTTTAGTACTTTTTACTATCCATCTCAACATATTTTTTAATATCTCTTTTGAGTTTTTATCATCGTTCAAAAGAGCGTCGGCTCCTATTCTAAGCGGAACTCGACAGGCATTGTAGTAATAACTGTCGTCTTCGGTCTCCAAAAAACGGCGAGGAGCGGGTAGATAAGTTTTTTCATTTTTTTTATAGATTATGAAATCACTCACCAAAGAAGTTTTATTGGTAGGAAGTCTCTGTATAAATGTTAGAGCTTTAAGGCAACTCTTCACCACATTCGCCCAACGATCGTTTTTTGTATATTTGTAAAAAGTTTTGAAGTGGCTTATCAAAAAGTCCGAGCTTCTTGTTGTGTATTGATTATAACTTTTGCCGTTTGGATCAACCCAATCTCCAAGAAGAGGAAGCGAACTTTTCGCTCCGACGGTATATTTTAAAAGAGAATTTATAACGGTTAGCGCCTCTTTTTTATAGTTTATAACACCTTCACTCCCCCACTGTCTATCAGCCAGAAGAAGCGCGAACGCTATATCCGCATCGCCGTCGAAAGCGCTGTCACTTTCTCCTTTTTTTGCCGGAACCTGCCAAGTCATAAACTCTTTACGAATATCGCTCGGATTTGCTTTTGCGAAGTTAAAAAGTCCGTCGAAGATTTTTTTTGCATCTTTATCTTCTCCCGCAAAAAATGCCGTAATAATCATGCCGTATCCTTGTCCTTCCGAAACCGTTCTTGAGCGATCTTTTTTATCGGTTGCGATTCGGTAGAAGACTCCCTCCTTTACCAAAAAATCTTTTTTCCAACGCCGGTAATACTCTCGTACGTGATCGTCCAAGTCATCTTGAGAGTATTTGGAAGGGGAAATACTCTTCTTATAGACGGTATGAGAGGGAAAAGATTTGGTCTCTTTTGCGTTGGAACAAAGAGTAAAGAGTGCCAATAATACCGCTATCGCAAAAGGCATAGTTTTAACCATTTTCGGGTGAAAGCGTTAAAAATATATTCAAGGTGGTTTTTGGCGGTAGGGTATCTATAGATACGGTGCTATTTTTGTTGCTAACTTTTACCGTTACTTTTTCGTTATCTACCTCTCCGGCGGTAATTTTTCTTTGCGGATTTTTGAAGAGTTTGATATGAAGATCTTCTACAACCGTATCGTTATCGTTTTCAACGGTAATAATAAGTTGATTTCCGCTCATTTTCGATTTTTGTTTCAATCTTTTTGATTGATAGACTCTTTTAAAAACCTCTTTGCCGCTCAATGTTTTTAATTCGGGATGATTTTTTAGATGCTTGAAAAACTCTTCGACTATTTTTATATTCGTACTGTATGCAAAAAGATGTGTATGGATACTTAACGTATAGATACCGTTAAGTTTCGTTATGAAATGAGCCTCTTTTATCATCTGATCGACTATCTCTTTTTGCGACCAATCCAAATTTACGAGATAACTATAATCATCCGTACCGTGTCTGGGTATATAAAGAAGATTCGGCTCATCTTTGTCGAACTCAGGGTACATATACTGTTTGTTCGCTCCGAGAATGTATGTAAAACCGCCTTTTGCCAAATGTTTTCTCATAAGTTCGTTCAACTCTTCTCTAGGAGGTCTGAAACCTTTGATCTTTTGCGGTGCGAATTTATCTATAATTATCTTCGAATTTACGGTTTCGTTGATAATATAATCTTCGCTCTCTCCTACTATTTTTTTGTGTGTGGTACTGTGCGAAGCGAACTCTACATAAGGGTTTTTGGCGATCTCCTCGATCATCTCTTTGTATTGAGGATCTTTTGCCAGCGACGCTACGATAAAGGCGGTTACCGGTATTTCGTATTTTTTTGCGAGATTTGAGAATTTTCTAAAGTTTTCGAATTTGTATTCCGTATCTTCCGAAACGAAAACTATGCTTTGTTTATCTATATACGGATAGTTCTGTGTAACGACCTCTTTCGAGAGGTATTCGACTATGCCGGCGAGAATCTTTTTGAAATCCTCTTTACTCTCCTCTATGTCGTAAAAAGAGTATGATGGAAATGTTATATATGCCCATTTCCCTTTGCCGTAGTAGCCATGCCACCCTAAACCGGCCTCTTTTTCTAAAATATTTTTCTCTTTTTCCTTACTCAAAGGCGGGGTCGCTTGGGTGTATCCTGTTACATACATATCCGGCGGTAAATTTGAAGGAGATTCGAAAAAAGGTATTTTGTCATATAGTATGATATTTATCAATTTTCCTTTTTTGAAGTATGTGGAAAAAGGAGATAGAAGCTTTTGTGTCATATACGGTGCGTCGTCTCCTTTGAAAGAGACAAAGCCCATACGCTTGCTCAATCTTAATCCCGTTATATCATGAACAAAATCGTCTCCGATATAGTTTCCATCTTCATCGCTAAAACCGGTTGTAAAGTTGAAAAATAGTTTTCCTCCCTCTTTTACAAAATCTTTTATCTCTTCTTTATATTCATCGCTTAATGCCGGTGAATCGACGATAAAAAGCAGTGAGTCGGTTTTGAGGGTATTTAGTTTATTTGCGGGTAGAATTTTGACTTCATACCCTATGGAGGAGAGCATTTTTGAAAAAGTCTTTATCTTCTTTTTATATTCTTGAATTGAAGATCCGTTTTTCGCATATAAAAGTGCCGATGCTTTCGAGCTTAAAAGATAGATCCTTTTGGTAGAAGGCTGGGTAATAACGAATCCGTTGTTTTGGTTTTGAGGCAAGTTGTTTTGGATTTTATACATAATCGCCGCCATCATGGCAAACAGCACGAGGATGGATAGTACCAATTTGCTGCCGTAGGTATCTTTTTGCTCTATATGCGCTACATTCATACTATGATCTCCCTAAATTCAAAAAAAAGATATCTATCTTTTGTGTCAAACTCTTTTTTTTCATATTCGTTCGTCAAATTTTGCTGTTTTTGCCGTCTTGCTTCTCTTACTTTATATATAAAATAAGCCAATATCCCAAATACCATAGTCATAACGGTAATTACAACTATGAGATATGCCATTATGGTCAGAAAATTAAGCTGCATCAGATTTTTCCTTTTCTTTCCAGTTTGCCCCAGCTCATTTCGATTTTGAAAAACTCTTCTAGTGAAGCTAGAACTTTTGCCACATTGATGATGTTGATGAAAAATATACGATAATAGATACTATATAACACCAGCTTCATTCGCTCTTTTGTCACGCTAACACAATAGATGCTTGCGGATACGTCTAAAATGGTAAATATGATCCACCAATACAAAAGCATTTCGCCAAATCCCGACGCGATACTTATGTATATAATAAAAATATTCGCGAATATTGAAGCCACAGGCCAAAATATCGCTTCAAACAGCATATACCAAAGCACCATACTCAATGAAAAATTGGAGTACAAAGCAAACAGTTTTCTTTTATGTTTGAGAATCGATTGCAATATTCCTCTGGTCCATCTGTAGCGCTGTTTCAAAAGATCCAGCAGACTCTCGGGTGCTTCCGTATAGGAGACGGCGTCAATCTCGTAATCGATTTTATATCCCGCTTCTATCAGTCGCAGGGTCAGGTCGCAATCTTCCGCATAAGTATCATCGGTATATTTTCCGATAGCTTTAACGGCCGATTTTCTAAACATTCCTATGGGGCCTGGAATAATATTTACCAATTTAAAAAAAGCTTGTCCGTTTCGCACAAGGTTCAGCCCTTGGATGTACTCCAAAGCTTGCAGTTTCGTCCATATGTTGTCACCGTTTGTAACATATACGGAGCCGGCGACTGCGGCGATTTTTTGATCTTCGAAATATCCGACCATAAGTTCCAAGGAGTCGGGCGAGATCTTCGAATCGGCATCGACGGCTAGAAAAAGCTCGCCTTTAGCTTTTTCTATACCGAAGTTAAGAGCATCGGCTTTTCCGGAGTTTGGTTTGGTGTAGGCTTTTAGTTTCACCTTTCCGTCGTTAAATTCCAGATTTTTCGCGATGAGGTAAGTATCGTCGCTACTACCGTCATCTATAACTAAAATCTCGTAATTTGGATATTTCTGATTTATAAGACTCTCCAAAGAGGCTTTTATGACTTTCTCTTCATTGTAACATGGAACCAGTATGGAGACCATCGGTTTTTGATGTTGTAAGTTGAGTGACGGCTCTTTTTTTGCATTTTTATATAAATTTAGCATCGATAAAAGTAGAAGTATGAAATATCTTCCGATAACAAGAAGGGAAAATATCAATATGAAAATCACTCCCAATTTTACATATATGTTTTGTTCGACGGGGAGATTTTGAAGCTGTTGTAAGCTGAAGATCGATAGACTAAGCATCATCGCGAACAAAATTATGATTTTAAACATTTTTATTAAACCTAACCGATCAATTGTGCCAACGCATCTTTTTTATGATGTTTGATAAGTAATTTACTGACGCTCGTACGCTCAGCTATAATATCTTTTGCGATATCGGGGAGAAGATTGATCATGACAAAGAGGATTATATTGTTGGTATGATCGATAAAAACGAAATCCTCTTTTCGAATCATCGAAGAGATATTGTTGTTTTCGATATCCGTGGCTCTCGCCGTGACGATCGAAAAGAAAATTCTCTCTTTTTCAAGTTCGCCGATTCTTTGCATCAACTCTTTTACATCGACTTGTTGTCGTTTTGTCAAGAAAGAGAGTTTTTTCAATTTTTGAGTATAAAACTCATCTTGAATTGCCAGCTCGATCGTATGAATATACTCTTTTATATCGAAAGATTTGGGCAATAAAAGATCGACACCAGCCTCTTTCGACTCTTTTAGATCTGTTTTTCGAATAGATTTTCGACTGTTTATCGAGAATATTCTGGCATAAGGAGATAGTTTTTTAAACGCATATATCATTTTGGAATCGAGTATTTTTCTACTGTCGTTATAAACGATTATATCACTGTCTTCAAAAGCGATTTGCGATAAGTTTTGCAGATCATCAAGTGAGAGGGCGTTGAAACGGATCTTTTTTTGATCGCTGAAAATGATTTTGTGCAAGTTGATGATATCTTCGTCGTTAGAGATCAAAGAGATCTTTGCATACTCTTTTTTCAATAGATGATTGTAAGTTTTCATCGTAAAATCGCAATCGTTGTTGTTTGGTTTTACATTAAACGATAAATCCTGCCTACTTTTTAGGAGACTCTCGAACGATTTTCCGGAGACTGTTTGATTGTTGTATGAGAATATCACTTTTTTATGGTTATAGCGGACACTTTCTATCAAAGTTATAAGTGCGTTTTGAAGTTCATTCGTAAAATATTTATCGAAAAAAAGATCTATTCGATGGAAATAGTAAACGTCGTATTCTTTGTTTTCGGCTAGTGAAATAAGCTCGTTTTCAAAAGCTCTAAGACCGTATTTTTCATACATTTGGGTCCAGTTTTCTTTTAAAAACAGATAGTCGGTAAGAGAGTGGAGTTTTTCGAAATCGGTTACATACTCTTTCACCTGTTCGATATTTTCATGAACTTTTTTTATATTGTTTGCCGTTATCAGAAGCATTCTGGTCGAATCGGACAGATGGTTTAGAAGTTCGAAACTAAAAGCTAGAGAACATTCGTTTATCTCCGCGTTTATCGTTATGACTTCGCTGATATTTATATTTTTTCTCATATGTTTTCTCCTACCATGTCTGTGAAATGACAAACGAACAATAGTTGATGTCATCCGGTGTGAAACTGCTTTGAACTCTCTCGCAGTTCAATTCGAAGGTTGCGAAATCGTCGATCGTATATTGCCCTTTAAGTGAGAAACTGTTGACCGATTCGCTATTTTTAAAAGAGTATCCGCTCCCAAGACTCAGCTGCAAGTAACCTTTTTGAAAATTGAATTTGGGTTGATATTTTATATAACTGCTTTCATATGTTTTGGATAATTCGTAACAAAGATCCGTTTTAGAGTTGTATTCGAAATTTTCGTTGAAGACGACTTTGTGTTCGATATCGAATTTTGTGTCCGAGAAGCTAAAAAGCGGATAATTTATAAGAGCGAAAAGATTGTTGTTTTTGTCCTCATATGCATTCAAGCTAAGCATTAGCTCCATATAGCTTAGATCTTCAAAGAGTATTTGATCGTATATGCCCGCGTGTATTAGAGATGTTTCGTTTTCTATCATGCAGCTTTTATAGTTTGCGAAAGCGGCGTTTCTGTAATACAGGTCGATATAAAGAGAGTGAGAGCCGTAAACGGGAGACCATGTTATTTTGGGAACGAAAGTGTTGAACTTCTCGAATTTCTCTATACCGGCGCTAAAAGAGAGATCTCCTTTTTTCGCTTTTATGAAAAAGCCTTCGCCGTCTCTATCGTATTTTTGTTTGAATTTAAAGTAAAATTTCGAAGCTTGTGCAAAATATCTGACACCTCCGATAAAAGCGATATCTTCTATCGTAGCGCTATAATTGTAATAGCTCATCTTCGAATCGCTCACATAATCGGTAGATATACCGATTCTGGGTTTGATATTCTCTTTTTTCGGCTCCCAATTGTGAAGAAGCATTTTTAAAGTCGGTTTCGTTGCGCTCGCTATATCAACATCGGAAAAAACATCCGCTCTATTGATGATTTTTGTAGCTCCTTCGGTTAAAACTATATCTTTGTAATATGTCGGTTTTTGAACGGGACCTAGGGATAGCTTCAATAGAGAATTTACATAAGTGTTTAATTCCTTGATTTTCTTGTCGCTACTTTGCTTAATCTCGCTGGAGAGTTTTTGTAAAATTTTTCTGGCTTGAAGCCACTCTTTTTCGCTTTGCATTTGTAAAAGCGAATAAGCATAATGGTACGAGCTTAAATAGTATAAATCGGGATCTTTTTTTTCTATGATTTTTTTAAAGTTTTTAGCCGCTTTTTTATACTCTTTTTTCTTTTCGTACGAAGATGCCAGATGAAAGAGGATAAGGTTGTCATTTGATGATGAGGCTAGATATATTTTAAAATATTTTATCGCTTGAGTATATTTTTTATTAAAATAATAAATTTCGGCAATTTCTCGGGCGATTTTGGGATCTTTATATTCTCGGAAATATTTTTCGTAATAAAAAAGTGCATTTTTAAGATCTTTTTGTTTGTGAAATTTTGCGGCTTTTTCTAAAAGCGCTTGTTTTTTGTATTCTTGTTGAAATTTCAATATCTCCGTATCTTCGGGGTTGATTTTCAAAAGTTTTTTAAAAAGTTTTTGCGCTTTTTTATCCTTTTTCGTGAAAGCGTAAGAAAAAGCTTCTCTTTTAAGAAGAAAATAGCGCTCTTTTGGTGTTTGTGCCGTTTTGGCCATTTTAGGAAGATATAAAAGAGCTTTTTTATATTCTCCTTTTTCATATAAGATATTTGCAAGTAGAGTTTTTGATTCGTTATCTTGTTTTTTTAACGAATTTAATACTAAAAGAGCTTCACTCGGTTTTGCGTTCCAATAATATAGCTTGGCAAGCAATATCTTTGCTTTGTGATGGTTTTTGTTCGATTCTAAAAATTCTTTTACTCCCTCAATCGCTAAGAGTGGTTTTTTTTGTTTGCTAAGGAGATATACGTATTCGTTAAGAGCTTGGAACGAGTTGTTTTCCAAGCTTCGTTTTTTAATATCTTGTGTCTGTTTTTGTATCCGTTTTTGTATTTTAGTTTCGATTTCTCTTTTTCCGCTATATGTCGGAAATTTTTTATTTAACGTCGAAAATAGCTCTTTTGCGCTCTTTATCTTGTTCTCTCTTAGCGCTAGATCGATTTTTAGAGTTAGTAGTTCGGGACTCTCTTCAAACTCTTTTATTTTTAAAAGAAGTCTGCTTTTATGGGTACGGTTTGTTTTTTCATAAGCGAGTGCCGCGTATAAATCCGTTTTTTTCGTAAGTGGAATTTTTTGTCTATCGAGTTCTTCATATACCTTTATAAAACTCTCATATTTTTTTTCAAGATAAAACTTGTGGAGTTTACGCTCTATATTTTTTAAGTCGGTAAGATTTTCGGTTTTTAGTATGGTTTGCAACTCTTTTAGAGAATCGACTCTTTTTTGCAAAGCGGTTATTTTTTGATTTGACGGATCGATCTTTTTGATTTGATCTATGTACGCTTTCGATCTTTTTATGTCGAGATTTTGCAGATAAAATTTTGCGAGTATAAATCTGTAGTTCGTATCTTTCGGATCTTTGCTGATTTGATCTTTTATAAACTCTATATCGATATCGATACCATAACCGGTCGTCAATAACAATAAAAGAGAATATATTATTTTTTTCATCGATTTTTTCCGGATAATTAAGATTACTGTTAAAGATCGACCGATACGGAAAAAAGTTAAATTATTATGTAAAATTGATTTGTTTATATTAATTAAAATTATTTATCTATAAGTTATAATTCAGTCTTTTTAATATATACTCTTCGCCGGATAATAATTTACAGGATTTATAAATGTATAAAGATAGACTTTTTATGAGATCAAATAGCGCATATATGGTTGTTCTGTTTATCGTGATTTCGATCGTAATTCTATTGATGACAAAACCTGCCGAAAATGCCTTGGTATTGGCTCTTTCGGTCGCTTTTCTCATCATCTATCTTTATACGTACAATAAAATTGTCGTTCTAAGCGACGAGATAAAAGATATGGAAAACGAATTAGATATTTATAAAGATCTCCTGCAAGATAAACACTACTGTCTTCAATTAAGCGACGACATGAGAATATTATCTGCGAACAAGAGATTGTGCAATCTTTTGAATCTACCGAAGAAGCAAATACAGGGAAAAGTATTTTTTGATCTATTCTCTTTTAAAGACAGTCAAAAAGCGCAAATACTTTTAAACGATAATCTATACTACCAGGAGAAGATCTATTTTGACCAAAACGATCAATCCTTCGAGCTTCATATTCATTTGTATAAGAAGATATTGAAACATAGAGTGTTTCATTATGTCGTGTTGAAAAATCCTAAAGAGAAGGTCAAGATTACCAGTAAGATCAAAGAAGA
>Ga0256914_1000952_pt1 | contig 27703 bp, 20 predicted proteins | sample HulkmetaG_FD_191571 | JGI IMG/M metagenome (GOLD analysis project Ga0256914, IMG submission 191571) | Hydrothermal chimney microbial communities from Main Endeavour vent field at the Juan de Fuca Ridge, Pacific Ocean - Hulk | ecosystem: Environmental > Aquatic > Marine > Hydrothermal vents ... | reverse complement strand
TTATCGGGTGATTTGGGACGGCAGGTTGGCCAACGGGCAGATGGCCCCTTCGGGAGGCTATGTGTACATTGTGCATTTCGGCGATAAAGCCGTGCTTGGCGGGAAGATGATGCTGGTGAAATAGAAACCTTTAAAGGCCCCCGGCTCCGGCAAAACGGGAAAAACGGATTTTTTCTTCATCCCGTTTGTCCGGAGCTTTTTAAGACAAACCGACGAATTTGTTTAAAATTTTTTACGCGGTCTTTTTACGGGCGGTTTTTGCCCATGTCGTTTTTCGGTTAAAAGTATTTTAAGCAAGTCTGGGCGATGCAATGCGGATAATTTGCGTTTAATCCAGGTGCGGTTTTCTTCTTTGTACCAAAAAAAGAAGCGGTTTTGCTCTGTTTTTTCTGCCATAGTGCGAGCGGAATAAACCGGCTGTAACGTGTAGGGATGATAACCGGAATAATAAATAACTGTTGCAAGGGTCATAGGAGTGGGGGTAAAGTCCTGCACCTGCTCTAATTTAAAACCGAGTTTTTTTGTAATGGCCGCCAATTCAGCCATATCTTCCGCAGTACTGCCCGGATGGCTGGAGATGAAATAGGGTATTAGTTGCAGGCGCAAACCGGCTTTGCGATTAATGGCCTCGAATTTTTTCTTAAACGCGTAAAAAAACTTAAAAGAAGGTTTACGCATAATGCGCAGCACACGATCCGAAGTGTGTTCCGGCGCTACTTTTAATCGGCCCGAAACGTGCCGGGTGATCACCTGCTCCAGATAAGCGCTCAAACCGTAGCGTTTATCTTTTTCCCTGTCATCGCTTATTAGCAAATCGTAACGGATACCGCTGCTGACAAAAGCTTTTTTTACTCCCTGTAAGTTACTAACCGAATGGTAAATATCGATCATCGGTTTGTGATCGATTTTTAAATTAAAACACACAGAAGGGTAAATACACGAAGCGCGTTTGCATTGTGCGCAAATGGTTAAATCCAGACCCTGCATTTTGTACATGTTAGCCGAAGGCCCGCCCATATCGCTTATGTACCCCTTAAAATCTGGCATACGGGTAATGGCTTGTGCTTCCTTTAAAATGGATTCTTTTGATCGGCTGGCCACGAACTTTCCTTGGTGTGCCGAAATGGTGCAAAAACTGCATCCGCCAAAGCAACCGCGATGCATGTTAATGGAATGGCGGATCATCTGATATGCTGGGATCGGGCCGCGTTTGGCATATTTCGGGTGGGGAAGCCGGGTGTATGGCAAATCGAAAGCATAATCGATTTCCTTTTCCGTCATGGTCGGGAAAGGTGGATTAACCACAATTTTTTTATCTCCGGCCATCTGAACCAAAATGGTATCCGGATGCAGTTTATTGGATTCCTTTTCGATATGCTTAAAATTTGCGGCAAATGATTTTTTATCCTGCAAACAGATTTCATGAGAAGCAAGCTCGATAACTTTCCAGCGTTTGTTTTTGGGTAGCGGTGCATCGCGATCAAGTAAAAATGCTGTTTGGGGAACGGTTTTCAGGGATGTAAAAGGAACACCTTTTTGCAGTAATTTTAAAATTTGGCGTAAGGGTTGTTCTCCCATACCGTAAACCAAAAGATCTGCTTCGGTTTGAGCCAGAACGGAAGGCAGGAGCCGATCCGACCAATAATCGTAATGGGTAAAACGTCGTAACGAAGCTTCCACACCGCCCAAAACAACGGGCACTTCCGGAAAGAGATCTTTTAGAATTTTGCTGTATACAACACTGGCGTAATCTGGGCGAAAACCGCGCATGCCACCAGGTGTGTAGGCATCGTCGGAGCGCAATCGCTTGCGTGCCGTGTAATGGTTTACCATGGAATCCATTACACCGGCCGTTACGGCAAAAAACAATCGCGGCTTGCCCAATTTTTTAAAGTCACGCAAATCGTCGCGCCAGTTTGGCTGGGGAATAATGGCTACGCGTAAACCCTGCGCTTCGATAATCCGACCGATTACGGCCGGGCCGAAGGCAGGATGGTCGACATAAGCATCGCCGGAAATCAAAATAATATCTAACTGCTCCCACCCCCGTTGGCGCACTTCTTTAAGTGTGGTCGGTAGCCAATCGGTTATAGGACGTCGGGTTACGGAAGTATTCATGGTTTTAGAAATTTTCAAAAAATCCTATGGTTAAATATGTATTTATTCGGTTAAAAATAAAGCCATAAGTTTAATATTTAATACCTGATAAATGTAAGCATAACCGCTGCACGAGGCAATGTTATTTAGGGCGTTAAAAATTGAAGATAAAAGTAGAGAAGAAACCATTTTTTCCTAATTCCGTTGAAATATATTAAATTGCCGTTCAAAACCGCCGATAATCGAAAAAGATAACGCAAACGCAATGAGGTTAATACCTTGAAAGTTAAAATTTTACTTATTTTTTTTAGCATCGTTTTTATATTTCCCCACCTTGTTTACGGCCAATCCGCAACACCAGTGGTTACGCCGAATTATCCTTATGTGCACTTTAGTGTTGACGACGGTTTGCCGCAATCGATTATTGTAGGTATGATGCAAGATTCTTACGGTTATATCTGGCTTTCCACCAGTGAGGGCATTGCCAAATTTACCGGAAAACAATTTTATATTTACAACAATAATACCGGTTATCCTTTTCGCGTGATTACCGGAATTGCGGAAGCAAGGCCTGGCGAAATATGGGTGGCAGCTTATCGCGGCGGCTTATGGCGACTTATAAAAGACAAACTCGAAAAAATTAATTTCGATCCTGCTCTTAAAGACCCAAAAATTAATAGTTTGGTAAAAACCGCCGACGGAGAAATACTTTTGTGCGCCGAACCCGGCGGATTTTATGTTTTTCGCCATGATTCCGTGGTTTACCATTTAAGCGATCGGCACGGTCTTTTACCCGGGCCTGTAAGTCGGGCGGCCAAGGATAACCGCGGTCGGTATTGGATTGGCAGCTATTACGATGGCATTCGTGTTTTTAAAGGATATCATCAGGTTTTTACGTTAACCACAAAGGAAGGTTTGCCCAGTAATGAAATCCGTACCATTTTCCCTTTTAATAACGAGGTTTGGATCGGCACTAATAAAGGATTGTTTGTTTATGGAAATGCCGATTTTACCCGACGCTGGGAAAAGTTATTTCCCGATGCCTTTATCGCTTCCGTTTATTCCAATAATAACAGAGATCTTTGGATTAATTTGTCTTCCAAGCCTGGCGGTTTGGTGCATTTACGAAACCATAAAATTGTGGAAATTCTCAAACCAACCGAACCGTTTTTTTCCAAGTGTACTTTAGTCGATCGATCCAAGGCCTTGTTTATCGGTTCTTACCAAGGATTGTATATCTATCCCGATTTGAATTTTTCTAATTTTGGGCACAAAAGCGGACTGACGGATATTTACATCAAGGCGATCAATAAGGATTGCAACGGTAATTTGCTGGTAGCAACCCGCAGCGACGGTTTATTCCGTCTTGAAGGCCACCATTTTGTACACATCGATGCAGCCGATACGATCTTTAACGGAAATGCCATTAATGATTTTAAGCCGTTTAACCATCAATTGTGGGTTGGTACGGCGCGGGGATTATATGTTTTTAAAGATAACAGATCGGTTAAAAAACCGTTTTCGGATTTTTTTCTGGGAAAGACCATTCGAAGACTGGAAATTATTGACGGTCATCTTTTTTTGTTGACCAGAAATCATATTTATCGGCTTTTAGATAATGATTCGCTTAAGGAAGAAAGTTATAATTTGAAACATAAGGACATATCGCTTTGGGGCATAAATAAGGATAAGAACGATAACTTCTTTGTCATAACCAACGGGCAGGGTATTTGGAAGTTAAAAGATACCACTTGGGTACAAATAAAAAATCCGTTTGGCATCAGGAAAGTACTTGCTCTGCGTAAAGACAAGCAGGGAAATCTTTATTTTGCAACTGCCAAAGGTGCTTACAAATGGGACGGTAGCCAATTTTCACCCGTTCTTGAATTACGACAAACCGTTTGGGATATTTTGCCAACCCAGGAAAACGGTATCTGGCTTTTAACCAGTCGGGGATTGTATCAGGTAAAAGGGAATTTCGTTAAAATTTATAACAAGCAAAAAGGTATTCTCACTTCGGAATTCAATATGGGGGCGGTGTTTTATGTAAATGATAACGACTTTTGGTTTGGCGGAGTAGAAGGATTGGTGCATTTTTACAAAAAAATTCAATATCCCGAAGGCGAACCGCCCTTGTACATTGCTTCGATCACATCCAAAGATACCACTTTAATTTATCCTTTTCGCAAAAAGATCGTCTTTAGTGCCAGTAACCGTAGTATTAAAATTCGCTTTCACCAAATTAATTTCGGAACCTATCCGGATTTCGCTTTTGCTTACTGGTTGGAAGGTTTAAATCATGATACACTTTTCGTGCAGAGTAATGAGATTGATTTTGTCAATTACACCAATTTATCCGATGGTGTTTATACGTTTCATTTGTTTCTGGTAAATCCCATTACGCATTATATTGCAAAAGAAAGTACGCTTTCCTTTATCATTTTGCCCCCGTGGTGGAAATCCATTTGGTTTATGGTGTTGGTAATCATTGTTTTTGCTTTATTCGTAGGCCTGATAGTCCGGTGGCGTGTTGCCGTTTTGGAAAGACGTAATTTGCTTCTTGAAAAACAAGTAGAAGAACGTACGCATGATATACAGCTTAGCTATAAGTTGCTAAAAAAGGAAACCGAAGAAAGAAAAAAGGCGGAAGGATCACTTTTTAAAGAACGGGAACAATTAGCCATTACGTTGCGCTCCATTGCAGATGGGGTTATCCGTACCGATTTAGAAGGAAATATTCAGTTGATAAATGCCTCCGCCGAGGAAATTTTAAATGCCAGTATGGAAAAAATTGTCGGTAAAAATTTAAACGACATCATAGAACTTCGTAAAGAGGAAACAAATGAAACCATTAAGCTTCCCGAATACATCCGGCAATTTGCGGATCAAAATTTAAATATTAGTTATTTTAATGCGGTTTTAAAACCAAAAGACACCAATACGGAAAAAATTGTCAATATCAGTTGGTCGTATGTAAAAGATGAGAAACAAAATAACACTGGTTATGTTTGGGTATTTCGAGATATCAGTACGGAGCGTAAACTGGAAAGTGAGATGATGCGTTCGCAAAAGCTGGAGTCGATTGGCTTGTTAGCCGGTGGAATTGCACATGATTTTAATAATATTCTTTCAGGGATATTAGGCAACGCCCAATTGGCACAACTTGCTCTTTCGGCTAAAAAGGGAATCGAAAAATATTTAAAGGGAATTATTGAAGCCGCTCAAAATGCAACGCGTTTGACGCAGCAACTTTTGACCTTTGCCAAAGGTGGCGAGCCGGTTAAAGAGATATTGGATTTAAAGAAGCTTTTATCCGATAGTGTGGAATTTGCTTTACGCGGATCGAGCGTAGCCTGTAGCTATGATATTGATGAGAATTTGTGGGCGGTTGAAGCCGATAAGGGACAGTTAAATCAGGTGATTAACAATTTGGTTATCAATGCGCTGCAGGCGATGCCCGGAGGCGGAAAGTTACGGGTTAGCGCAAAAAATTACGAATATGACGGTTCGGAAAAAGAACTTGCCGAGTTAAGCGGTAATTATTTCGTAAAGATCAGTTTTTCGGACACCGGGCATGGTATTCCCAAAGAAAATTTACAAAAGATTTTCGATCCGTATTTTACGACCAAACAACGGGGTAGCGGTTTGGGATTGGCTACCACTTATGCCATTATCAAAAAGCACGGTGGCAGAATTACGGTAGATTCTCAATTGGGAGAAGGGACAACGTTCAGTATTTACCTTCCGGCCATTCCGAATTCCAAGATCAATGAAAAGGAAGAGAAGGAAACGTTGATTTCTTGGCAAGGCAAACGTGCTCTTGTTATGGATGACGAGGAATATATCCGCGATTTGATGGGTAGTTTTCTGGAAATGTTGGGCATTGAATCGGACTTTGCCCAAAACGGTGAAGAGGCGATTCAAAAATACAAACAAGCATTGCAAACGGGAAAACCGTTTGATGTGGTAATTATGGATTTGACGATTCGCGGAGGTATGGGGGGCAAAGAAGCTGTTAAAAAGATTTTGGAAATCGATGCCAAAGCCAAAGTGATTGTAGCCAGCGGATATTCTACGGATAGTGTGCTGGCTAATTCGGAAGGCTACGGTTTTAAAGGACGCCTAAGTAAGCCGTTTTCATTGGAAGAATTAAATAAGGTTTTGAATCAGGTTTTGAACGAATAAAATGCAAACAGGCTCTTTAATAAAAAGAGCCTGTTTTTAACAGATTACCGAACGAAACCGATTTTATTTAATTGTGCGATGAAGGAAGAGAATTACGGTTTTGCTGCTTTATCTTAATTCCAATACATCCACCAATTCAAGCGTATCCGGATTGTAAACCTCCATTTTAATTTTTTGGCCATGGACATTAAAAAAGACAACAGCATTTTGAGTGGTAAACCCATGGGTAAAATCGTACCAGGGCGTTTTTTCCCTTGCGTAATATGGGGCGCCGGCCGCACCGTTGTTAATTTGCCAGATAGTGCGTTTTAATTGCAAGCGTTTGCCTGTCCAGCCAGCCGGATATTTTGGGGTATTCGGACCAATTTCGGTGCGGCAATAATTATGTTCGTCGCCGGTTAAAATGCCCACCACTTTAGGGGTTTTATTGACGACGAGATCCAATAATTGGTCGCGGCGTTCGATAATGCCAACATCCACCGGCTTTCCGGCGATAATCGGGCGCGGCTTATTAGAACCGTGATACCACATATCATTACCCACATGGCCGCCGTTTGGAAAAAAGGGAGTATGTTCCGTCAGAAAAATGTGGTCGATATTCGGATCTTTTTGCAATTTTTGCAAAACGGTTTTTACCCACTTCAATTGATTGTCCATGATGTATGCATGCGGATTGCCGCCTATTTGCGGATGTCGGAGCACACTGGGGGCATACCAATAATTGGAGTTCATTACCACAACGGCAACGTTATCGTACGTATAATAAAAAACATTTTCTTTATATGAAGGAAAGTCGATATTGTTCGGATCGGGATCGTATTTTGATCCGTCTTCACTTAAAGGGCCGTTTAGGGGATTTACAAAATTTTGAGCAAATATTGCTTCTGCCGATTGTGTGTTGTAGGGAAAACGATCGATGGAATACCAATTTTTACGAGCATCGGTAAAGGTGTACATAATAACCTCATGGTTACCCATGGCAACCATAAACGGAAAATAATGGGCAAAAGGCTCAATAGCATGCTTCCAATTCGAATATTGCACATCGGCTTCCAATGTGTTGGTCTTGTAGCCGTCGATTAAATCGCCTGTAAATTGCATAAAAGCAACCTGCTTTTGGCAAGCCAAAGCGGCCGCTTTTTTCAAAATATAAACATTGGTCCCCCAAATATTGCGTTCACCTCCGCCACGTGCTTTGCGGGAATCGCTGGCGTAAGCAAAAACAAAGGGTTTACGGGCACCTGATTTATGGGCGGTATGCAGGGCATAACTTTCTTCGATCGGTCCGACTTTAACCGTATAAGGATATTCCGTATCCGGCTTTAAATTGCTAATCGGAATTTCATGCCGAAGAGCGGCCGTTGGCTCATAAATCCATTGCCCGTTAATTTTGAGTGCCGCTTTAACCGGTGCGCTGGTTTCGAATGAAATGGTTGCGCCGTCCGGTTTTAGCAAATTGACAAATGGACCTTCAATAATTGTAGGAATAACGGTAAACGGGCCTTTTCCTTTAAACGACACCTTACCGTCATAAATTAATTGGCCGTGTTCATCAACAATCCGGTAACCAATTGTTCCTATTCCTGTTTTTTCCCAGTTGATCATGTCATATTTTCCGGCCAAATCATGGCGGATGTTAATGGAAACCTTACCGTTTTTTATGGTACCGTATTTTTTGAAGTAGACGGGAAGTGGATGTTTGGAATCATGAAAATTAATAAAACCGTAGTAAAGCGTCCCGGAAAAATCAGGATTATTAAAATCAAAACGAATTCCGTCGTTTGTACCTTGCGCATTGCCAAGTAAATCCTTTAAAGTAAATTTTGCTATTGTGCTTTTTTCAGGGTAACTGTTTTGTCCCAATTTTAAATACAGGTGGCCGTCTTTTCCATAATAGAGATTGGAGTACGATTTTGGGATTTTTTGAGCAAACAACAGATTAAAACAAAATCCGAGGAGCATGATCAACAAAAATATACGCTTCATTTTTACCTCCGTAATTTTTTAAAAATTTAAATTTATGGATGATTGCCGTTTAAAACAATTAAACTTTTTAGGAAATTATACTCGGGAAGTGGTTGAAGGTTTTCGGATGGGCAACCGCCTGAGCGGGGCATACATAAAACCACACGCAATCGGTTTCGATTGCCAAAAGTATGCTTGATGAGCGAGCATAGCCTTGATATCTATTGACATTGATTATAGTTGTTAGTAGTTTAAGGTTAGTTGATATGAACTAACATTGATTACGGTGATGAAGTTACAACGATTGGATACCCGGACGCGCCAGAAACAAATTGTTGAGGCGGCGTTGGAAATAATCCATCAACACGGATTAGCCAAGCTCACCATTAAAGAACTTGCCCAAAAAGTATGTATTTCAGAACAGGCAATTTACCGTCATTTTGAGAACAAACTGGCTATATTACAAGCATTGCTACAATATTTTTCGCAATCATTGCATACGGAATTACAAAATATTCAGCTTAAAGGAAATTATTTAAACGGCATACGAGAGCTTATTATTCGGCACCTTATTTTTTTTGCCAAACATCCTTCGATGGCTGCGCTGGTTTATCCAGAGGAGGTATTTCAGACAGAGCCAATGATTGGCAGTAAAGTACAGGAAACCATCAATACACGTATATCTTTTATTGCCGAAATAATTGCTGAGGCGCAAAACGAAGGAATTATAGTGCGTCATATTGCTCCTGGGAATTTGGCGTTGATTATTTTTGGCTCTATTCGCATTTTGGTAACACAATGGCGTTTTTCCGGCCGATCCTTTGATCTGGTAAGCAAGGGCAAAATAATGGCCGATGATTTAATCGCTTTAATAGATATGAAGTCAAATATTCATTCCACTTAATAGAAGGAGGTTGATGCTATTATGAGTTCCAGGCAGAGTCGCTTTCAATTTCTGTTTAGTTCTACCAAGGGGTTAATTATGGTAGCCATTGCCATGATTTCCTTGGTGACGGCAATTTGGGGAACCCTTTCCGGCCCGATGGTAGAATGGGGTATTCGCGATATTACGGTTAGACTTTTGGGCATGGAGTTGCATCAGTGGCAACGCGAAGGGCGAATTATTATGTTGTATCATACCATTGCCATGGCTGTTGTGGCAATTGAAGTGTACATGATTACCTCGATTGTGCCCATGAAAAAATACCAGCAGGCGAATATCAATGCCACGATTACCGCTGGCTATTTAACGGCCATGATTTTCGGTTTATGGTTTGCTTATTTTGGGCACAATTTTATTTTTCATGGTCTTTTTCTGGTTGGCCAATCGTTAATCTTTTTTGCAGGAATTATGCTGGCCATTGCTCTTTGGCCGTGGAGAAAAGAATATTATCTTGCCCCCGATAGCGAATATGCGCATACAAAATCGGGTTTGGATTTGGAACGAACGGCTTTTTTTGCCATGGCCGTGTTAACGCTGCTTTCGGCTACCTGGGGGGCGGTAACCGGATCATATTGGGGGAACGGTCAAGAGACATTTTTGGCCGAAAATCTCATTCGTTTTCCTCATAAAACAAAGTTGCAATACGCTATTATCGGCCATTTGCACATCATGGTTTCTTTGTTGGCCGTAGGTATTACGCTTATTGTCGGGCGCTGGTTGGATTTTAAAGGACTGTTGCACAAATGGGCTATGTATTTTATGATTTCCGGTTCCGTGATTTTAACGACGGGAGCGCTTTCGGTTGTTTGGCTGCATTGGGCGCATACGATTATTTATGTCGGTGCTGTTGGTGTCATGTTCGCGGCCTTACTTTATGTGGTTTATTCCTGGAAAAAGCTTATACACGACCGCATTAATGAATTAGGGTTGGAGCATCCGAGTGCCTGGCAAAAATTCAAGGCTTTATTCCATGATCCATTAAAATTCGGGACCGGTTGGCAAATGGTGTTTATGAATTTCACCGTGAGCGGCGTGGGGATTTTTATGGCAATTAAATTGGATACGATTTTCAGAGTTTGGCCGGCGCGCGAAGAGCGGATTAGTCTTACTGGCCATTGGCATATTTTGGCTGCTCTTATTGCGACGATTATTTTGATGTACTATGCCGATATTGTGGGACTTAAGGGAAAGGTACGTAAATGGTTCGGCTGGATTTTGATTATCGGTTCGGATATTGCTTTTGCTTCGGCTACTGTTTTCTCGATGAAGCGTCTTTTTGTTAGCGAATATTTCCAAGGTCCTGTTGTTAAATGGTCGATGTTGTTTATCGATTTCGGTTTGGGTGCCATTTTGGTAATGCTGGGTATTTTTATGGGATGGCGGCTTTTTGACTTGTTCAAGCAGGACGGTCTATGGAAAAAGGAAGCAGCCCATCCGGAAGTGAATGCACCTCGCATTTTACCCGAAGCTCCGTCGAAAGATCTCAATATTGAGCAGGAGGTGAAATAATGAAAACGATCATTCGCATACTTCCCGTTTTAATATTTTTGTTGTTGGTTTCGTGTGTTAATCAGGAACAGGTGCAGGTTAAACCTTTTCCCTACACCGATACTGGCGTTAATTCGGAAGCCTGGGTAAAGATTCCCGCAGGAAATTTTTACAAGGGTTTGCATCGTCATATTACCAAAATTGACAAACCGTACGAAATTATGTTAACCGATGTGACTAATGCGCAATATGCCCGTTACTTAAATGAAGCTTTGGCCAAGGATTCCATCAAAGTGGTCAATCATAAAGTAATGGGTTATTACCCAGGTGATCCGTTTGATGGCTACAAACACGAAAAGAAAATTACGCCTGGTGACAAGGTTTTTTTCCCCCTGGATGCACCAGGGGTGCGTATTACCTTTGACGGTAAAACTTTTTCTGTGATTAAAGGATATGAAAATCATCCTGTTACTTATGTCTCATGGTTCGGCGCTAATGCTTATGCCAAATTTTACGGCTGGCGCTTGCCTACTGAAGATGAATGGGAAAAAGCTGCGCGCGGTACTGATACGCGCTCTTTCCCTTGGGGCGAAGAGATTTACGATAATATTGCCAACTATTCCAACAGCAACAAATTTCTTAAAAAGGTTTTTAATCGTCGGGTAATTACCACGCCGGTCGGGTTTTTTAACGGAAAAACATACAATGGGCTGAAGACACGTGATGATCGTAGTCCTTTTGGTTTGTATGATATGGCCGGAAATGTCTGGCAATGGTGCGGAAACGATTATCGCTTTATGCACTATCGTTTTATGCGTGGCGGCAGCCACGCAAATTACGAATATAATTTGCGTGTTTGGGCCAGGAATAGTGCGGGACCGGAATACTATAGCATGTACGTTGGTTTTCGTTGTGCCCGTGATGTTTCGTCTGATTCAACGGCAACAACGGTAAACGAATGAAAGTTGAACATTTGTACGGCGGCAGATCGCTATCTGCCGCCTTTCCCTGCAACAAACACAGGGGTCGTTTTACCAATGAAATCTGTTCTCGTGAAGAAAATCAAACATAAATTAAAGCTGTACTGGCCGCTCATCAAAAGTCTGCAAACCGGTTTGTTATTAATCACCGGATTTACCGGATATATTAGCGCACGTTGTCCGGTGCTCAACATTGCCCAGGTCTTAGGGCTTCTGGGCAGCTTATTCTTAACCATTAGCGGCAGTACAATTTTGAATATGGTTTACGATCGCGATATCGATGCACGTATGGAACGTACCCGAAAGCGACCTTTGCCTGCCGGCAAAGTAAAACCCGCTGAAGCATTAGTTGCGGGATTAGTTGTTTCTGTTATCGGTTTGCTTTGGGCTTTTTCACTTTCCATAATGTTCGGCTTGGTTGTCTTTGCCGGACTTTTTATTGACGTGGTTATTTACACCATCTGGTTAAAACGCAAAACCGCTTGGTCCATCATCTGGGGCGGTATCTCCGGCGGAATGCCCATTTTGGCCGGACGCGTTCTGGGGCTTGGCCACATCGATTCCATTGGGATTTTGCTTGCTCTGGCCATTCTTTTATGGATTCCCACCCATATTCTAACGTTTAGCATCCGATATCAGGATGATTACCGTCGCGCGGGGGTGCCTACGTTCCCTTCTACTTACGGTATTGCAGGGACACAACGTATTATTGCTATGTCCAGTATCGGTGCGGCACTTGCCATAGGAATGGGAATTTACGCCTTGGGACTTTCATGGGGATATTTACGATTGCTATCTGTTTTAACCGTCGGTCTGGTCGGACTCTCATTGATAAGCATGTACCGACCCTCAGACCGAGTGAATTTCGGACTGTTTAAATATGCCTCGCTTTTTATGCTGGGATCGATGATGATGGTTGTTTTTGGAGCAATGCCATGAAAACTCTTTCCGTTTCCGATCGCCTGTTTTTCCTGATTACCGTTTTTTTAGCCGGGTATCAAATTGTAAACGGCATTGATGGCTTTGATTTCTGGACAACACTTTTTTTGACCGTGGCCTTTGGCGTTCTGCTTTTGGCTGCTTTATTGCTTTTTTTGTTCGGATTTGAAATCTTAGAAAACAAATTGGTTGTGGTTGTAGCCACCCTTGCGCCGTTAAGTCTATCCGCCGCCTTAATATTTGCCTTTTTACCGCGCTATAAAATGGTGTACGCTCTTTTTGCTGGATTGGGATTCTTGGGAATCGTCTTTACCCAGTTTAAAGCACCGGGAAAAATACCCGTACTTTTCCTTGCGCCGGTTCATGCCGTGGCCGGGTTAATTATTTTTCTTTTGCCTTTAATCCGTAGCTTCGAGGGAAAGGCTCCCAAGTCCTTTGCCCTGGTTGGAGTAGGGGGCGCATTAATGGGATTGGGAGGCCTGTTATTAGCGTTTTTAAAATCCGGTGCTCCTATTCTGCCCAAAAAGACGATTTTCAGTGTATTCCCCTTATTATTGGCCTTAACAACAGCCTTGTTCGTGCTTGGCTTTTAAAGGCGTGTTGTTTCAATAAATTTTTCAGTAACACCCTAACAAAGGAGGAGTTATGGGTAATTTAAACTATCCCCAGTCGATGGGCATTTTTGATGTAATCATGTTGCTACTTACCGGGTTGGTAGCTATTTACATGATCTTTCGCTTTTTGCAAAGACAAAAAAATCCCGAAACGGCAGGCGTCTGGAATATTTACTACATCATAGGCTTTTTGGTATTACTGGTTGCCGGTTTATTGCTAATTATTTTTGGCTGGTCCGCACTGGGAAATAATTTCGTGGCCGTTGTCGCCGGACTTATTCCGTTTTCTCTGGCGACAGGTCTGGTTGCCCAGTTTTATCCCAAATACGCCAAATCCTATTTGTGGTTAATGATCATCGGATTGGTATTGATTACCGTAGCTCGCTATGGAAACATGGCCGGGCTGGCCAGTGTGGTTTATCCTGTTTTTCATGCCATTGCCGGCCTAACTATTGTGTTCGTTCCTTTTATGGCCTGCCGAGGACAAAAAGTGCAAAAGGGCTTTAGCGCCGTGGCCATTGGAGGTATCCTTATTGGTCTGGGGGGGATGGCTCTGGCCTTCTTAAAAGGGGGCAAACAATTATTATTCTTCTCTAATGATGTCGTGTTCGCCATTTTATCACCTTTACTTTTATTGATGGCGCTCTTCTTTACTTTCGGTTTTATGAAAGGCGTGAAAAAATAGCAAGTTATTTCTATTAAAAACAAAGGGATGGAGATTAGATTCTTCATCCCTTTTTTGTTTTTTGAAATTTTGTCGTATATTAGCCGCCTTGTTACACAAACGGAAAAAAGGGAAATTCGAAAATGATCAGGAAACCGGGTGTCCACAAACGATGGCTTATTTTGATTTCGGGTATTATGTGGAGCGGAGTAGGATTACTTCTTATTCGTATTGCTTTTCGTTGGATTCCGCATTTTACCTTAAACGAAAAAATTTTGGTTTTAACAGGCGGAAGTTTATTAGGATTGGCCATCGCTATTTTCGGCTTCCGCCTGTTGGTGCATAAAAACATCCGTCGTATTAAAGCTTATTCCAAACCAGTGTGTGCCTTTGCCTTTCAGGCTTGGCATAGCTACGTGCTAATCGTGATTATGATGAGCATGGGAATTTACTTGCGCAATACCACCCTTATTCCCAGACAACTGGTTTCACCCGTTTATGTTGGAATCGGTATTGCATTGTTCTTGGATAGTTTTTTGTACTATCGACAATTTGCCCGCTGCAAAGTTCCGACGAAATAATCGGAGAATTTCGTATGACGGCCACAATAAATTTAAAAATAGAAAACAGACAGTTGACAGAAACGAAATAGTATCGTATATTCGTATGTAAGTATTTACTTACTATTAGGTAAGGAAATTGGCTTTTACAAGAAAACAAAAAAAGATTATTGACGCCGCTATCGAATTGATTGCCGAAAAGAGTATTCAGCAATTGACCATTAAAAACCTGTCAAAAAAGCTGAATGTGACCGAAGGTGCTCTGTACCGGCATTTCCCGAGCAAGCTAGACATCCTTTTGGGCATTCTCGGTATGTTCAAAAACGAAGCACAAAAAAATCTGGAAAAAGCCAAAACTTCAAAACAACCTGCGATCAAGCAACTCGAAACCATCTTTATGTACCGCTTGAAATATTTCACCAAAAAACCTGCCGTTGCTGCTGTTATTTTTTCGGAAAGTATTTTTCAAAATCATAAACGTTTGGCCGAAGAAGTGAATAATTTTCTCAAAATGCATGAAGAAACTCTGTACATTATACTGGAAAAAGGAATTAAAAATAACGAAATCAGACATAATATCGATATCGAAGACATCGTCTATATTATTATCGGCTCCATGCGTTATTTGGTTACACGCTGGCGTTTGGACGGGCATCAATTCGATTTGTGTAAAGCCGGAAAAAAATTGTTGGAAAATATCAAATTATTCTTAATCGTTTAATTTTTTTTACAAAAAAAGTAAGTAAACGTTTACTTAAATAACCAAAACTTCTAATCACAAGCAGGAGGAAACAGGAACTATGGCTTCATCTGAGAACCGGTTTTATTATCTTTTTCGCTCCACCAAGGGGCTAGTTCTGGTTGCTATTTCATTAATAGCACTGGTAACCGCCATTTGGGGAACACTTTCCGGCCCGATGGTTGAATGGGGCGTAAAAGATATTACCGTGCGGCTTTTGGGAATGAAATTACATCCCTGGCAACGTGAAGGCCGCATTATTATGCTTTACCACACCATTGCCCTGGCGGTGGTGGCCATCGAAGTGTATTTTATCACCTCGATTGTACCCATGAAAAAACATCAACAGGCTACCATTAATGCCACCATTACCGTCGGTTACATGACGGCAATGATTTTCGGATTGTGGTTCGCATATTTCGGCCACAATTTCGTATTCCACGGCTTGTTTTTAGTCGGTCAATCGCTAATATTCTTTGCCGGTATCTTATTGGCTGCCGCTTTGTGGCCCTGGAATAAGGAGTATTATTTGCCAAAAGATTCCGAATACGCACACACCAAAAAGGGAGTCGATCTGGAACGTGTCGCTTTTTTTGCCATGGTTGTGGCCACTTTGGGCTCTGCCATTTTCGGAGCTGTAACAGGCTCTTATTGGGGCAACGGACACGAAACCTTTTTGGGTGAAGATTTGATTCGCAATCCCCATAAAACCGCTTTGCAATTGGCCATTATTGGTCACTTACACATCATGCTCACCTTAGTTGCCGTAGCCATTACTCTGGTAGTCGGTCGCTGGCTGGATTTCAAAGGCATTTTTCACAAAATTGCCATGCCGCTAATGATTATCGGTATCATTATAATCACGCTGGGTGTTTGGTCTGTAGTTCCTTATGAGCCCACAGCACACACCTTTATCTATGTCGGGTCTGTTTTTGTGATGACCGCAGCCCTTATGCTGGTTATTTACGGGTGGCGCAAATTGATTCACGATCGCCTTGCCGAACAGGGTATCGAGGGCAAGGCAGGTTTCTTTCGCAGTCTTAAAGCGTTGTTACACGATCCTTTAAAGTTCGGGCCCTTATGGCAAATGGTTTTTATGAATTTTACTGTTAGCGGCGTGGGCATCTTTTTAGCCATCAAGCTGGATAAAATTTTCCGCGTGTGGCCCTTCCGCGAAGAACGCATTACCCTTACCGGACACTGGCACATTTTAGCCGCCTTAATTGCAACCATCATTTTAATGTACTATGGTGATATTATCGGTCTGAAAGGCAAAGTGCGCAAATGGTTCGGATGGATTCTAATTATCGGTTCGGATATCGCTTTCGGTTCGGTAACCGTCTTTTCCATGAAACGTCTGTTTATCGATCAATATCACCAACAACCGTTGGTCGATACCACGATGCTGCTTACCGATCTGGGCCTAGGCATTATTCTCATTACCCTTGGTTTGCTTTTGGGTTGGCGCTTATTCGATCTGTTTAAACAGGACGGCTTGTGGAAAAGGGAAGCGCAAAGTCCCGAATTGGATGTGCCCAGAATTACCCCTGCCAGTAGTGCAACTTCTTCGGAACAGGAGGTGTAACTATGAGAGCCTTAATCTTGTTAACCGGAATTGTTCTGGCCGCTTTTATTACGGGCTGTGCTTCTTCCAATTCCAATGCGGAAGCAAATGTTCCCGTGTACAATACCGGTGCACCAGATTCCATCGTTTGGGTCGTGGTACCTGCCGGAAACTTTTACAAAACCGAGCATGCCCACCTGACCAAAATGGATTACGACTATCAGATAATGCGCTATGATGTAACCAATGCCCAGTATGCCGATTATTTGAATCAGGCTCTGGCTAAAGGCACCATTAAAATGAAAGACAACAAAATCATTCTCGGATATTATCCGGGCGATCCCTTCAACGGCCACAAGCACGAGTTTAAAATCGGCCCGGGCGATTACCAACACATGGATTTAAGCAAACCGGGCGTACGGATTAAATTTGATGGCCAGGCCTTTAGCGTACAAAAAGGATTCGAAAACCATCCGGTAACCATGGTGAGCTGGTTCGGCGCAAAAGCCTTTGCCGATTTTTACGGCTGGCGTTTACCCACAGAGAACGAATGGGAAAAGGCTGCGCGCGGCACGGACAAACGCAGCTATCCATGGGGTAATGAATTCGATCATACGCGTGCCAATTTTTACGGCAGCCACGATCCGTTCGAAAAATTGTTCGGCAAACAGGGCGGGACCACTCCTATCGGTTTTTACAATGGCAAAACATACGATGGATTTAAAACCACCGATAGCCCCAGCCCTTACGGCCTGTACGACATGGCCGGAAATGTATGGCAATGGTGTGCGGATGACTATCCCGATATCCATTACCGTTACATGCGTGGCGGAAGCTTTGCCACCTATGAAAACAATTTGCGTGTTTGGGAACGCAACAGCGCCGGACCCGAATACGAAGGTACGGATGTCGGTTTCCGTTGTGTACGCGATGTACAAAAGTAAATTGTAATTTGGCCGGAAGCCTGTTTTAATAATTGAATTACTTCAGGAGCCCAAAAATATTAGGGCTTCCGGCTTTTTAAAGGAGAGTTTGCCATGAATGCAGAAATTGCAAAAATCGATGCGTTTGCTGCGTTGAAAATTAGAATAAAACTCTACTGGCCACTAATTAAAAGTTTACAAACCGGGCTGCTGCTTATTACAGGGGTGGCCGGTTATATTAGTGCACGTTGCCCGGTAATGACCTGGCAAACGTTTCTTGGGCTGGTGGGTAGCCTGTTTTTGGCTATTAGCGGCAGTACCATTCTCAATATGGTTTACGACCGGGATATTGATGCCAAAATGAGACGTACCGCCCATCGACCTTTGCCTTCCGGAAAAATTCCGGTCAGGGACGCACTGATTGTCGGTTTGTCGATCTCATTTTTAGGAGTAGGGTGGGCTTATTTGCTTTCTCCCGTTTACGCTCTGGTCGTGTTTGCCGGGCTTTTCATCGACGTGATCGTCTACACCGTATGGCTTAAACGACGCACCGCCTGGTCCATAGTCTGGGGCGGCATTTCCGGAGGTATGCCCATCCTGGCCGGACGCACACTGGGTATCGGCCACATTGATGGCATCGGTATCTTATTCACTCTGGCCATTTTACTTTGGATTCCCACACACATTCTTACATTCAGCATGCGCTATTACGAAGATTACAAGCGGGCCGGTGTGCCTACGTTTCCTTCGCAATACGGTTATCGTACCACGCGCATCATCATTGCTTTGTCCAGTGTGGCAGCCGCTCTGTCTATCGGATTGGGTGCGTTTGCCATCGGACTTTCCTGGGGATATTTACGACTTTTGTCTGTGCTGGCCGTAGGTATTATAGGGCTGGCGGCCATTAGTATTTTCCGGCCCTCAGAAAAGGTGAATTTCGGCTTATTCAAATATGCTTCGTTATTTATGCTGGGCTCTATGGTTATGATGAGTTTAGGAACTTTGTAGTGCGAAAAATAACCGTACTCGACAGAATTTTGTTTTTAATCATCGCAATAATTGCGGGAAGTAAAATTGTGAATGGCATGGATCAATATTCTGTGCTTTCAACCGGTTTTTACACCATTTCGTTTGGTGTGCTGGTTCTAGCCAGCATTATGCTTATCTTGTTTGGTTTCGAACTTTTAACCAACCGTTTTGTTCCAATTGTCACCACCTTAATTCCCATCACTCTTTCTCTGGGATTGGTGCATGACTACATTCCTAAAATGACATTTTCTTATTCCGTACTGTTGGGCCTTTTGTATTTAATTTCGGTATGGGTGCGTTTTAAGGCATCCGAAAAAACGGCTGCCTTGGTATTGGCTTTAGTACACGGGCTTTCGGGTATGTTACTGTTTGTTTTGCCCGTAGTTTTGGTCACCAGGTATGGTTCGCCCGTGCAATTATTGCTGGTAAGTTTGGGCGGCTTAATTATCGGTTTAGAAGGTGTCTTTTTAACCTTACAAAAAATGGGATTTTTGAGGATGAGCTTAAATACTGTTTTCAGCAGATTTCCGATCATGTTATTGTTGGCAACATCCGCTTTTGTAAGCGGTTTGCATATTTGAATTATTTTTTACCCATTAAACTAACTTAAGGAGGATTAGCTATGCTAAGTAACACCAGTAAAACCCAGCGCACCATAATGGCAATCGCTGCCGTTGTGATGGGCATCTTTATGATGTACGTGGCTCCATCGGAAGCCATGCACACATTAAAGGTTGCCCTGCGCGAAGTAATGATACGGCTTATTCCGTTCGATCCGGATTTTTATCCGGCTGTCCCCATTTTGGGTGCAACCTACAGCATCTGGATGATCGGTCTCTGGCTGTTCGGCGCGTTCGCCATTGTTCTGGCCAAAAAAGTGTACGATGGCGCCCAATGGGCGCGTAGTATTTTGTTGGGTTTTTCCGCGTTTACCGCTGTGGCCGGTATGACCATGCTCATCCCTTGGATGGTGCTGGTGGTAGCCGATTATTCGCATGGCCCGGTTCCCGGCGTTTTACCCCCGCCCGCTGGTGTTTCGGTTATGCCGCCGGTGGTCTGGACATTGGCTTTCGGTCTGCTTTTTTATTACATCTTTTTATTGTTGGATGAAGATAGCCTGAAAAACAAGATTTTGAAATTTATCCCTTACACCTTTGTCGGTGTGGTTGCCGGTATGGTTTTTATGAATGCACAACATGGCGTGCGTTATTTTATCTTTATCCCCGAAAAATTAACATCCAATCCGCCCAGCCCGTATAGCCCTTACGGAAATTTTTTTACTAATCTCGACTTTTACAACGCGCTGGCCTTAACGACTATTTCACAGGCCCAGTTGGATTCCATTAAAGTCGATTCACTGGTCAATATCGTTAACAAAGCGCATCAGGTTGTACCGCAGGTGGTGAAGTTCTCCAAACCGACTTACGATCCTAACACATTAGCCCTTTTGTTAGGTGGTTATATGAATTATTTGTCGTCGTTCCTGATGATTTTGGCCATTCCTTTCTTGGCCATGCGTAAAAAGTTCGGTTACTACACAATTTTGGGAACTTCGTTGGCGACGGCTTTAATCGGATTTCAAGGTTACATTGTTCGGCATTCGTTTGAATGGGGCGTTGGCGGCCTGCTCTCTTTGGCCCTTTTCGCTCTGTTCCTAATACCGACCTTTAAACGGTTCTTTATTGTCGAAGAAACCGATTAAAAAAAAATTGATATCCGGCGGATGACCTTTCGCCGGATATTTTATTTTGATCCTAACTTACAGGAGAACATCATGAAAAAGTTATTTGTGAGCTTTATTTTGTTGCTAACCGTTTCAACGGTTTTTGCCACCGACGGCGACCAGATGCTTGGTATTTCGGCCATGCAATGGGCACGCGGCGGGGCCATTATTGCCGCGCCGGTAGACGTACCCAGCATGCTGTACAACCCTGCTGCCATCGGTGAAATTGGCTTTGCCAATTTGGGTTTCGATTTAAGTCTCGGTGTACTCAATCCACCGCGTAAAATCACCAGTATGAAAGGAACAACTACCAGTAATTCCAATCTTTACCTGGGAATGGGCAACGGATTTGCCGCGCGTATTTCGCCCAAAATTTTTCTGGGTGTAACCGCCGGTGGAGTGGCCGGTATGGGTGTGGACTTCCCAGCGACAACGCTTCCGGATAATCCCGGAACACCAATCCACGAAAATTCTTCGATCGTCACAAAAAAAGGTCTTTTAAAGATCGCACCGACCATTGGTTTTAAAGTTTCAGATAAATTGATGCTCGGCCTTTCTCTGCAAATCGGCCAGCAATCTATGGCTTTAAAATCGCCAGCCTTCATGATGCCGCAAACCGAATCGTGGGGCTTTGGCGCAGCGGTTGGTGCCATTTACCACGTTACGGACAAACTGCAAGCTGGCCTTTCTTACACCTCACAAATGAATATTTCCGAATACACTTTTAACGGATATAGTCCCATGGGTGGCGAAGGCGAGTACAAAATGGAAATGAACAGCCCGCAGAACGTGGCCTTTGGTCTGGCCATTAAACCCATGCCCAAATTGCAGGTGGAAGCCGATGTAAAATGGTACAATTTTTCCGCCGTAATGGATCAGGTAGATTTAAAAGGCCCGAACGGTGTTGTGATCCCTCTGAAATTCGGTTGGGACGATCAAATGGTTTACGCAATTGGTGCCAACTTTAAAGTAAAGCAGGGCCTTTGCCTGCGCGCCGGCTACAATTACGGCAAAACGCCAATCGGCACAAACGATGTGGATAACAATTTGGGTTCCATCGCTGTGGTCGAACATCATATTTCCGTCGGTGTTTCCAAAAGATGGAACGACAAATGCAGTTCCACCTTGTCATTTACACACGGTTTGCACAACGAAATAAAATCGAGCCTAACACCAAACAAAATCGAAGCTGAACAAAATATTGCCTTTTTGCAATTCAGCTTCCGTTTGTAAGTAAATTTGTTTTTAAAATTAAAAGATTAAAGAATTCGGATAGTACGCTATGCGGATGATATACTAATATTTGCCCGAAGCAAAAGCGAAGACGGAAGATATGGTCAGATAGCCACGGCCTATATTGAAGGTAATCTAAAATTGCGGGTAAATAGCAAGAAGACGCACCCGAGTGATTTGTGGCAGGGCATATCGTTTTTAGGCTTCATCATAAACGAGATAGAGCTGCGTATCATCCGGATAAGATAAGACGATTCAAGGAAAGAGTTGCGCGAGTTAACGCCAAGAATCATGGTCGAGTTCTTAGCCATTATATCCGAGATATTACGCGGATTCAGCAGCTACTTTCGTAACGTTGCATCAGTATTATGATGTAGTAATGATTAAAATTTAACATGAGCCGCGTACACGACGGCCCGTATGCACGGTTCTGTGAGAGGGATAACGACGGGACAAGTTTTTGCCCCGTCTTACCCTACTCGATATTCTGTTTATACTTAAAAATTATTATCATATCTTTTTCGGAAAAAGAAAGAGATAATATTCTGTCGAAACATTACCGTTTATACGCGCCTGCGCGATTAACATCCGATTCGATAAACCTACTTCCGATCGTCGTTATCAAAAAAGGCAACATGCTATTTTTTTAATAATTGTTCGCCGAATTCTCTTCCCATGGCAAATGCTTTTAAATTGATGTTCACCACTTTTTCCCCTTTGCGCGCAAAAATTTCTTTAATAAAATTCTGCATGGTTTCCGGCTTAATCGGCAAAAAATGAGAAGCCGCTCCGGCTAATACCATATTGGTAGCGCGTCCGGAACCAGCCTCTAAAGCCAATTTGTGCGCATCTATTGTAAGGGCATGGGGAAGCGAACGGATTTGTTCCAGCAATTGACTTAGATCCGGATAATCGGGAATATTGCGCTCCGGATTTTCGGAAGTGATCAAATACCCGTCTTCTTTTAAATAATGCAAATAGCGCAAACTTTCCAGTGGCTCCATGCTCAAAATCATAGATGCTGTCCCGTTGGCAATTAAATCGCTGTAAATGGGTTGATCGGAAAGTCTTAAGTTAGCATACACAGCTCCGCCTCGTTGCGACATGCCATGCACTTCCGATTGTTTGACAAACAACCCTTCTTTCATGGCACCAGAAGCAATAATGGCTGCCACGGAGAGTACCCCCTGACCACCAACACCGGCAATAATCATATCGTATTTCATAACTATTTCTGCTCCTTTTTGTGACGTTTGGCGGTTTCAACACATTCGCGAACCGCAATAATAACCGATAAACCTTCGTATTTAACTTCATCCAAAATAATTTGACTATTTTGATCGATAAATTTACGGTGCGTGGGAATAACGCGTAGGTGTTGGGGATCGACTCCGATTCCCAACACAACCTTTTCCAGACGTGATGAAGGTAGAACAGTCGGTTGTCCGCCGGTCATACCTACGGTTTCATTGTCCAAAATAATTAAAGTCATATTGGTGTTGTGAGCTACGGCATCCATGAGCGGAGTAACCCCGGAATGCAAAAACGTGCTGTCACCAATAACGGCAACCACCGGATAAAATCCGGCATCGGCCGCGCCTTTAGCCATACCGACGGAGGCGCCCATATTTACGGTAGATTCAATGGCATTATAAGGTGGCAACGCTCCGAGCGTGTAACAGCCAATATCAGACGTAACCATAGTCTCTTGAAATATGGCCATGGCCTTTTTAAGCGAAGTAAACGTATCGGCGTGGGGACAACCGGGGCATAATTGCGGCGGCCGGTTGGGTAAATTAAAGTGCACCGTTCCTTTACGATCTCTTTGCGCTAATCCTAGTGCCGGTCGAATATTGTCGGGCGTTAGCTCGCCTTCCGCAGGAACCGCGCCATCTATTTTCCCAAAAATTTCAATGGGCGGTGATAAAATACCGCGCATAAAACGTTCGACAAAAGGATAGCCCTCTTCCAAAATGACGATCTTTTTTACCTGTGCGGATAATTGACGAATTTTTTCCGCCGGAATCGGATATTCGCTAATGTGTAAATGAGACGGCTTGGGATCTAATTCCGGCAAGTTTTCCAAATAATAATTTAAACCCAATCCTGTGGTAATAACGCCGAATTCCTTAAACTGCGGATTAAGTTGCAAGATATTGTATTTGCTTTCTTCCGCATGCTGTTGCAAATCTTTTTGAATTTCGAGAAGCTGATGCCATTGTTTTTTGGCATTGGAAGGCAGTAAAATCCATGAATTCGGATTTGGTACTTTTTGCAAGATATTTTCGTTGCGTTGGTCTTTTAGCTTGACCACAGCCCTACTGTGAGCAAGTCGCGTAACCAGGCGAATCATCACGGGAATATGAAAGCGTTCGGATATCTCAAAGGCTTCTTTGGTCATTTCATAGGCTTCTTGCTGATTGGTCGGTTCCAGACAAAGAATGCGGGCAAAATCGGCAAAATAGCGGCTATCCTGTTCATTTTGCGAACTATGCATGCCGGGATCGTCGGCAACCACCACAACCAGCCCGCCGTGAATGTTGACAATTGCCGAATTCATAAACGGATCGGCTGCAACATTAAGCCCAACATGCTTCATGGCAACAAGGGCCCGTTTGCCTGAAAACGAGACACCCAGAGCGGCTTCGTAAGCGGTTTTTTCATTGGCACACCATTGGGCCACAGGCTTGTGATTTTTTTCGGAATAGCGAATTAAAAATTCCGTAATTTCCGTAGAAGGCGTTCCGGGGTAAGCATATGCGGCAGTAAGACCCGCATGTATGGCTCCCATTGCAACGGCTTCATCACCCAATAAAACCATTTCTGACATAGTTACCTCCCTAAAGATCAACATCATCGCAGTGTATTTTTCATCCGTCATTGATCATTACGAATGATTTTAAAGCCTTAAGTTAAGCAAAAAAAACGTAAAATGGTAATTAAATACCAAAAGTTTTTTTAATCGAAAAAATTAAATTTTTATTAAGTTTTTTCCGATAATTGTCGAAAGCATAGTAGATTAAAATTTATGAAATTAGGGGCGAATGCACACCAAAATAAACATATTAATTAAAACCCTGTTTTTTCTGCTAAGCGTTGAAATTCTGTTTGCTTTTTCGGTACCTGCTGTTCGGTACATGGGGTGTTCTGTTGCTCTTTTTGCCCGAAATGCGCCGCAGGTTCTTAAAACGACAAATATTGAAAGTGCTCCTAAAAAAATCGATGCCAAAATAAGTAATCTCCAACATCTTGTTACGTTACAGAAAAAATACGATATCATTATTGATATTATTATCTTTTTAACATTATTCAATATATTTGCCATTTATCTTTATTTTCGTTCCAAACGCCGGAATACCGATTTTTTGCATGACATTATGAATGCGCTTAATTATCCGCTTTTTGTGTTTTCAATGAAAAATAAAGAAATTAAGTTGGCAAATTTTACCGCAGAAAAAGATTTTTATGGCAAACGATATTTTGATGAAATTCACCAGGATCATAAGCTAGAAGCAAACGGCTGGCTGGAAAAGATAGAAGAAACCCATAAACCCATTATTCAGGAAATCGCTCAATTCGGGGAACAAGGCAAAGTAAAGCATTACCAGATCCATTTACATCCGTTGTTTAATCGCAAAGGCGAAATCGAACATCTGGTGGAATATTGGGTTGATATTACCGTACAAAAGCAGGCGATCGAGCGAGTTATGCGCAGTAAAGAAGCGCTGAAACATTCCAAAGAAGAATTCGAAAAGGTCATTAATTCCATTCCGGATGCCCTCTACAGCGCATTAATTAATAAAGCGGGCAAAATAATCGATAGCTATTATTCACCGGTTGTGGAAAAAATAACCGGCTATCCGCCTTCTTTTTTTGACGGGGACAAAAATGCCTGGGCTTCAATTGTGCATCCGGACGATTTGCCAAAATTGCGCAAACGCAATGCGCAAGCCATTGTGGAAAAACAAAAACAAACACGAAATGAATATCGTATAATTCATAAAAACGGCGAAATACGCTACATTCGCAGTTCGGTTACATTTAATTTCTTGGATAACGGCCTTATTCGGGCGGACGGTATTTTGATGGATGTTACCGAAATGAAAAAGGCCGAAATTGAATTGATGAAGGTACAAAAGCTGGAATCGATCGGGGTGTTGGCCGGAGGCATTGCCCATGATTTCAATAATATTTTAACTGCTATTTTGGGCAATATTTCGTTAGCTCGTTTAATAGGTAAAGAGAACCGCAAAGTGGAAGAGCGTTTGGCCGAAGCCGAACGTGCCTGTTTACGGGCCAAAGATTTAACCCAGCAACTACTTACGTTTTCCAAAGGTGGGGCACCGGTAAAAAAGGCAACCTCTTTGTCGCATTTATTAAAAGAAGCGGCCACGTTTTTGTTGCGCGGCTCCAATGTAAAACCGCAATTCGATTTCAGCGAAAATTTATGGCTGGCCGAAGCCGACGAAGGCCAGCTTTCGCAGGTTATTAATAATTTGGTTATTAATGCCAAACAAGCCATGCCTAATGGGGGCATTTTGCACATTCGAGCTTATAATTATTATCACGACGGACATTCCGATTTACCTTTGAATCAGGGACAGTATGTTTGTTTTAGCGTAAAGGATTCCGGAATCGGTATCGATGAAAAATATCTTGAGAAAATATTCGATCCGTATTTTACAACCAAAAAAACCGGTTCGGGCTTGGGGCTGGCCGTAACGTTTTCCATTATTAAAAAACATAAAGGCCATATTACGGTACAATCACGATTGGGGGAAGGTACGACTTTTTCTGTTTATTTGCCCGCCTTGTCCGATGTTAAAATGGATGAACGGCAAGAAGAAGAAAAAATTGAAAAAATACAAGGTCGGGTTTTGCTTATGGACGATGAAGAAATTATTCGTGATGTGGGAAGTGAAATGTTACGTAGCCTAGGCCTTGAAGTGATCACCGCAAAAGACGGGGAAGAGGCCATTCAAATTTACCGTAAAGGAATGCAAACGCAAAAACGTTTTGATATCGTGGTTCTCGATTTGACTGTCCCGGGCGGCAAAGGAGGAAAAGAAACATTAATGGAGTTAAAACAGATCGATCCCCAAATCAAGGCCATTGTTTCCAGCGGATATTCGAATGATCCCATTTTAGCCGAATTTGACAAGCACGGATTTAAAGGTTATGTGTCCAAACCGTATCGTATTGAGGAAATGGCCAATTCCATCCGCAAAGTTATGAATCACCGTAAAAAAGTTTCTGCTTAAACCGCTTGAATATTTCTAAAAACATTTTTCCTTATCGTTTTAACGAATCATGTAAAATTTACACACTTTGCGCAAAATTTTCTTTATGTTTTAATTATCTGTTTACCCGCAGTTTCTCAGTTGACTGTGTTTTGAAGTTAAGAATTTACTGGCATGGTAATTGCAATTAATTAACAGGTCATTGGTTAGAAGGGTCTATTAATTCAGCAATGCCCCTTAATAAATTGCCCTATCAAGGAAACTTCCTCCTTGCACCCGAAAATTGAATTATGGACCCTTCTTTTTTGTTCACGCCTTTCTTTTTTCTTCCCCTTTTGTTTTGCTACATTAAAATTTTCTTTATATTCCATTCCGTTAAAAAATACAAAAAATATTTTACCCAAAATGGAAAACCGCTTGGGAGGCGCAATGAACATTTACACCAAAACCGGCGATCAGGGAAAAACAAGTTTGGTAGGTGGGTTACGCATCGATAAATCGGACCTGGCTTTGGATGTTTACGGAACGATCGACGAGCTGAATAGTTTTTTGGGATACCTTCAGTCAAAAATCAATACCGGTTCCTGTCATGAAATTTTAAATCGCATTCAAAATCAGCTTTTTGTGCTTTCGGCAGAAATTGCCACACCTGATGCCCAAAAGCGGGCCGCTTATAAAGATCGCATTTCCGAAGAAGACATCGCTTTTTTGGAACAGACCATCGATGAAATCAGTGAGAAACTTCCACAGCTACGCGCCTTTATTTTACCGGGCGGTAGCGAAAGAGGCGCGATTTGTCACATTGCGCGGACGGTGT
>Ga0256914_1000951_pt1 | contig 27718 bp, 27 predicted proteins | sample HulkmetaG_FD_191571 | JGI IMG/M metagenome (GOLD analysis project Ga0256914, IMG submission 191571) | Hydrothermal chimney microbial communities from Main Endeavour vent field at the Juan de Fuca Ridge, Pacific Ocean - Hulk | ecosystem: Environmental > Aquatic > Marine > Hydrothermal vents ... | reverse complement strand
GGAAACAGGCTCTTCTACATTCAGGCCGTTCATCAGGAGAGCGACGTGGTGCCTGAGAACATCGACGCCATAAGGGCCATGTTCGAGCTGGCGGACAAGTGGAAGAGCATAAAGAAGACGAACGAGAGCCTGAGGATTTTGAAGTGACACCACAACTCTTTTACATTTTCCAATTCAAATATTTTTGGTGAATAATATGGAGTGCAGAGTATTTAAGGTGGACGCCTTTACCAACAGACCCCTCAAGGGAAATCCTGCTGCTATTGTCCTTGACTGTCCAAAACTCGATAGAGAGATCATGTTGGCAATAGCAAGTGAGCTGAATCTCTCAGAAACTGCTTTTGTCTGGCCTGAGAAAAACGGTTTTCATGTGAGATTTTTCACTCCTGAAGATGAGATTCCTCTCTGTGGCCATGCCACCGTTGCAACATTCTATCTGCTCTGGCGTATGGGTCTTGTAGCAGAAGGCATCAACAAAATGTTTTCAAAGGCAGGAGAGATTGATGTTCTTATCAGGGATGGAAAGGTATGGCTCAAGCAGTTAAAGCCGAAACTCCTTAGCGAGATGGATATAAAAGTTCTAGGGGATATTCTCGGTACAGAAAGGCTAATCGGGCCTGCTTTAGCAATGACAACTGGAACACCGGAGGGTGTTATTGGGGTTCCCACGTTTGAGGATTTAATGAACCTTGAGCCAGATATGGCAAAGCTCGTAAAATTCTCCAAGGAAAATGGCGTGATAGGTATCTATGTTTATACTCTTGACTCTCGGTTTGATGCGGCTGGGAGATTCTTCGCTCCAGCTGTTGGAGTACCAGAAGATCCTGTTACAGGGACAGCTGGTGGAATTCTTGCGAGCTATTTAAGGCTTACTGGCAAGTTAGTGAAAGAGAGGTATGTCTTTGAACAAGGACATGCCTTAAGGAGAGAAGGGACGGTTTATGTCGAGTTCGATGAGGGAACGCCATGGGTTGGTGGAGAGGCAGAGATAAGCCTTGAGGGCAGACTTTTTCTTAAACTTTAAGTATCTCTTTTATTTCTCCCTTGCTGGTACCTCTGATGAGTAAATCCTTCTCCCTTGAGGTTTCTCCTCGAACTATAACCACCTCTCGCTTAAAGAGCTTGGAAAAGAATTTTACCACTTCCTTGTTTGCTTTGCCTTCAACTGGTGGAGCCTTGATTTTGACCTTCAGACGGCCACGCCACTCATCCACGCCCTCAATCGCGTTCTTTTTAGCCTTTGGCTGGACGTAAAGCAGGATTACAACGCCGTCTTTGGTTTCCCTGATGAACTTCATTCTCAACCCTCCAGGTCGTACTCCCACACGATATCAGGTGGGAACTCTCCCCACTTAACCTTTTCAAGGATTTCCCTTGCAATGCGATAGGCAAAGTCAAAGGTCTCACTATCAACTACGCCATAATTAAGTGCCATCTCAAGCTCGTCTTCATCTAATAAAAAGGCTCTGCCATCGGGGAAGATAAATATATCGAGGAACAGGTCAAGCATCTGTAAGACATTCCCTTCCCGCTTTGTATAAGCTAAAACGTCAACGTACAGGCCCTTGAAGTTTCCTCTTTCATCATAAACTTTTAAAACATCGTAATTCTTCCCGATGAAGGCAAAGTATATCATCATGTAGCCGTTCCGTATGACCTCAATCCCATTTACTCTCAGCGGAGCGAGCATGCCCTCAAAGTGGGATTTAGCAACTATAACCTTTCCTAAGTCGGCAACGATTTCATCACTTCGCTTGAGGACACGGTTTGGGAGTCTTTTGTAAATTAAGTTTATCTTCATGGTCTTTTTGTTATCCATTATTCTTATTAAGGTTGAGGTCCGGGGGTAATGGAGAAACAAACTACAAAGATTAAAGATAAAACAGAAAGCAAAAAACAAAATTGCTGTCATGGATTCTTTGGAATTTGCCCTCCTCCTTTAAGTGCGTCTTGGAGTATCATCATAGCTTTCCGTAACTCGAGATATGCCAGTCTGAGATTTCTTAAAATCAATGGATTTCCAAGATTTGACAGTATGTTTCCACCGCTGATTTTCAAAGCTGCTTCGAACTTCTTATCAGCAAGTTTCTTTAGATGGAGTGCCTCAGAGAGGATTATCTTGTCAACTCCTGATTTCTCTGCCTTCTGATAGAGATCACTGAACTTATTGCTGTTTATGCTATAATAGGTGTAGTAGACCAAATTCAGCATGAGAATTGACTGCTCTGGACTGACTTTTATTGGGACTTCCATCTGACCATCGGCCTCGATTATTGGATCTTCTTTTAGGACTACGAATACTATGCCATTCTCTCTGTAGTAATATCCTATAGCAGCGCTTCTGTTTGTAGTGAGGAATATAACCTGCCCGTCTTTTATCACTTTGATTTTTGTTATATTGATGTCTCTAAGTGCAATAACCGCCACTCCATTTTCTCCTATATCTACCTTTGCTCTTATTGTTACACTGACTAACTTTTTGTTGTTCTCTTCTTTCACTGTCTCTGTTTTGACTTCTATACTGCTTGTTGTGGCATTCCAACCTGCTACCAAAGATGCGTTTGCAGCTCCTGAGTAAACATTCTCAACAGCTGTGTTGTTTATGAAAACACTTGGGACATTGTTTACAAGAGGTATCTCAATGGACACATTACCGCCAGTGGTTTGTATTACAGCTTCTACAGTATCGTTTTGAACCGTTAAGTTGCTTACATTTCCACCTATAACTCCAATTGTCATATTCGAGACCGTTTTGACTTTTGCTTTGTTACTGACGATGAACTGTAGTGTAGCAGTACCTGAATTTCCGTATGTATCCACGGCTTTGATTTTAAGGGTGTATACGCCACTGGTGAGGTTCAATACAGTTTCATATAAACCACTTGTAGAGTTATATGTCAAGTTATAGGACTTGCCGTTAATCAGGGTTGTAATATTTGTAATGTTGAGTCCATCACTGGTTATCTTTGCCTTAAGCGGTATGGTTGTGGTATTGTATACCTTTGGTTCTGGAGAAATAATCTGCACTGATGGTCCTTTTATTGTTATTGTGCGAGTTGGTAGTGCCAATGTCTTGTTGCCTCCAAAATTCAGCACTACAGTATAATTGTAAGTTCCTGCCGGAAGTTTGAGTTTCTGAGCAATTGCTGTGCCGTAGAAGTAATAACCCCCACTTTCAGCACTTAGATTATATGTCTTGTTGTCTATGATTATTTGAGCTGATTCTGGAGTTGCAAGTGTTATTACATCAACTGAGAAGCTTCCATAATTGAGAGCACTTCCGTTAGCTGGTGTTATATTTCCATACTGAGCGAGTGGGACTTTAATCTCTTTAACGCTCCATCCGCCATCTGGAATAGTGCCATTATTAATGTTCGCACTTATGTGATAAACTCCCTGAGGTGTTGGTATTATGAGTGTAAAGTTATAAAGCGTCCCAGTTATGTTATCCGGTATCTTATCGCTGACATTTACATAGAAATCAAGGGTCTTCGGGATTGATTCTGCAGTGGATATGTAGTAATTAATGTAATCAAGTGCTCCTGACAAATCAAAGGCCATTGGACTGTCTGGGAACGGGTGCGCTTGGGGTATGTATTGAACGAGAGAGGGGTTAGCCATGAAGATGTTGATCAAGTTGGCAGGGAAGTAGTCTATCCAGAAGTCGAGGAAGTTATGCTGCCAGAGGGTCTCGTTTCCAGCAGAGATTCCTATGGAGATACCTGCAGGTTTTATGGGCTCATATGTTGTGGAGTTGTAGGTTCCATCGATAATTTCTCCCCTCAGCGGATGCTGAATACCGACTATACCCATGACTTTAGGTTTGTAGTCTGCGGCTTTTGGAACATAGACAAATGCCTCCCCAAAGGATATAATGAAGTTTAATGGGAGCATTCCATCGACATAGGTAAAGGAAAATTCAGTAGTTCTTGCTGCGTTATAGGAGTAATCCCAGTAACCATTGTTTCCCCAGTCTGTGCCCCATGAGTTAACCATTTTGAGGACTCCAACTCCATCAGGTGTTGTAACGTTGTCGTCATAGCCTATTATGGTGACCGCATGTCCTCCTGACCATGCAAAGTAATAGTTCTTGAAGTTAATATAGCGTATTCTTCCTGAAGTTACATAGCTTCCGAGGGGAATATAATGGAGCATCCACTCAAAGTTCGCAATGGTATAAAGGGCGTCAAATCCATGATTAATGAACCATGATTCTCCATTTATTGAGTATGAGGAAAGGTAAAATGTTGCATTCTGCATCCATGTGCTGTTGTTTATGTAATGTTCTGCAATGCCTTGGGACAGCTTTTCTGCAGCTACAGGAATTCTGTCACTCATGCTGATGTTGTATGTTTCGTTAAATATCTTTTTCATAATCTGGATTGATATTAGAGTATCACCATTATAATCACCAATGGTCTGGTTATACTGGGTATAAGTCCAGTTTAACAGCTGTCCTACAGTCCAGTTGGAATATGTTCCGTTAATCCAGTATTCGTTTGCATATTTTTGTGCATATTGGGCATAGAACTCGAGGTATCCAATGAATTTTTCGGGATGGTTTAAGAAAGCAAAGCTTGGTAGGACCATCAGGGCAGTTTGGAGAACATATCCATTTGCTAATAAACCCTTGAGGTAATTCCACTGGGTGTCATTGTCTAAATAGAGGATGTACCACTGGCCGGGGATCTTATAAATATTTGGATTTCCATCAAGATACTGCCACCAGTACATGTCCTCTGTACCGCTGTTGTGAGGTGCTATCATCCACTGAGTTAGATTTGGCCAGAGCCAAGCGTAGTTCTCTGGATCTCCATAGGGGCCATTAACATAAAGCGGAAATGCATTGAGTGGAACTGCACCTATTGTGGAAATCAGATTCATTGCATCCCACATAATGCTTCCTCTGTCTTCTCCACCGTTAATGAGGTTATAGGTAAAGGTTGGATTCATAATATCACTGGCGTTGCTGGGATGAGGATTGTTTCTCCACCAGTTGAGCATGTATGTCCAGACATAATATGTGGAACTCCAGGCATTACAAGAACCAACGTAACCTTGGTTTCCAATGGGTGGAAGATATAATGTGTTCTCGACTGAGGACGGGAGATTTGTGATGGAAGTATCTCTTCCGGGATAGAATGCTGCACTCACTAGGGCTTGGTGATATGCTTTCTCATTGAATTCAGAATAATGAAATCCTGTAACCTTAGAGTATTTTTTGGGGGGCACCCATATAAGGCCAGTTCTGTGCGCTGGTGCTGAAACATCTAATTTATCGTCCATTTTGTGGATATTCCCTATAATGCTTTGTACCTTGAGGGGAGCTGTAGTATTTGGGTATGTTATAGCTAACGCTGCCGGTATCACTGATAGGGTTACTACTACAGCTATAAAAAAGCTTATTGCCTTTTTATTCATTATTGTTCCCTCCAATTTAGCTCTTCGGTCATGTTATTAGTTTTATGTAGAATATAAATATTTTGATTAATTGTATTAGAAGTATCTGATATATTCGGTCGTTTATATTACTTGAGTCTGATAATAAAATAAACACTTTAAAAAATTACATATATGTCTCAGCAAATCATTGAAAATATAAAGTTAAAAGTTGAGATAGATTTAAAATAACTCCAGAATGTCAAGCAAAAGAAACAAAAAAGTAAAGGTCACTCCTCAAAAATAAGCTCCCTCAGCTTGTCTGGCAGTTCTTCAATCTTAACTCTCACCTGTTCTCTCGTGTCCCTGTCACGAATGGTCACGGTTCCATCTTCTGGGGTCTGATTATCTATTGTTATGCAGTAGGGTGTTCCTATCTCATCGTATCTGAGGTAGCGTCTTCCGATGGTGTCCTTCTCGTCATAAACTGCTATAAAACCCGCCTTCTGGAGATTTCTGAAAATATCATAGGCTATGCTTTTTAGAGGCTGCTTAGCAACAAGAGGGAGCACAGCTACCTCGATTGGTGCCATATCCCTCTTGAGTTTGAGGTAGGCTCTGTCTTCTTCTATGACGAGGCTGTTCTCAAGGAGCAGGTAGAACGGCCTGTCTATTCCAAAGCTTGGTTCAAGGACATGGGGAACAATCTTCTCGCCCGTTATTTTCTCTTCAGTCTCTTTGATAATGAAATCGTCCCTCTCAAGCTCATAATTCTCTATGGTAATTTTGCCGTCTTTCTCCAAAATATCGGCCATGGTTCTGAGCTTTTCTTCATCCCAGCTCTGGATCAGCTCGTTTATCCTCTTGGCATCGCTTTTTAGCTTCGGTCCGACGCGCTTCATGTTGAGGCTCATTTTGAGACGTTTGACGATTTTGGGCCTGTCATAGTGGATGAGAACTGTTAGATCGGCACCACTCATCTTCCTATGTCTGCTAAGGTCATAGTCACCGCGGTAAGCTATACCCACACACTCTATCCAACCAAAACGTTCGCTGTATATCTCCACATCCCACGTATCGCTGGAGTAGTGGGCTCTTTCCTCTGGTAACTGCTGTCTGAACCTTATTTTATCTTCAGGGATGCCTATATCCAGGAGGATGTTCTTCACCATGGCCATGTAATAGGCAAAGAATGTATTCATGACATAGCCTTTCTTCACAGCCTCTTCCAATCTCATCTCAATCATTCCAAGATCCTTAAGTTGGTTTTCTATTGGATAGAGCCTCACAAAAGTATCTTTAACTTCATCAAAGTGTGGATGTTCTGTCTCCTTTGGATTAAAGAAAATCTCAACCTCCGCCTGTGTAAATTCTCTCAAACGAAGCATTCCTTGTCTTGGTGAAATCTCATTCCTGTATGCTTTACCGATCTGAAACACACCAAAGGGTAGCCTGTTCCTTGCAAAGGCATTTAGTCTCTTGAAATTGACGAATATTCCCTGGGCTGTTTCAGGCCTTAAATAGCCCTTTTTATCCTTATAGGGACCGATAAATGTCTCAAACATCAGGTTAAAATACCATACATCTCCAAGCTCACCGCCGCATTCGGGACATTTTATGTCATGCTTTCTAATGAGCTGGGTTAGGTGTTCAGCTGAAAGGCCTTCAGTTTCAATGTCGAGAACTTCCTCAACAAGGTGATCTGCTCTGAATCTCAAACCACATTTTTTACATTCTACCAGTGGGTCAACAAACTTTTCAACATGGCCACTTGCAATGAAAACCCTCTCCGGGGTTATGTCTGGCGTTTCCAACTCGAAAAAGCCCTCCCTTATGAAGGCTTCTCTAATCTTCTGCTCGATTTTACGCTTTATTGTGGCTCCTAAAGGACCATAATCATAAAAACCTCTCGCACCACCGTAGATTTCAAAGCTCCCCCATGCAAAACCACGCCTCTTCATCAAATCCTGAAGAACTTCGTATTTGTCAATTCCCATCATTACCACCTGAGAGGGAGATGAGCTAAATTCATAAAAATGTTTTGGATGGAGGGAAAGAGTTATAAACCAACTTCTCGGTTATGAATTTGATATCGGCTTTGATTATTTAGGAGGGAAGGAAAATGGCGGAAAGACCACTCGATGTTATACACAAATCACTTGACACAGATGTTTTAGTGATCCTGAAAAAGGGGTTCGAGTTTAGAGGAAGGCTCATCGGTTATGACATTCACCTGAATATAGTCCTTGCCAATGCCCAGCTTGTGGAGGGTGGAGAGGTTACGAAGCAGTATGGCAAGATTGTGATTAGAGGAGACAATGTGTTGGCAATTTCTCCTGTAGAGAGCGAGTGAGGTGATTTACTGTGGGAAGTGGAACAGCACCACACGGGAAGAGAAACAGGACACCGACTCACATAAAATGCAGGAGATGCGGCAGAAAATCCTTCAATGTTAAGAAAGGATACTGTGCTGCATGTGGTTTTGGCAGGAGCAGGAGAATGAGAAAGTACAGCTGGAGCAGAAAGTGGAAGAAGGCTAAGAATCTGCTTTAATCTTTTTTATTTTGCTTGTTACTGTTAGGATAACTGTTAGCACCTGCGTGTTTTATACTCCTCAGGGTTGTCGGGGATTCTCCTTATCCTGACAGTGTGTTGTTTTAGACAAGAGAATTTAAGGCCATTCATGGTTTTACTCTCATCCTCAGCACAGTTTGCTCCAATAGTTCTTATGAGCTTGATATTTAATGTGTTTCGTTCTTAGGCTCAAAAAGAACCCTTTATCTGGCTCTTTAATTGTGTCTTTAGCGACATTCCATTTCAGATAGTTAGGTGACACAAACTTTATTAACCTCCACAAACCTTTTATCGTTTAGATAATCGTCTAAGTGATCTCTATGGATAAAATTCAGAAGAAACTTTGGAAGCTGGCCTGGCCTGCAATAATGGGGAATATCTCCCAGACCCTCCTCAACTTAGTGGATACTATGATGGTGGGGCATGTGGGAGCATTGGCAATAGCGGCGGTGGGACTTGGAGGTCAGGTCAGCTGGTTTATGATGCCCATAATGGCAGCTGTCGCCACTGGTTCGTTGGCTTTGATAGCCAGATTTGTAGGTGCGAAGGATGAAGAAAACGCTACCCTCGCTCTTGAGCAGAGCCTTTATTTGGCCTTTCTCCTTGGAATTCCTGTGATGCTCTTCGGATGGCTCTTTGGAGGTGATATCCTCAGGATAATGGGTGCTAATGAAGATGTTGTGCAGCTTGGTTATGCTTACATAAGGATTCTATTTGCATTCTACCCAATCAGATTCGTTAGCTTCACTACAATGGCTGCTTTGAGGGGTGCGGGAGATACGAAGACACCAATGAAGCTTGGAATTCTCATGAACATAATCAACGCCCTTCTCGACTATCTCCTCATATTCGGAAAGTTGGGCTTTCCAAAGCTCGGTCCTGTTGGAGCCGCATGGGCTTCGGGAGCAGGGATAACTGCGGCTTTCGTTATAGGTGCATATCTCCTTCTTAGCGGCCGGCTCGTTTTGAGGTTGAAACTCAGCTATTCCTTCCATTTGGAGATGGCGAAGAGAATCCTGCGTGTTGGAATCCCGACTATGGTAGAACGTGGTCTCTTTAGCTTTTATAACTTTCTCTACATGAGCATAGTGACACGTTTTGGAACGGTGGCTTTAGCAGCTCATCAGGTTGGCCTCAGAGTGGAAAGCATAGCATACATGCCTGCATTTGGATTCAATGTTGCCACGTCTGCACTCGTCGGACAGAATCTCGGTGCTAAAAGGCCGGACAGGGCTGAGAGAACTGTTTATGAAGCTCTCAAAATGGTAGGGCTTTTTATGACTGTTATGGCCATCATCCTTATAGCATTTCCTCGCTATCTTGTCATGCCTTTCATCAGCTCCAGCGATCCAAATTACAGCGAGGTGCTCAGGCTCGCTGCTATATACCTCATAATCGTGGGGATAAGCGAAATACCCCTTGGATGGGTCTTTGTTCTTGGGGGAGCTCTTAGAGGAGCAGGCGATACAAAAAGCCCAATGTATATAACAGCCATAAGCAAGTTGCTTTTCAGAATAGTGCCTGCTTATCTTCTGGGCTTTGGTTTCTCAGTACCTGCATTTGAAATCTGGAAGATAGTCTTCCCAGGCCTTACATTTCATGGTCTGGGTGTTATAGCCGCTTGGATAGCCATGAGTTTGGAGACTTTCACAACAGCCGCTCTGTTCTGGTATGTTTTTAAGCGTGGGAAGTGGAAGTACGTTAAGGTATGAATGTTTATAAAAATGCATTACAAATATGTGCAGTTATTGGGGTCTGTATCCCAACGAGCTTAAAGCCAAAATGAAGGAACTCGATATAAACTGAAGCCCAGAAGTTCATAGAGCACAAAATTAGGGAACATGAGTATGAGATGACCCTTAGAAGGATACACGAGTTGCTCATCGATGGAACTCCCGCTGAAGCTGAAGCGGCAACAAAATACATGAAGGAGGAGCGTGATAGTAATTGACACATCGCTTCTGGCCAAGTATCTTGGAGCTGAAATGAGAGAAGGTCGAGGACCTCTTTAGAAAATACCTAACTTCTCTGACCCACATCATTCCGGAGGTATCAAACGCTCTCTGGCAGTACCGTGTCCTCTACAAAATTATCAACAGGGATGAATTTGAGCGACGAAGTAAGCTCTTAACATGGTATCCGGTGTGATACTCTTTGACAACCCCTTAGAATACCTAAAGAAAGCCCAAGAAATAGCAGTAGAGAAGCCACTTACGATATACGGCTCTCTCCATATTGCTCAGGTATTTAAATATGGCAAACTTGTCAGAGGAGACGAAAAACAGGGAAGATGGTGGAAAGGCTGGATATTGAAATTTTCTACATTTAAAGTGCTGAAACATGGAATAAAGCTTCCATTAGACGACCGAAGAGATAGCTGAGGAAAGCCGCCCCCAATCCTGTTGTGACCATCTCAACAGCTTTCTTTCTTATGGAGATTCCAGAAAGCAGGGAAATTAGCGTCGCAACTACAGCTAAGGCAGATCCAGCTAAGAGGACTGAAAATGGCAGAGCAGTTAATGAGCTTGAAGCTAAGAAGTAGGGCGTTACCGGAAACGCAACTCCCAATAGATAAAATGAACCTGTATAGAGAGCGGCTCTTATCTCATTCTCATCACTCTCTGGAATAAGGAGTTTCATTATTGCATCGCTGTTATCAGCGAGCTTTTCTGAGACTTCCCTGGCAATATCCTCGGGCATTCCACCCCCTATAAGTTTATCCAGAAGCTCTTCCTTTGCCCTTTCAGGTGAAACTCTGAAGAGAACTTCCATTCTATCCTTAATTGCCTCATTTACCTGTCTCTGAGAGCGAACCGAAATGAAAGTTCCTATAGCCATGGAAAGAGCTCCAGCAACGCCGACTATGAGACCGCTTATACCAACGAGCTGGGGATTATTTGGATAAACTGCTGAGAGACCTGTTACAGCGCCAAGAATCTCAACCAACCCATCGTTCATTCCAAGAACGAGATCACGGATGTTTTCAGTATGAAAGCGCTGCTTGCTCTCGTAGAAAAACTTTTCATGTTCAAGCTCGTCCAGAATAACCTCTTTGATCTCTTTCATTTCTTCATCAGAAAAACGGTCGGCATATGTTGTGAGATACTTGAAATATTTCTGTATGGCGCTGTTTTCTCCCATTTCGAGGAGGGATGCAAGAGAACCCGGTCCTAAAAGCCGTCTGAGGAGTTTTATGCTTGATATGGTTAGCCTTTTAACTCCCGGTTTTGGAACTTTTCCTCCATGTCGTTTTATGAAGTCGTGCCAGAATTTTGCATGCTTTGATTCTATATTTGAGAGGCGAAGAAACTCCTCCTTTATCTCCTCATCCCCTTCATCCTTGGCTAAATGAGCATACAGCACTGAATCCGCATATTCATCCTTATAGAACTCTTGGGCGAGTTTTATCATGTCATCCATAAGTTCACCCCTCTCAACGGATGTCGGCATGAGCTTCAGTCCTATGCACCTTCCAGTGCCCTGAGCACATCTTCAAATTGTGCATCTGTCTTAATGGCAGTTGGTGAAAAGTGCGTTCTTGTCGCCTGATAACCCCTCTCACACAGTACTTCAATAACATTTAAAAGCTTTCTGACCTTAAGACCATTTCTCCTCGCCAGTGCATGCGTATCATAGAGGAATGGAGTGTCAAATTCTTCAGCCAGAAGATGAAGGAACTTTGGGGTTCTCTTATCATCACCAAGAGGCATGTCTTTGGTTAACCTTTGGAGTTTTTCCACAAATTTCTGATCCTTCAATGGGCCGAGCCATAAAGGGCCATGTGCTCCCTCTTTTGATGGGAGGAAAGATTTTTCAATCCAGAATTTCCCGTTTGTGCGTTGATACAGGTATCCTAATTGTTTAATGCTTCTGTCTGCTTTTCTCGCTCCGCTCCTCAGCCTTAGGAAAGCTCTGAAGTAGTGGTCCTTGTAATAAGCGAGAAGAACTTCGACCCCCAAGTCATATTTGGCTGCATACCTGACCACGGCTCCCAGAAGAATTCGCAGGCCGGCTTCATGGCACAGCTCTCCCCTCATGGGCTCAGCAAGATACTTCCTCAGACATGCATTTCTATAGGCACCACAAAGAACTCCTGTATCAGTGGCTGTAACTGCTAAAATTCCGTGTCTTTTAACCGCCCTCAGTGCAGAGTCAAGGAACTCCATTGGGGAGCCGAAAGGATCTAAATCAACAAAATCAAAATGCCTGAAGTTCTCATCCATAATGAGATTGGCGTCCTTATTTGTCACGATTATCCGCTTCCTGTCTTCAAAGATAGCTGTTTTTCCGGTGAGATTTGGTTTTAAGTCAAAGTTGGCCTGCACGTTTTTGAGCATAAGCTTGAAAGAATCCTCGCTGATGTCATTAAGCCAGATTTCCTCAGCTGAGGTCTCAAGGGCATAGCGAATTCCCCTTATTCCCGTGGCAGAGAGAGCATCGAGGACAGAATTAGCTCTTAGAACTTTCACAGTTAGAACGCTTATATCTCTGTTGAGAGCCATGACAGGATTGTAAAAAACAGGAGCATCGTATATTCTTTCAGTAGCTGGAATCCATATCTCCGCATATCCCTCTTTTATTCTTTTCATTCCTTTCTCTATCGTTATCATTGAGCACACCAAAAAATTGAATTAGAGGATTTCAACGTAGTCGTTGAGTGCCTGACCCGGCAAGGGAGTTTCAAATCTTGCCTTGACTTCCCCTTGAGTACCGTGTGTTTTCGTAATCTTCCCTACAAGTCTCCTGCCTGTTGGACTTCTCCATACAACCTTTCTACCTATCAGCCCTGCCGCCTGCTCTCTGCTCTCAATTCCAAGGGGCTTAAGTATCATGTGGTTGTTGTGTTGTCTTTCTTTGCTCCTCATGTAGCTGACGACAAGGGCCTTCCTCTTCATTGCATATCACCAGTGGTGGATTCGAGGGCGAATTTTTAAAAGTTTACCTGAAGTTTACCCGAAAGAATTTTATTTATTACCTGCCATCACACCTTGAGGTGAAATTCATGCAGAGAATCAAAAAGATTCAAGAATTTATCTCAGAGAAAGAACTTGATGCTGCACTGATCATGGGGAAAGAGAACTTATTTTACTTTACAGGGAGTAGCCCTGTTCTGGGAGGTTATCTTTTAATAACACCCGATAATGCGATTTTTATTGTTCCTGAACTGGAGTATGAAGAAGCTAAAGATACTTCATCTGTTACTGTTGAGAAGTTCAAGACCTCTGCGGAGCTTTTTGAACGATTCAGACTATATCACTCATTAGCGTTAGAAGGAAAAACAAGCTTTGGTTTTGTCAACAGCCTGAGGGAAAAAGCAGGAATAAGAGAGTTTGAGTCTATTGATGACGTCATAAAGGAGCTGAGAATAATTAAGACCCCAGAGGAAATAGAGCTAATTAAAGTCGCATGTGAAATAGCAGATGCAGCTATGATGGCGGCGCTTGAGGAAATACGGGAAGGCAGGAGAGAAAAGGAAATTGCAGCAAAGATGGAATATGTGATGAAAGTCCATGGAGCTGATAAGACTGCATTTGATACAATAATAGCAAGCGGATGGCGTTCAGCTTTGCCCCATGGAGTTGCCAGCGATAAAAGAATAGAAAAAGGTGAGCTTGTAGTTATAGACGAAGGAGCCCTTTACCGGCATTACAACTCAGACATGACCAGAACAATAGTCGTTGGCTCTCCAAATGCGAAGCAGAAGGAGATGTATGAGATAGTGCTTGAAGCTCAGAAAAAAGGCGTGGAAGCTGCGAAGCCGGGAATGACCGCTAAGGAACTTGACACGATTGTCAGGAATGTCATAGGTGGATACGGTTATGGCGAGAGGTTCATTCATTCAACTGGGCATGGGGTTGGTCTTGAGATACACGAATGGCCAAGGGTTAGCCAGCAGGATGACACCGTTCTCAAGGAGGGCATGGTCGTGACAATTGAGCCAGGGATATACATTCCAAAGTTTGGTGGTGTAAGAATAGAGGACACGGTTGTTATAACCAAAAACGGGGCAAAACGGCTCACCAGAACGGAGAGAGAGCTTATTTAGGAACTCTCAGCCATTTTAATTCTCTTTAAACCAAAACAGGATGGAGAGGTGAGTACATGCAGATAATCCACCAGGATACCAAAGAGGGTAAAATAAAGGTTAAAGCTGAGACCCTCGATGACCTCTGGCATCTGTATCACATCATAGAAGAGGGGGATATAGTATATGCCAAAACACTAAGAAAGCAGTCTCAGAGGAGCGATTCCCTAAGACCTGAAAAGGTACAGGCTGTCCCTGTTTTCATTGGTGTCAAAGCTGAGAAAATAAGTTTTCATCGTTTTGCAAATGCACTGAGAATTACTGGTCCGATAGTGCATGCATCAAGGGACGATGTTCCCCTTGGAAAGTACCACACCCTTGCAATCGAAGAGGGAACTGTGGTGACAATTCAAAAGGAGCACTGGAAACCATATCATCTTGAGAGGCTGAAAGAAGCTGTTGAGGCTTCCAAGAGAGCCAGAGTCATGATAGTGGTCATAGATGATGGCGAGGCCGACATTGCTCTTGTCAGGGAGTATGGTGTTGACATAATTGCAAATCTCAGGCGTAACTTTGGAGGCAAGAGATACAGTACGGACAGGGATGCGGAGGAGAAAAAGTTCTTTCACGACCTCGCAAGAACTATGAGAGAGATTATGGAAAGGGAAAATGTTGAAAGGGCTATCGTTGCCGGTCCGGGCTTTGTCAAGGAGGAGTTCTACAGATTCCTGCAGGAGAATTATTCTGAATTAGCAGAGAGGATTGTTGTTGAAGACACGAGTGTTACAGGCAGAACTGGAATCTATGAGGTAATCAGAAGAGGAACTGTTGACAGGGTTTACCATGAGAATCGGGTTGCAAAAGAGGTTCAGCTCGTGGAAAAGGTCATAGAAGGGATAGCTCGAAACGGTCTGGTTGCTTACGGCCTCAAAGAGGTTGGGGAAGCTGCAAACTACGGAGCAATAGAGACTCTTTTAGTCCTTGATGAACTCCTCAAAGGCGAGCGTAAGGAAGAAATCGAGAGACTAATGGAGTTCACAAGAATGTCCAGAGGAAAAGTCGTCTTGGTAAGCTCTGAACATGAAGGAGGAGATAAGCTTAAAGCCCTCGGTGGACTGGCAGCTCTCTTGAGATTCAGGGTGAAATGATCTGCCTGTTCTGGGGTTTGTGCATATGAGCGGTAGTTAATCTTCCTCATACAGGTTGGCATAGGGATCTCCATCAAACTCGGGGAAAGGTTGCTCTTCATTCCCCACAATTAGAAGTCGCTCCATTTCTTCAGTGAATTCACCAAATTCAAATGCCATAATTCCATTTTTATTTAATTCTGTAATTAATGAATTAACATTTTCTGGAGGAGTTATAGCTATCAATGTTCCAGTTGAGGAAACTTTAAGGGGATCAATGTGATAAAAGTCCAGAATCTTTTTAACAATGGGATCGAGTCTGAGGTTTTCCAAATACACTTTAAAACCTAAGTCCGAGTTTTCGGCTATTTCATTGAGTGCTGTGAGGCCCCCTTCTGTTGCGTCGTGCATTCCTCTTACAAACAGTCTCGCAGTTAGGGCATCTGGGACTGCAGTTTCAAGCTTGTATTTTGCCTTTAGATTAATGATTTCTTTGAAGGAGAGAACTTTTTTGAGCTCATGTGTTCTGAAGTAGGCTGCACTTACAGCAAATTCCAAACCGACCTTTGAGGTGAGAATTATCCGGTCTCCGGGCTTTGCAACGGGTAATTTGAGTTCATCCTTTCTGACAAGGCCGAGGGCAGTTGTTGTTGCTGTGGGTTCGTTCACGGAGGGATAGATACCTGTATGACCTCCGATTACCGAGGAACCATATTTTCTGCACTCAAAGTTCAATCCTCTCATTATCTCGAACAGTCTCTGCTTTCCGGTTTTTGGGGGTAGGAGGAGGTTAACTATTAGCCATCTTGGTTTTGCCCCAAAAACAGCAACATCACTGGATGCAAAATGATATGTGAAGAATCCAAATGTCTCCTCTGGAACACCTACTGTTGGATCTGTGGCAGCTATGAGGTAGTGTCTCTCGTCATACTCAATTACAGCTGCATCAAAACCCTCTTTCGGCCCGATAACGACTTTGCTATCCTCTATCCCAAGATTTGGGAATATCACTTCCTTAAGGATTTCATTTCTCAGCTTTCCGATAGGTAGAAACAACTCTCTCAGCCTCCTTCAGTATATTTTCATCACAGCTATAGCTCTGACACATCATCTCAAAGCTTGGAACTCTAACGCTCAGACGTGTTTTATATTTTCTCGCAATTTTGCTGATTTCATAGTTAAGGGAATATGCGATATCCATAAGCTCAGGTGTTATAATTCTCTCGCGGTCGATATACTGCAGAGGACAGCCTTCCCTCCACTGTTTTCTCCTTCCATACTCAAACATTCGGTATGGCCTTATTCCAGCTTCCTCTGTCAGCAACTCAACTATCTCCGCTCTGTGTTTTATTAAAGGCCTAAATATTGGGATACCGATTCTGGGTATTTCGGTTAGCCTTATATCCCCCGGCCACTGGTCAAGGAGAGCGCCAATGATTTTATCATTAGCGTTATCGCCTTTTGCCAGAATATCAAAGCCGTTGAACCTCGCAAACCAATAGGCATTTCTCATCATGACCTTTTTGCAGTGTATGCAGATTGGCCCTTTCCTTCCGGTGGCCTCTCTGAGAAGAGCCTCTGTTATGTCAACCAGATAGTGTTTCACTTCCAGCTTTGCCGTAAACTTCATTGCCCATCTTAAAGTTTCCTTCCAGCTCCAGCGGTGGAAGAAAGTTAAAGCTGAGATATCCAGTCCGGCTTTCTTAATGAGATATAGAGCTAAGCTGCTGTCTTTTCCTCCAGAGAACATCATGAGGATTCTCTTCTTCTGAAGCCCATTTTTATCTGCGAATTGCTTTATCTCTCTTACAGTCTCATGAAGCATGGTTAAGAATAGAAGGGAAAGAATTAAAAAGCTCACTCACCCTTTAGTTCGAGATACGCAATAGTCAGGGCAATTGCCATATACGGAGTTGTTATCAGAGTTGCTATTGCACCACCTATATAGGGTATCAGGCTTAAAATCATGGTAACTATAGCAACTATAATTATAAGCACGATAAGGAATACCACAACATCTCCCAAATTTCTCTTGACTAGGTTTATACTCTCTGTTATGGCACTAATGCCGTCCATATTCTCCAACATTATTATTGGGATTGTAAATGCCACTAAGATCAGCCATATCAATCCCGGAATTACAAGGAGAACCAGTCCAATAAAAGCACCAATCCCTATTATTATTGTCGCGATAATCAGACTGCCGAGTTTTTCAAGTGCAGCGTTTATTCCTTCCATATATCCGGGACTCTCTCCTTGCAGCTGTTTATATGCCATATCGACTATGGCTCCTTCGGCTATCAGGGATGCCACGAAGGATATTAATCCCACTACGCCCGCTAATCCCATTAATCTCCCCATAGCCCCTATTCCTCCAAAGGACATCCTAAACATGCTTCCGCCAAGGGCAATCCCGCCAATTAGACTTACAATAAATGGCAGGATTGCCGGGATAAAGAGATTGTAATTTTCCTGTAGCATTTCCATAGGCTTGGTTAAACTTTTTCCTATGTCAATCCCCATTCTTCAACACCTCGCTGGATGATATTCATTTATTTTCGATTTTTATGGTTAAATACTTTTCTAAAATTCTAAAAATTCTGAATCAAGATTGGATTTATTTAAATGGAATTTATTTAATAGACAAAATAATTATAACCAACTCAAACCTGTATATTTTGAAGAGCAATCTTATGTATATGCAAAATCGAACTATCTCCTTTTGTTAGGCTCACCAAAGCTTTTTAAGGCAATCTATTAAATATAATGTGAATTAGGTTAGCCTAACGGTGATGAACATGATTGTACCTTTGAATGTTCTCAAACCCGGTGAAAAGGGGATGGTGGTTAATATACTTGGTGGAGCTGGGGCGAGACAGAGGCTTGTAGCGATGGGCCTGACTCCAGGAGCTACAATCCATGTGATAGAATCACACCCCTTCGGCCCTATAATCCTCTCTGTTAGCGGTACAAGATTTGCGATAGGGAGGGGACTGGCAAGTAAAGTCATGGTGAGGAAGCTATGATGAAGATCGTGGCTCTGGCGGGAAATCCAAATGTAGGCAAAACCACAATCTTCAACGATCTAACAGGCATGAGGCAACATGTTGGTAATTGGCCCGGTGTAACGGTGGAAAAAAAGGAGGGAATTCTGGAATATGCAGATGAGAAATTCCTTGTGGTCGACCTCCCGGGGACGTATTCGCTTACGGCCCATTCAGTGGACGAGCTTGTTGCAAGAGACTTTCTTCTCAAGGGAAGTGCGGATGTTGTGGTTGATGTAGTGGATGCCACCGCTCTGATGCGCAACCTCTTTTTAACAATGGAAATATTTGAGATGGGATTGAAGAACATAGTCATTGCTCTTAACAAGATGGACCTTGCCGAGAAGAAAGGCATTGAAATTGATGCAAGGAGGATGGAATCCGTTCTTGGCGTGCCGGTTGTTCCCCTAAATGCCAAGGAAGGCATCGGGATAGATGAACTCAAAAGGAGGATATATGAAGTTGCGAATAGGAAAGCAAAAACTGACCCAATCATGCCTAAATATGACCCTGCAGTTGAGCGTGAAATTGAGCATATAAGTGGAGCTCTAAAACACACAGAGCTTGCAGAAAAACATAACCTTCGTTGGCTGGCAATAAAACTTCTCATGAGAGATGAGGAGGTTATCAAGCTCGTTCTGCGGCATTTGGGGAGTGAGAAGCTCAATGAAATTATGAGACATATAGGGGAGGTTGAGGAGAGATATAAACGGGCAATGGATCTGATAATAGCCTCTCAAAAGTATGAGTTCATAGACAGTCTTATGCATAAATTCATGCGATATAAATTTGAAGCAGGAGAGACACTTGGTGATCAACTGGATAGGGTTCTAACTCATCCTATTTATGGCATCTTGGCACTTTTTGCAGTGTTCTATCTGGTATTTAAATTTATATTTGCTGTTGGTATGCCATTACAGGGAATGCTGGATAGTGCATTTTCCTCATTCGGACAGTGGTTAGCACCTCAGATAATGAGCGATATCCTCAGGGGTCTGTTGGTTGACGGTGTAATAGGGGGTGTGGGGGCTGTCCTAAGCTTTTTCCCACTGGTCTTTCTTCTTTTCCTTGCGATGGCTTTTCTGGAGGATGTTGGATATATGGCCAGAGCAGCTGTTGTGATGGAGCGGATAATGCGGAAATTTGGTCTTCCAGGAAAGAGTCTCATACCTCTTGTTTTAGCCTTTGGATGTAATGTCCCAGCAGTGATGTCTACGAGAACACTGGATGAAGAAAAGGATAGAATAGTAACGATGCTCATAAATCCCTTAATCCCCTGTAGTGCTCGACTCTCAGTTATAAGTTTTCTGGCAGGGGCATTCTTCCAGAAGAATCAGGCTTTTGTTGCAGTTAGCATATACACCATGTCAATATTTCTTGCACTGATTATGGCATGGTTCTTCAGCAAGTTTCTGGTCAGAGGAGAAAGCAGCCCCTTTATAATTGAGCTCCCAGAATACCTCATTCCCTCATGGAAAACAGTATTACTGCATTCGTGGGAGAGAAGCAAGGAATTTGTTAAAAAAGCAGGCACCATAATCCTGACTGGTTCAATTGCCATCTGGTACCTCAGCAATTATCCGAGCGTCATGGGAAGCGGTCAGAGTTATGCAGAGCGGATTGGAATGTTCTTTGAACCATATGTAAGGCTTATGGGTCTTGACTGGAAGGCTGCTGTAAGTTTGCTCTTTGGAATCATAGCAAAGGAAAATGTGATATCAACTTATGGAGTGCTCTACGGCAGCAGAGAGGCCATAATAAACGCAATGATGCCCTTGCAGGCATATATCCTGGGTCTGGTTACGACCCTCTACATACCATGCATAGCGACAATCGGAGCAATACGGGCGGAGGCTGGATGGAAGTGGGCGTTCTTTACCATGGCCTACATGATAGGACTTGCATCGTTCATGGGCATTGTGGTATATCATATAGGAATCATATTAGGCTTTTAGAGGGGTTTGTTGCATGGGAAAACTTGAAAGGGTATTAGAACTGGTTGAGAAAGGGAAAAATATTGAGGAGATATCCAGAGAATTGAAGGTCCCTCTCCCGGAAGTTGAGGGTATGATAAAAATACTTGAAAGTATGGGTTACCTTCAAATCATCGAGATGGGAGTTTCTGCCTGTGAGACTTGTCCCCTGAGTAGCGTATGCCCTGGAAGATGCATTAGATTTAAGGGTAAGGTATATCAATTAAGGTTAAAGCTGAATAATGCACATAAGTGAGCAGAGGCTTAAGGTGCTGCACTTTTAATCATATTTAATAGCCGTTAAATATATAAGTTGTGTTGTGTTGGTTATTATTGGTGGTATTAATGAAAGCTCTTATCCTTGCAGGTGGATTTGGAACGAGATTGAGGCCAATATCCTCCACTAAACCCAAACCAATGGTTCCAGTTCTCGGAAAGCCTAATCTGCAGTATATTCTTGAGAACCTGGAAAGAATAAAGGAAATTGATGAGATAGTGATTTCAGTCCATTATATGAAAGCAGAGGTCAGAGAGTTTATAGATGAGAAGATGTCTGAGTACTCAAAGGATATAAAATATTCGGTGCAGCCAATGCCTCTTGAGACAGGAGGGGCTATCAAAAACGCTGAATCATTATTGTTAGGGGAGGAAGATTTTCTTGTGATATATGGTGATGTTTTCACTAACTTTGACTTCCAAGAGCTAATGAAAGCCCACAATGAGAATGATGGCCTTATAACAGTTGCACTGACAAAAGTCTATGATCCAGAAAAGTACGGTGTTGCAGTCTTGAATGAAGAAGGGAAAATTGTGGACTTCGAAGAAAAGCCAAGGAGACCTAAGACAAACCTCGTCGATGCTGGTATATACATGGTCAACAGAAAAGTTCTGGAGGCCATTCCCAGTGGAAAAGAGGTTTATTTTGAAAGGGAAATTCTGCCCAAATTTGTGAACGAAGGGCAGGTATATGGTTATATGATGCCAAAGGACAAATATTGGGTTGACCTTGGGACTCCGGAGGATCTTTTCTATGCTCACCAGCTTGCTTTGGATGAGATAGCCAAAGAAAATGGCTATTTTACAGTCAAGGAGGGGGCAGAAGTTCCTGAGGATGTAGAGATTCAGGGGCCCGTGTATATAGACAGTGAGGCCAAAATTGGACATGGTGTTAAAATAAAGGCATACACGTACATAGGACCAAAAACAATTGTGGAAGACAGGGGATACCTCAAAAGGGCAATTTTAATAGGACATGATATCATAAAGGAGAGAGCGGAAATTAAAGACTCAATCCTCGGAGAGGGTGTTGTTGTTGGAAAGAATGTTATACTCAAGGAAGGGGCAGTTGTTGGGGACTATGCCAGGATTTATGACAACCTTGTCATCTATGGTGCAAAGGTCCTGCCATGGAAGAAAGTCGAGGAGTATGAAGCCTACATAAAGATAAAGCTGGATCCAACAAAGGTGAGACCTGAACTAACCCCGGATAGGTGTCCTCTGGGTCTTCCCGAGTGCATATATAAGAAGTTTAAGGCAATAGCAGGAGAAAAACCGCCCTGTGATGAATGTATAGAAAACCAGTGGCTCTTCTGATTGCATTTTTAATTTTATTTTTCCAGGAACTTTTAATATCTTATCCTTGGATTGTACTCCAGTATCATTATCCCATTTTTGAAAACTCTTATGGTTCCACTTTCAGACAGACTGACGGAGATCGCCTTTGTTAGTTTTGTTATTCCAGCTGCAGCAATGTGCCTGCTACCCAGCCCGGGGGGCAACATTATGTCCAGTTTTTTTGAATCTATATCAAGATACCTCCCTGCCGAGAATATTCTTCCTGTATTGCTTACTATGAATGCCCCATCGAGAAGTGCAAATTCTTTTATTATCTCCTTGCTCCTCTTATCCAGCACGTTGATTTTATGACCTTTGAACGGGTTGGGTATCATCTGGTGAGAGTGCTTTAAGACTTTTTTTACATCTCCAATGACAAACAGGGTTCCAATTTTTACTCCCTCCCTGCCTTCTATGCTTAATTCTATTGCGATTTCTAAGATTCTCTGGAGAACAGTCTGAGCAGAGGAAAAGAATCCTTTAACCGTTGTTAAGCCTTTTTTGATAACTTTAACTCCAAGAGAGCTTTGACTGACATAGATGAAAGAGTCCCCTTCCTGAAGAATTTCATGCTCAAAGAGGAAAGCAGATATAAGATTTAAGGTATTTTCTATGTCTAAATTTTGAGGAATTGGGATTTTTTTGATCTTTCCTGAGATATCAAAGTTGTTGCCAACAATAATCACCGGCAAGTCTATACCACTCACATATTCCTCGGGAATATCTTGTAGGATAACAATGGCCTTTGAATCTATTTCAGATGCTATTTTTTCTGCAGTTTTGATTAGAACCTTTATTATTCCATCCATTAGTTTCCCCATATTGATTATAACTAAAAGAGTTATAAAAATGTTGGTGAATCGTATTAATTGCAAGAACGTAAAAATTAAATATTTACATTGCGAGTTTTATAAGACCTATTCAAGGAGGAACATGCATGAGGATTGTTGTGGCAATAACTGGTGCAAGTGGAGTAATTTATGGGGTCAAGTTGGTGGAGATATTAAAAGAGCTTGGACATGAAGTTATAAGCATCGCTTCCAGTACTGGACTTGCAGTGATTAGACATGAACTCGGATTTGATTTTGAACCAGATTATCACGAGGAAGATATTTTCGCACCTGTTGCTTCAGGCTCATATCCATTTGATGCCATGATTGTGGTTCCGTGCTCTATGAAGACCCTTTCGGCGATTGCAAATGGTTATGCGGATAATCTAATAACCAGAGCTGCTGATGTGGCGTTAAAGGAGAGAAGAAAGCTCATACTGGTGATTAGGGAAACTCCACTTAACCTTGTTCATCTCAAAAACATGGTTTTGGCAGCTCAGGCAGGTGCTATAATTATGCCAGCATCTCCAGGATTTTATTATAATCCCAAGAATTTGGAAGATATCGTAAAGTTTATAATTGGAAAAATTTTAGATAATCTTGGGATTGAGCATAATTTATACAAAAAATGGGGGAGCTGAAATGGTGCAGCTGGATGACCTAGATAGAGCGATTTTAAGATTGCTTAAGGAAGATGCAAGACTTACCATTTCAGAAATTGGAGAAAAACTTAACAAACCTGAATCTACCATTCATTTCAGGATAAAAAAACTCCAAGAGCGAGGTGTCATTGGTAGATATACAATAGTCGTTGGGAAAGATCTCCAGCCAAAAAAAGTAGCCTTTGTTATTGTCAGGGTCAAAACTCCTGTCATAGAAGATTTTCTTGAGAGATATCTTGAATATATAACAAGAACCCTTGCAATGCTTCCAAATGTTCTAATGGTTTCAAAGAGTGGAGATGATACAATTCTCGTTCTTGTTGGAGAGGAAAGCGAAGAAAAACTAAGCCAATTCATTGAGGAGAATATAAATGCATTACCTACTCTAAAGGAAGTAGTTATACTCCCTGTTAGGGAGTTCAAAAAAGGAACTGATTTAATAGGATTCTTAGCAGGGGTGTAAGGGGCATTGGAATGGAAGTAGAGATCAAATTTAAAGTAAATATAAAGGATATTAAGCCCAAGATAGAAAAAATAGCTCAGTTTAAACATGAGGAGATTCAGGAGGATTTATATTTTTCCGTTCCTCTTCCCAAGTTGTTGAGAATCCGGAGGATAGTTAATCGTAATGAAAATATTCTGGGATATAAGCTCATAAAGGACAGAAGAAATGAAGAATTCGATGAGATAGAGGTTAAGGTTGGAGATTTTGAAAAAACAAGAGAGATACTTAAGAGACTCGGCTTTAAGGAGGATGTTTGGGTAAAGAAGCATCGTTATGTGTATAAACTTGGTGATGCTACTTTTGAACTCAATCATGTTGAAGGACTTGGAGATTTCTTAGATATTGAAGTTATCAGCGACAATCCAGAGGATGCTAAAAATAAAATATGGGAAATCGCAGGAATGCTCGGATTAAGCGAGGAAGATGTGGAGCCAAGGCTCTATCAGGAACTAATTAGGGAAAGGGAGAAGATAGCTTAGAGGTAACTCAGCGCGCGGTGGCCACTATTTTGATTATGTCATTGAACTGAAGCTCATAATCTTCCCCAACCCTTCTGTGAGTTTTTGCATTGACAGCATACAGGAATGTTCTCCCAAGATCGGTATGAACTTTGAAGGCTAAATCTCGGGGTGTTGAGCCCTTCTTCATGAGGAAAACATGGGGGAGGACATTACCAAACTGATCTGTGAGCTTGTGTTCATCCTCGACTGGATAAACTGGCACGAGGTTGAGCAGCTCGAATGTCGCCCTGTTGATGACCTCCTGCACGCCAGTTGAACCAAATCTATCCAGAACCTTCTCCTTTATCAACTGAAGTGCTTTCTCCTGCTTTGGATTCATCTTCTTGAGGATTTTGAAGTTCGAACTTCCCGGAATGTAATCTATAAAACCTGCCTTTGAGGCTTTTCGCAGCGTAAGCTCGGCTACTGCAGATGTTGGTACAACTATGTATCCTCTGCTCTTTCCCTTCCTTATAAGGCGTTTTATCTGGGCGTCGGCGGCGGCATCTGCCTTGTTGGCGGCTATGATTATGGGCTTGTTGAGCTTCCTGAGCTCCCTTACGAATGCGAAGAGGTCATCATCGCTCCATTTTGTTGGGTCATTGTCGAGACCGAGCTTGTGTATCGCCTCGAAAGTGTCCTGCTCTGTCACTCCTATTCCGGTTAGCTGGTCTGCTATTGCTTGTGCAAGCTTGAGATGCTGGAGCTTCACCCTTTTTGAGAATTTATCCCAGTTCTTCTTTAGAATACCATATATCCAGAAGTCTATTTCCTTCTCAAGAAATTCAATATCTTCAACGGGGTCGTGATGTTCAACTGGATTGCCTTCGGCATCAGTCTTCCCTGTGGCATCAACAACATGGATTAATGCGGAAGCCATTCTTAAATCATCAAGAAATTTATTGCCCAAGCCCCTTCCTTCATGTGCTCCCGGAACCAGTCCTGCAACATCTATCATTTTTATCGGTATCAGGGCAAGACCATCTTTGAATTCATAATTTTGAGGGTTTGGCTTACATTTAAGCTCTTTACATGGATGCTCCGCTATTGCGTGGCTAACACCGACATTGGCGTCTATTGTTGTGAAGGGATAATTGGCAATTTGCACATCCACAAGAGTTGCTGCTGAGAAGAAGGTGGATTTTCCAACATTTGGCTTTCCTACCACACCTATTTCCATGTTATCACCTGTGGACATTATGCTGGGAAGCTTTAAAGGTTAGGGGTAGATTAACAATGGTTTAAAAAGATATTATCAGGGCGAAAACTATAATTCCTCCACCACCATTAAGATTTAAAGGTGATACCATGAAAATCTATACCCTTGCCGAGGATTATGCTGGTTATGAGAGTCCCTTCTTGGCACAGCATGGGATAAGCTTTTTGATCGAATACAAAGGGAAGAAATTGCTCTTTGATGCTGGCCAGAATGCTGCTCCGATACTTTACAACATGAAACTTCTTGGTCTGGATCCCAGAGATGTTGACTATATCTTTCTCTCCCACTGCCACTATGATCATACCGGGGGTTTAGTAGAAATCCTTAAGGAAACTGGGAAGCGGATTCCGGTGATAGCACACCCGACAATATTCAGAAAGCACTTTATAACGAAGCCCCATCTCAGACATGTTGGACTTCCCTTTACAAGGGAGGAAGTGGAGAAATACGGAGAGCTCTTTCTGAGTGAGGAACCCTTTCAGATAATTGAAGGCCTGTACTCCACGGGAGAAATTAGAGAGAAAGAAGACTTTGAGAGGACAAATCTTGAAGTTTATACCCTCAGTAAGGGCAGGCTCGTGAGGGATGAACTCAGAGATGATATGAGCATTGCAATTAAAACGCCTAAGGGTCTTGTGGTTGTAAGTGGCTGCTCTCATGCCGGCATCATCAGTATAGTGGAGCATTCCATGAGGCTCACAGGAGAGAAAAAGGTCAGAGCAGTTATAGGTGGTTTCCACCTGATTGAGGCGAATGAGGATCGTATAAGAATGACGGTTGAGGCTTTCAGGCAGCTTGGCGTGGAGGAGGTTTATACCGGGCACTGCACAGGATTGAAAGCTGAGGCCGCTTTTCTTGAGGCATACGGAAACAGGTTTCACAAGCTCCACGCAGGGATGGTGATCATGTGAGCGAGAAAAGGATAACGGTATTTGCATACTCGAAAGATAGATTCACAGGTCAGAAAATTGAGAGCCTGAAGGATGCTCTGGAGTTCAGGGATCACAATGTTGTATGGGTGAACATTGATGGGTTCGATCATCTCGATGAGCTTAGGGATGTCTTTGAATTTCCCGATGCTGTTTTTAAAGCCATGAGAAGATCAAAGGGTAGAGTGAGAGCCTTGGTATTCGAGGATTGTCTCTTCCTGCTTCTGTATCAAATTTACGAACTCTCGGGCGGGCTCAAGAGGGAACGTACTGCCATACTTTTCAAGAACAATTTTGTAATAACACTGCAGGAGAGAGCAGGAGACGTTTTTAACCCAGTAAGGGAGAGCATAAGGAAGGGTGAGGGGATGTTCAGGGAGAAAGGGCCGGATTACCTTGTATTTGCCCTTCTCGATGCGATTATTGAAAACTACATTCCAATGCTTGAAAAAATAAGCTCCAAAATGGAAGAGCTTGAAAGCATAATTCTGAAGGGAAACGATGAGGAAACTCTGCGCAGGATTCACAGAATCAGAAGGGAGATACTCTTCATGAGACGCACCATATTCCCCCTCTTAGAGGCATTTAGGAAGCTGGAGATTGATGGTGAAAGATTCTTTGAGAAAGAGACCAGGGAATATTTGAATGAGCTCCACGAACACATAATGGAAGTTTTAGAGGTCATTGAAAGCCACCGGGAGATGGCAAACGGTCTGATTGAGATGTATTATTCAACGATATCCATGAAGACCAACGAGATAATTAGAATCCTGACAGTGGTTTCAACGATTTTCATACCTCTAACATTCATAACCGGAATATATGGAATGAACTTCCGCTATATGCCCGAGTTAGGATGGCGTTACGGCTACTTTGCATCTCTCACAGGAATGCTCCTGATAGCTCTCGGAATGCTCTACTACTTCAGGAGAAAGAGATGGCTATAATCCCAGAGCCAGCTTTACTGCTCTCTCCGCTATAACGTCCATAGGGTCTATTAGCGGAACGTTCAGGTCTTCCTGCCTCAGCGCCACGCTCACCTCGGTGCAACCTGCTATTACCCCCTCAGAACGTTTCTCCAGCTTTTTTGCAACGTCCAAGATAAGTCTCCTGCCAAGTTCGAGGTTTCCTGCCTTGATACCATCGTATATACCTTTCATGACTTTCTCCTGATTCTGTTTGTTTGGGGTTGCTATGCCTATCTCCCTGCTGAGGAGAGCTCGGTGGTAGACAAGACCTTTTATCGTTCCATCAGTTGCCAAAAGGCCAACCTTCTTCAGGCCCATTTTTTCAATCTTTTTTGCTGTTTCTTCAACCATGTTGATAAGTGGGATTCT